>Ga0180438_10012065_pt1 | contig 10329 bp, 7 predicted proteins | sample SS_ome_12_FD_132455 | JGI IMG/M metagenome (GOLD analysis project Ga0180438, IMG submission 132455) | Hypersaline lake sediment archaeal communities from the Salton Sea, California, USA - SS_3_D_2 metaG | ecosystem: Environmental > Aquatic > Non-marine Saline and Alkaline > Hypersaline >... | reverse complement strand
TGTCCGTCGGAGATCGAGTCGTCGCGCTCGTTCCGGCAGCGGCGATTCGCACGTCGCCGATCGAGGAGGCCGCGTGAACGCGCGACGCAGAGCCGTGATCCTCATCCTGTCTGGTGTGGCCCTTGTCCTGGCCGTCGCGCTGCCGATCGTCGTTCATGAGCCGCGAACGGGACAGGCCGCCGATGCCTGGGACACGGACGTCCGCTTCGCGGTTCGCGTGATCGATGGCGAACGGGCTTACAATGTAGAGCTGACGGAGTATCCGGCGATCAGCGGGCGCGTGGCGTACGAGGGACCGGCGTTGGCCGGGGGAGAGGACAACTGGAAGGCAGCGCACGACTATCGGGGCGTCGATCTCAGCGCGGTCGTCGATCGAACGATCGGCCTCGGCGCGGTCGAGACGGTGACCCTGGTGGCGCTCGACGGATGGCACAAGACGCTTCCTGGCAGCGTCCTCGAAGGGGGAACGCCGTGCGGGAAGCTCATCCTCGCCCTCTCCGTCGACGGGGAACCGGCCGCGGAGTGGAACGACGCGCCGCTGCTTGTCTTCCTCCCTGAGGACGAACGGTTCAGCAACCAGGACATGCTGGACGCCGTCGGTCCCGACGGTGCGCACTACTTCGGCGATCAGCCCTCGTCGACCGGCCTGATGGTGAAGGGCGTCGCCTTCTTGATTGTCAACTACGACGGAGGTCCGCTGCCGACGTTGGCGGACCTCTGAGCGGTTTGGGTGGGAGGTCGCGGCGGGTCGATCGCTCCTCCCGGAAAGGAGAACTCTCGATGCAAAGGAGAAGTCTGTGGCTGATTGCGCCGGTAATCTGCGTTGCCCTGTTGGCGTTCACCGCTTGGGCGGAGGAGACGGACGACGCGATCCTCACGGTGGTGCGCGGAGAAAAGACGCGGACCTACGCGATCGCCGACCTCGAAGAGATGGACGTCGCAACCGGCGAGGGGACGTTCACGAGGAGCACAGGGACCGACTACACGGCGACCTACACGGGGATCCCGATGGCGACGTTGATCGGCAATGTTCCGGCCGACACGACGATCCGTGTCACCGCGTCGGACGGGTACTCGATGAACTACGAAGCGGGGGTGCTTCTCGATCGAAGCGAGGGGACGTGGGTCCTTGCCTATATGGAAGACGGTGAGTACATGCCGCTGGATCCGGGCTACTTCCGCATCGTCCAGGTCGGCGAGGAGAATCCGCACTTCTCTAGCTCGCTCTCGGCGCGCATGGTGGCGACGATCGAGGTCCTCGGAACGTACGAGGAGTACAGCCTTCTGCTGACGGGGGCCGTCGAGCGGCTGTTCGCTCGCGGAGAGCTCGAGGCGGGGATTGGATGTCCGTGCCACACGTCGACGGTGACCGTGACGAGCAAGGGCGAGACGCACACCTACACCGGCCTTCCGCTCTGGCGCCTGATCGCCTACGTCGACGACGACATCTTCCCTGCGTCGGAAGAAGGGATCCATTACAACGACGGGGACTTCAGCGACGCGCTCGCCGCCGCGGGCTACGTGATTACGCTGACGGCGTCGGACGGCTACGCACAATCGGTGACCGCCGACCTGATCGCGCGCGACGATCGATTCGTGGTCGCATTCAAGATGGACGGCGTCTTCCTCGACGCGGCATCGAGCGGGTACATGCGCTTCGTTTACGACGATTCGGTCGAACTCCCCGATGCAGCGTCTCTCAAGTCGGTGAAGTTCCTGGCGGAGATCTCACTGCACTTGTGATCCAGGTGCTCATGGGCGATGAGACGGCGAGGGAGCGGTTCGGCGTTCGCGACCTCGTCCTCATTGCCCTTCTCGCTGCCGCGGGCGGGGTGCTGTCGACGTACATCGGATACCTCGGGAACCTGATCAACCGGTTGCTCGGGGTTCCGTTCGGCGCCGGCCAGCTGATCGCCGGCCTGCACGTCGTCTGGGCGCTTCTCGCGCGGCTGCTGATCGGGCGGTTCGGCTCAGGGACGCTGACTGGGCTCCTCAAGGGAGCGGTCGAGTTTCTGTCCGGAGGGACGCACGGGGTGGTCGTCCTCCTCGTCTCCCTCGTCGAGGGGCTCCTCGTCGATGTGGGAACGGGAATCCTCCAGCGCCGCTCACTCGTACTGACGATGGTCGCCGGAGCCATCGCATCGGCGTCGAACGTCTTCATCTTCCAGGCGATCTACTTCTCCGGGGTGTCGGTTCACTTCATTCTCGTGATGGCCGGCCTGGCGTTCGTCTCCGGAGCCGTCTTCGGCGGATACCTCGCTTGGGACGTGGAGCGATTGCTGGTCGCATCGCGGATCGTCCGCCGGGCGGTCCGTCCGGTGTCGGCACGGCCGAGAAGCCGGGCCCGGCGCGCTGCGACACTCGGTCTGATCGTCGCCCTGCTCGGAGGGGGGGTCTACTACTACGTGAGCGTCTACGACCCGTTCGCGTCCCCGGACGAGGTGCGGGTCGAGGGAGCAGTCGACGCGCCATTCACGTTTCGGTACGGCGATTGGGACGGCGAGAAGAGAACCGTCAACGCCGAGCTACGTGGCAGCGCGACGTACGTCCCGCCCCGTGACTACGTGGGAATCCCGCTGGCGGAGGTTGTTGAGGCGGCGCGGCCTCGCGCCGCCCCGACGATCGTCCGAGCGATCGCCGGCGACGGCTACGAAGCGGCGTTCGACTGGGCGGCGATTCGATCGGACCCCGACGTTCTGCTGACCCTCGAGGAAGGGCGGCTGCGGCTGGTAGCGCCGGGCTACGATGGTGCGTACTGGGTGAGGCGGGTGACGCGGCTTGTCGTCGAGTAGCAGGATGGGGATCGACGTTCGAGGGTTGCGGATTCACTACCCGGATCGCGATCGTCCAGCGATCGACGGGCTGACGGAGTCGATCGGGGACGGCGAGACGGTCGTCGTCACCGGGCCGTCGGGCTGCGGGAAGTCGACGCTCTGCCGTGCGATCGCGGGGTTCATCCCGGAGCTGATCCCCGCCCGCGTCGACGGAGAGCTCGTCGTTGGCGGCGCCTCGGTCTGGGAGACGGACTCGGCGCGGATCGCGCAGCAGGTCGGCTACATCCAGCAGGATCCGGACGCGCAGATCTGCACTCTGCGCGTCGAGCGGGAGGTGGCCTTCGGCCCGGAGAACCTCTGCCTCCCCCTCGAGGAGGTGGTCGGGCGGGTCGACGAGTCGCTGGCCGCGGTCGGCATCGATCATCTCCGGCACCGCGAGACGACCGACCTATCGGGGGGAGAGAAGCAACGATTGGCGATCGCCTCGATCCTCGCGATGCGTCCGAGGGTCTTGTTGCTCGACGAGCCGACCGCGAACCTCGATCCGGACGGAGCGAAGACGCTGTTCGGCCTCCTCACGCGATTGAGGGACGAGCGCGCGATGACGCTGGTCATCGTCGAGCACCGGATCCGCCCACTCCTCGAGATGGGGCCGCGCCTGTTGGTCCTCGATCGCGGCCGACTCGTCCGCCGGCATTCTCGGGAGCGAGTGGATCCGCGCGACATGGGCCTACGCAGCAGCGGCGCGGAGCCGGGGACAACCGTCCTGGCGAAGGACCGGTTGCTCTCGATCGACGGCCTCACGTTTGGGTACGACGCGCCGCTTCTTCGGAAGCTCACGGTCGACGTGCGTCGGGGGGAAATCCTCGGGGTCATCGGCCCGAACGGGAGCGGGAAGACGACGCTCCTCCGGCTGATCGCCGGTCTGGAGACGCCGGCCGCCGGCCGGATCGAGAGGCCGGGGGTAGGCAGCGTCGGATTCGTCTTCCAGCATCCGCATCATCAGATCTTCGAGCGGACCGTGTCGGGAGAGCTGGCGATCGACGGTGGGCAACAGCGGCCGGGTGAGTTCGAGCGTTGGCTCGCCGAGGGAAGGCTGGACGGACTCGGCGGCGTCCCTCCCCTCTCGCTCAGCCTCGGCGAGCAGCGGCGGCTGACCCTGCTGACCGCCCTTCGGCGCGGGCCGGAGCTGCTCCTCCTCGACGAGCCGTTCATCGGCCAGGATCGGCGAAACGTCGATTGGATCGTGTCGCAGATCCGGGAGCATTGCGCGAGGGGCGGCGCCGTCGTTCTGGTCTCGCACGACATTCCCCTCGTCGGCGCGCTGGCCCATCGGATCCTCTACCTCGATCGGGTCCCGCGGTTCGGGGCGCCGCCGGACGTTTTCGCGGAGCTCCGCGCCGAGGGCCGGACGGCGTTCCTCCCCGGCTTCTGGGAGTCCGACGGATGAGCGAGCAACGGAGGACGGGAGACAGGGGGCTGCGCGCGGCGACCCCGGCGGCGAACCTCGTCCTGCTCGGAGGGCTCGTCGGCGTTGTGCTGGCGTCGCCGAGCCTCGTCATCCGCCTGGCGGCGCTCGGATCGGTCCTTCTCCTCGCAGGCCGATCGGGCGTGCCGATCGGCTCGTTCCTCCGAAGCCTCCGGTTCGTCCTCGTCTTCGCCGCGATCCTATTCATTGCACAGGCTCTCTCGATCCGCGAAGGGGTCCCACTGATCGAGCGGTTGGTGCGGATCACCGACGTCGGCCTGCGCTCCGGTGCCGGGATGGCGCTTCGCTTCCTCGTCATCCTCTCGTCGAGCTTCCTGTTCGTCCACGTCGTCGATCCCGATCGGCTCGCCGCCACGTTGATCCGCGGTGGAGTCCCGTACCGGTACGGGTATCTGTTGATCCTTTCGCTTCGTTTCGTGCCGTTTTTCCAACGTGAACTGCGGGTCGTGCGTGAGGCGCAGAGGGTTCGCGGGCTGCGCACGTCGGTCCGCAGCTTGAAGGCGATCCGGGGCGCGATTCGGTATACCTTCGTTCCGGTGCTCGTCTCCGGGCTGATGAGGGTGGACAGCATCGCGCTTTCGATGAAGGGACGTTGCTTCGGGGTCCATCGGACGCGGACCGCCCCGCGCCGGGAGCGATTCGGAGCGGCCGATGGAGCCGCACTGGGATGCGTCGGCCTTCTGGTGGGGCTGGCTGTCTTCGCCGGACGAGGGGGATGGACGTGAATCGCGGAATCCGACGGAGCTACCTGATCGCCTTCCTCGTGCTCGTCGCGGCTGTTGTGATCCCGATCGTCGTCCGGTGGGCCGTCGAGCCGGTCGGTCCGACGGTCGAGCTCGTCGATTTGTCGGGACGAACGCGGACGCTCCGCCTGCGAGAGATCGAGGATCTGCCTCGGCTGTGCCGGCGCGGCTCGTACGAGAACCAGTTCGGCAACTGGCGAGACGAGGGGGAGTACTGCGGGGTCCTCCTCACCGAGTTGCTCGACGCAGAGGCCGACTACGTCTCGCTTCTCGTCGTTGCCGAGGACGGGTATCGCGTGGAGATCGAGCGGGAGCGTCTCGAGGACCCAGACTACCCGGCTGTCCTGGCGTTCTCGTTCGACGGCCGGACCGTTCCGGATTGGGCGGACGGGTATCGAATCGCCGTCCTCCCGGTCGACGGAGCAGTCAGCAACGCCGACTACGGTGTCGAGTCGGCGGGGAGCTATTGGGTGAAGAACGTGGTCCGTCTCACCCTGCAGTCGCAGTGAACGCCGGATTGCCGTTGTGATCGAAAACAAGGCGAAGGGTCATAGGTGGTCGGCCGCGAGCTGCCGAAGGACTCGCAGCGCGATCGACTGGGGGGAAGAGCTGCAAGTATGGAGATCCCTGACTCGACGAGTCTTTGCACCCGCCTGCGATCGGCGCTTGAGGGGATTCTCGAGTGGAAGTGGGACGGACGCTTCGGCACCATCCTGGCGGAGTTTCCTTCAGAGAAGAAGCAAGGGGTTCAGGACATCCTGGGTCGGTACCTGGTCCATCGCTGGGACAGTGTGACGATCGGCGAGGCGCCCCAGATCGCTCAGAGGGTCAAGGGTCGTCTTGGAGGATTGATGTCGGGCCAGATGCTCCTTGTTTCCGATCCCGAAGACGATCCCCTTGTCTACTGCGCCTGGTGGCCGTGGGGAGACGGGCAGACGATCTCGATCCGGATCGGCCGGTTCAGCGAGATGACGGACGCGGAGGTGCAGAGCTCGCTGACCGAAGAACTCAAGAGCTGGTTCGGCGTCTAGGGCAGTCGGCGAGAGGAAACGACGATCTCAGAGCAGACGGGGCCGCCCCCGTGCATATTGAGTTCATTGAGTCCTATGGCGTCACGAGAATTGGCACGAAGACCGCTTCTCCTTGTCCGTAGGTGATCCAGAAGACGTACGAACCGGGCGGTAGGCTTTGGGTGCCCATAGCGAGGACGTAACGATCACCACTCTCATGTCGGCCGGAGAAGGAGTACCCGGCGAGGTCGACGGCGTTGCTGGCTCCACCGACGAAGCCCGGCCTGGACACGCTGATCCACGGCCACCCAGTCTTGCGGCGGTCCTGGCGCGACAAGAGGAACTCCGCCTCGAGGGTCTGGCCAACCCGAACCGCGACGGGCGCAATTGACGCGTATCCGTTGATGTTCTCGAAGACCGGTGAGTTCGGTCCTCCGGGCGTCGCGCGGAGGAGGTGCCCCCTTGCGTCCTCTCCGTGGGTGGCGATTCCCATGTTCGTATGCCAGTTCTTGGCGGTGTCGGGGCCGAGCGGGTCAATCCGTTCCATCGTGCCGAAGGTGGTCTCACTCCCGGCGGCCCATCCGTTTCTGCCAAGGTTCGACGCATTTGCGGAATCCACGACCTCTCCGAGGTCGTTCACCAGCATGATGACTTCGCCAAGATCGGAGAACTCCAGGCTGAGCAGCCGAGACGTGTCGTAGAGGAGATCGGCGGGCCTGTCGCTGATCGTGTCGTCGTGCCGCCGCTCGAGGACGAAGTAGCCGGCGCCCTCCTCGGCGATCTCGCTCGACAAGAACCAGACGATATCCTTGGGGCTCTCCTGGAAGAAACGAACTGCGGGTTCGATCTCGTCTGTTGTTTGATCACAAAGCTGGTCCGACGAAGGACGCAGAACGCCCGACAGCTCGACGACCTTCCATGCTTGCTCTTCCGGCGTGGAAGGACGAGTCGGGCGCCACCTCAACTTCCAACCGTCGAGATCGACGGGGGTCGTCCCGAGGTTCCGCAGTTCAATCCACTCGTCTTTCGGATCGGCCGCCGTTCCGGCCCACGCGACCTCATTGATGATGACGTTGCCTTCGCAACGGGTTCCCTCTGCTGCACCACCGGCGCCCGCCTCACCGGCGACTCCGATGGTCACCGTGGCCGTGTCGGTGTTGCCTCGTCCGTCCGAGACGGTGTAGAGGAACGTGTCGGTCCCCGTGAACCCCTCGTTCGGCGTGTAGGCGATGTCGCCCCCGATGATTGTCACGGCGCCGTTCTCCGGCTGCGTCACCGACTCGATGGAGAGAGGGTCCGCATCCGGATCGCTGTCGTTCCGCAGCACGGAGATCGCGATCGGTGTGTCACGCTCGGCCGCGGAGCTGTCATCCTGCGCCGCCGGCGGATCGTTCACCGGGGCGACAGCGACGAAGACCATCGCCGTGTCCGTGCCGCCCTTCCCGTCGGAGACGGTGTAGCGGAACTCGGTGACTCCGCTGAAACCCGGAGCCGGCGTGTAGCGAACGTCTGTCCCATCGCTTGACGCCGATCCGTTCTCTGGCTGGGTTATCGATTCGACGGCGATCGCGTCGCCGTCTGGGTCGCTGTCGTTCAGCAGTACCAGGATTGTCACCGGGGACCCCTCGTCGGTGACGGCGTTGTCGTCCTGTGCCGAAGGTGGATCGTTGACCCCCGCCACGGACACGGTCACCGTCGCTGTCGCCGTCCCTCCGTTCCCGTCGGAGACGGTGTAGGTGAAGGTGTCGATCCCCTCAAAGCCGGGATCGGGGATGTACGAGACACCGGTTCTGGCGTTCAGCACCGTGCCGTCGGCCGGCCGGCCGAACGATTCGACGAGCAAGAAGTCACCGTCCGGATCGCTGTCGTTTGCCAACACGGGGATCAACACCATGGTCCCCTCGGTCGTCGTGGCGCTGTCGTCCTGCGCCAGCGGTGGGTTGTTTACCGACACGATGGTCACGATCACCGTGGCCGTATCGGTCTTCCCCTTTCCGTCCGAGACGGTGTAGAGGAACGTGTCCGTACCGCCAAACCCGGGATCGGGGATGTACGTGATGTCGACTCCGTTGTTGACGGCGACGCCGTGGACCGGCTGGGCCACCGACTCGACGAGAAGAGCATCGCCGTCGGGATCGCGGTCGTTGAGCAGGACCGGGATGGTCAATGCGCTGCCTTCGCCGGTCGTTCCGCCGTCATCCTGTGCCTCGGGTGGATCGTTGGTCGCGAGGACGGTCACCGTTACCGTCGCTGCGCTCGTCGCTCCGTTACCGTCGGCGATCGTGTACCGGAACGTGTCCGTTCCAGAGAAGCCGCGAGACGGGGTGTACACAGCGCTTGCTCCGCTCGGGACGACTACGCCGTTGGGCGGCAGTGTCACGGACTCCACAACGAGCTCGTCGCCGTCCGGATCGCTGTCGTTGGCCAGAATGGGGATGGTCAATGGGGTGTCTTCCAGTGTGGTCGCGGCGTCGTCCACCGCTTCCGGCGGCTCGTTCACCATCGCGACCGCGACAGTGACTGTCGCCGCCGCGGAGCCGCCGTGACCGTCGGACACGGTGTAGGTGAACGTGTCGGTGCCGCTGAAATTGGGGTCGGGCGTGTAGGTGACGTCGGCGCCGCTGTTGACGACCGAGCCGTTGGCGGCCTGGGCCACCGACTGAACGATGAGGCCGTCGCCATCCGGATCGCTATCGTTGTCGAGAACGTCGATCGTTACCGCGGTGTCTTCATCTGTTGCGTCGCTGTCGTCCTGAGCGATCGGTTGGTCATTCACGGGCTCGATGGTCACGGTGACCGTTGCGGTCGCGATCCCGCCGTTTCCGTCGGAGATGCCGTAGGTGAAAGCGTCCTGCCCATGGAAATCCGGATCCGGCGTATAGGTGGCGTCGCGGCCGTTGTTGACGGCCGAGCCGTTCGCCGGCTGGGTGACCCAGTCGACCCGCAGTACGTCTCCGTCCGGATCGCCGTCGTTCTCCAGCACGTCGATCGTTACCGGACTATCCTCGTCGGTGTTTCCTTTGTCATCGTCCGCAGACGGGGGGTCATTCGAAGGTGCGACGACGATGCTGACGGCAGCCACGTTTGAGTCTTCTGTTCCATCGTTGGCGAGGTAGGTGAACGAGTCACTGGTTGTTTCACTGCCATCGTGGATGTAGGTGAACGATCCGCTCGAATTGAGGATCAGAGTCCCGTGGAGCACATTGCTGATCAACACCGCGGTCAACGGTTCCTGGGGGGTTGTGACGTCGTTTGCCAACACCCCGGCATCCGCGACATCCAGCCTGCCCCCTTCGGACACTCCGTAGAGATCATCGATGGCAAGAGGCGGATCGTCACAGAGGACATCCACTTCCACCGCTGCCCCGTTGGAGGACGCCCCGTCATCATCATCGACCGTGTAGTCGAAGCTGTCGCTGCCGCAGGTGCCGGGATCCGGTGTGTAGGTGATCACGCCGGTTGCGGAATGGACACTCACTGAGCCCCCCCGGGGGTACCGAGTGATAGCGACCGTAGTCTTGTCCACGACTCCGTCGCTGTCGGTGTCGTTTGCAGTAACGTTGATGCTGATCGAGCTGTTTTCATCGGTCGTGGCGAAGTCATCCGTTGCTACGGGGGGGACGTTGCAGATGACGTCCACTGCTACGTGCGCTTCGTTGGAGATGGCGCCGTCAGTGTCACGGACCGTGTACGTGAACCCGTCACTGCCGCACGTGCCTGGATCCGGTGTGTAGGTGATCACGCCGGTGGTTGGACCGACGTCCACCGTGCCGTCGGCTGGATTTCCGGTGATCGTAACGGTTGTCTTGTCGATGCCGCCGTCGTCATCCCTATCGTTGGCGGTCACATCGATTGCGACAAACGCGCTCTCGTCCGTGACGGCTGTGTCGTCGCCTGCCAGTGGCGGGTCGTTGACCGGCAGTATGGTCACCGTCACTGTCGCGGAGTCGGTGCTGCCCTTGCTGTCATCGATAACATAGGTATAGGTATCCGTTCCGTAGAAATCCGGGGCCGGCGTGTACGTGATGGTTCCATCGCCGTTCCGTTGTGTCGTTCCGTGTGCTCCGTCGCTCACGCTCGTGATCTCGGTGGGCACACTGCCGAGGCGATCGTTGAAGAGGACATCCGTGGTCGCCGAGGTGTCCTCGTCCGTTTCATCGGCATCATCCACGGCATCGAGAGGCAGAGGTACGAGGATGCTTGCGAACTGATCTCCCGTGCACTTCGACCCCGGTCCGTAGTCCTCGCACCCCTGACACTTGGACGCCGGATCCAAGCTCTTGTCCACGGACCACATGACCTTGACGTTCTCC
>Ga0180438_10012064_pt1 | contig 10329 bp, 16 predicted proteins | sample SS_ome_12_FD_132455 | JGI IMG/M metagenome (GOLD analysis project Ga0180438, IMG submission 132455) | Hypersaline lake sediment archaeal communities from the Salton Sea, California, USA - SS_3_D_2 metaG | ecosystem: Environmental > Aquatic > Non-marine Saline and Alkaline > Hypersaline >... | reverse complement strand
CGTTACCCATGTCAATGACGGTGTCGCATTTTCGCCAGGCCAATACATATCCCTGGCAGCCATCGGAATTGAAGTCACTTTCCCCATCATCTGTGAGGACTGCAAGGCGATACGAAAAACTTCGCCCTCATATTCCGCCGGCACGAGATAAGATCCCGTTGTTGCATCGCCGCGGAGAACCGTCCCCAAAGCAGCCTTCTCAGCCGCTGCATTCGCAACCTGCCAGTTCGACTCATTCCACTCCTTGTCATTACGGACCATGAGACCGTTATACTTATAGACCTCTTCGATCCGCCCTTTTGCCGCTGCTCGGAAAAACCGCGTATTTTTAATCGATGGATCCAGGGCTGATTCCTGCAGACCTTCTTTCTTGACTGACGCCTCAATTATTTCCTGAATCTTTTTATTGAGTTCCTGGATTTCGGCATCCTTTTTCGCGAGTGTCGCATTTGTTTCTTCTTCTCTGGCGAGTAATACCGTTTTAAAATCCTCAACGGTACAATCCGCGTTTAAATCTTTGATCATTTCTAAAACATTTTTAGGCATTGTGTTTCCCTCCGAAAATTGTTTGTTTTTGTACTTCTTTGAATGGACTCGTCTTTTTCGGAGGTTGTTTGATCTCTTCGGATCCCCCCAACAAATCCTTATACTTCCCCTGCCCCTCGACTATGGCCTTTTTTGATACCAAATCTTTGATATCGGCCTTGATTCCATCGAGGTCTGCTCCTATATCGCTTATATCATCACAAAGGGTTTTTAAAGCGGTTTTTATCTCGTCGAGATCGCTTTCCCTTGTGTCAGTTACTATTTCAACATCTTTCGTCTCTGTCTTATCTGTGTTCTCCTGTTCTTGCTGTGGCAGTGTTACGAGCTTGATTGATTTCTCATCATACCCCTTCGCAACCATAGCCTCTCGAAGCGCAGCCGGGTTCGCGCCGACGTTAACAATAGATAACTCATAGAGCTCGGCTTTTGTCGTGATAACCCGAGGTTTTTCCTTTTTCGTTTTTCCGTTCTCGTCGGTTGGATATTCCCTGGCAATTGCCCGATATGCGACGGAGACGCTTTTCAGGATATCGTCGTCTACTAAACCCCGGACTACATCAGCGAGGGGATAAACGCCCTCTTTCGCAAACTGGACCTTAAACTTGAGTTTACCGTCCTCTTTATACGTCCGAATCGACTTTCCAACCGGTGGAGACCAGTGATCATGACCGTACATCACAACCGGGTTTTTCTTATAGTTCGCGAGTTGCCATCCGTCAACCTTGATGACCTCTCCGTCCCGATCGATTGTTTCGTCGCTGCCGATAAACGTGTATGTGTTATCATTATTTTTTTTAATCACACAACTTAATAATGCTTTTTCCATTTCCATCACAAACCCCCGATTATTCGATATATGGTATTACAACACACCGGCAATTTACCACTTCCGTCGCATCCCCAGCCGGATCGTGCGGATATAAGAGGCCGTTACCGAAACGCTCGTTAACAGCGCGGATCTCACCGTCGATCGCTGCATGAGAAGGCCGGACGGCTGCGTCCAGGCTCGTAACCCATTCCTGCTTTGATATCCCGCTTTCGATCATCGTATCCTGGCGGGCCTGGTTCATGGCGCCGTTAATCTCGGTCCTGGCGATTGTTTTCGCCCGTTTATGGGCGTTGTTAAACTTTGCCCGAGCGATGTCTGCGAGCTCGCCTGCAATGTTCTCATAAGCAGTCCCTTCCGCAAGCCCTCGCTCGAGGACCGGCCGAAAATCTGTTAACAGCTGTTCGCGGATCGTTTCGTTGATCTCCGTGATCGCCTCTATCCGCTTAGATAATGCGAGCTGCGCCCTGACATGTGTCGCGTCAAACGTCGAGTCCAGGGCATCCTTTAACGATTCAACTCCGACCTCATAGGCATCTGAAACATAAGGTCGGCTCATGTCCTCTATCAGCTTGTTATACTCGGCCTCGTTGAAAAGCATTAGCTCAAGAATCTTCGGATCCACCGCTTTAACAGATTTCTGGGCGTATATGTTCTCGATAACCTCCTGGCGCATTTTGTAAAAGTAGTTGCGGAGCTCCATGCCATATTTTTGCTCAATTCTTTCTGTCTGCCGGATAAGAGCCTTCCACACGAGGTGTTTATTCGGCTGTGGGACCTTTTCCAGGACTCCGACGACGACTTGTTTGTCCGGCGCGATCGGTTCCGGTTCTTCGCCGGCTTTGACCATGTTAAAATTGATCCACCAGTAATTACGCCAGTCCTTGTCATCAAACCCGAGCTCAAGCCGATCATTAATTTCATTCGCTGTATATCCAAGCTCGCTTAGCGTTTTTGCCTGATCGAGCTTGTCTTTGAAATCCTCTTTGAGCGCCTCGATCGAGTCGATATCGAACCATCCTGTCAATTCTCCGTATTTCTCGCGTTCAAAAAACTCGGTTTTCAGCACATCCTCGATAAAGTGCATTTTTGGAATAAGGTTATTCTGGTATAATTGCTTTTTCTGTTCTTTGATATTTGACTTAATGGAGGCGTGTTCGAGGACCCCACTGAGAGCTGGCGGAACGCCCAGGACAGCGAAAACTTCTTCCCGGGACCATTTCTTTTGTTCAAGATATTGGATATCTTTCTGTGCGAGAGCGATTTGCTGATATTTCGCGCCCCTGCCGAGGACGGCAATCCGTCCCTTCTTTTTGATACCTTGATGATTTTTATTCCAACGCGCAGCGATTGCCTCGCCTTCTTTCGGTTCGAGATCTTCGTCAACGGACAAAAGGCCCGTTGTCGTTGCGTCATTGTTAAAAAAGTAGTAGTTATATGCTGACGCTGCATAATCAATATTGAGACCGAGCAGCGCGGCCGTTAATGGCGACAACCCTCGGAATCTGCTAAACGGGTTAAAATATTTGAACTGAATAATATCTTCTGGGTCATGATGTATCTTATTCCCTTTTGCGGTCCATTCATCCCAACCAATAATTTCTCCGTCAGCGACGACCTCCTCCATCGTTTCAGGGATCAGGACCCGGATTCGTGCCGGCTGCCGGTTAAAATCCGATCTGATCAGTTTCCAGAAGCACTCGCCCCGAAGCGTTAACCAGGTCGGAATGCTCTCTAACAAGGAATATTTGTTCATGTAAGGCGACACGTAGTCAAACAACCGCCGCATCCATCCATATTTTATCGATGTGCTGAGTATGGGATCGTCACCCAGGCTAATGATAAACGGAACCTGGGCGAGGTTTTCAGCCATAACCCTTGTCGCTGAATAGACCCAGGCGTTATCCAGGTATGGATTTTTGATCTGTATATATTTTTGATTATCCTCTTGAGAGGCGATAGAAATAAAATGCAAAAACTGATCACCTGGCGGCATAACCGTTCCAACAGTTCGCCACCCGGCCCCGATCGCTTTTATTGTGTTTTTAATTCTATTTTTTAATGCCATACACAGACCTTAAATAAATATTTGAGGGCCATAATTAGGATAATATGTCAAAGCCAGTCCATCCCCTTTATCGGGAGACCTGCCAAGCCGTTTTTTTATGTCATCTTTTGGTTCGATTATGATATCACCGTTACTCCTGAGCTCCCATTTTATTTCGTGCAACTCCTCGATAAGCTCATCATCTGGTGGAAGAGCAAGGTTCTCGTCATATTCCGGATTTAAAGCGTCTCTAATAGCCCAATAGCAATAAGCCCGCATATTTGCAAAAGTCCGTTGCCGTGAGTAGTCTTTTAATCCCTTCGCATTTTTAGAAAACTTTGCGCTTCGTACTTTTAGACTTTGTTCTTTACACCGGCTAAAAACGCCCGCCCCTTCTCCGATTGTGTCAATCATAGCAACAGACCCAGGGTATAGCTCAAGCAGGCCCTTGATCCGACCAGCTGTAATCATGTGATCTTGTTTGCTGTACCGGTCGATTTTCGGTACTATATTACGAACACGGGGAATGATTACTGTGAAATCTCTACCTTCACCAGCGATATCAACACCGAAGGTCCTCTTTTCGTCTGTTTCTTCGAGATCTGCAATCTCATTCTGACGATCGTTCCACCGCTCGACAGCTGCGTTCAACCAGGATAGGGGAATCAGTACATCATCGCTCTCTTTCGGAATCTCGCCCAGAACCTTAACACGAAAAAGATCGTTCGGCCGGTAACATTGGCCCTCAAACTCAAAGTCGTTTTCTTCTCGCCTAAAATCCGCCTTGTTGATCGGCGTAGCCCATTTTTTCTCGAATATCAAATTCTTGATCCACTGATAATCAACCTGGCCAGGAATAATCGTTTTTTTAGCCTTCACATTCGGTGCATCAAGACAATTTAACCGAATAGCCTTGTATCCCGGTGCCGTGATACTCTTATATGCTTCACCGCTTGATCTGTTTGGATTAAAACACAAGACAAGTTTTGAATTCGCCTGCAGGATCCCCTCGATCGCTGTAAACACCTCGTCCGGCATACCTGACGCCTCAGTTACAACAACCATCAAATTCGGGCTATGAAACCCGCTCCAGGGCTCCTGGTCCCTCTCTCCAGCCTTAAAGGCCATGAGGTACCAGTCCGGATCATCACCGAAAGCCTCTGATGCAAACCGGATTTTATCGGTCAGAACCTCGCCACCCAGGGGAATAACCGCATTGCTGTGGGCTTTTTTAATTTCAGCCATCATAATGGCCGTTACCTGGCGTCCCGTCGGTGCCGTTTCGATAACCTTGCTTGGATAATTCAGATACAGGAAGCAGAGCGACGCAGCTGCCGCGACGTAATCCTTACCCCTGGCATTTCCGCTGCGGATTGAGATCCGTTTATATGTTTGTATCGTATATAGACATTCGTTTTGCTGTTCATCGAGGTTCAGGGCCAGTATATCTTTCGCAAACTTCGGCCAGTTATTCCGATACTCCGTTATTGCCTTTTCGCTTGTTTGCGTTAAACTTGACCCATTCCGCGAAGGTTTGAGGTATAAATCCATCGTGGTTGACATTTAGGTTTTGTCGATCCTGCCATTCTTCTGGTTTTCTATTCAACAAAAACAACCTGATCGCCGTAACATCAGGCGGTAAATGTTTTGTAACCTTCTTTGTGACATGCAATTTTTTACTGACACCGACCTCGTTACCATCCTCATCAAACACCTTTACGGGCTCTTTGGTAACTTCCGTATACCTATATCCCAGAGCCCGCTTGTAAAGTTTTTGCTCGACTTTGTCGTCTGCAATCCGTTTGCCCCGTTTGATCGCCGTTTTAAACTCGGGATATTTGTTTTGATAGTCATAAAAGGCGGTATGGCCGATCCCGAGCTTTTTACAGAGTTCGATATCGGTGTAACCTCGGCCGGCACATTCCTCAACAATCGGAAGCATTTCGTTTGGATTATATTTTATCTTTGCCATTATCCTTCTTGAAAAAGCCATAAAAAAAAGGCGACAAATCGATCGCACGTCCCGTTTGGGTTTATGCGATCGATCTCTCGCCTCCGGCTGTCCGGTCGGTCTGAAACCGATCTTTACTTATGTCTGTGGTAAAACTTATACGTGTAAATTATACCACGCTTTTATCATCACAGTCAAGGATTATTTTCTTTTTTTCGCGAACTATTTTTTCGCACCGCTGGATCTGGCCCTCATGGATCACGAATATCACCCCGACCTCGCCATGATCGAGGCGCTCTATTTCTCTATCAATCCAATCAATAAGGTCCTGGTCCACTATTACCCCATCAATATAGCGGTTTCAATTTCGGTTAACTTTCTCATGATCGCGTCGAACTGATCCACAGTTGAATATGATTCTTTAATTATCGGGGCCAGGTCTTTTGGATACGTTGCGATCATTTTCCGGATCATTTCTGTTTTCGATAATTTATATATCCCGCACAGCTCGTCGAATCTTGCTGACAGCTCCGGGCTTACCCGTGCTGCTATTAAAGGATCAGCCATAAAAAGCCCCCTGTAAGCTTCGATTTTTTCAAGGTGGTATGATTTGACCACCTCGACAATAAACCCCCCGTTAACGCCTGTTTACAGGCCCTGGTGCCAGGTTTAACGTTAGGCTGTGGTCCCCCGGCGCGATAATCTTCCGTTCTTCCAGCTTCTTAGCAGATACCGTAATCTTGCCCTTAGCGCCCTTTATATTGACCTGGTAGAGCGGCGCTTTCTTATCCTGCTCCAGAGGAGAGACTTTCTCAAACAAGGGACTGAAAGCCGTATATTCGAGTATAGGCTGATTCGGAACCATAACGCACCTTATGACGATGAAATGCTTCACAAACTGCCGGCAGACATTCCAGGGCATCACATCATACATTGACGTATGAACATGGAAACACCCGACCCGTCTTTCTTCGACAACGGTATTCTTAGGTAACGGGACGAGATCCTCTTTTTTCAGCCCCGTTTTGATACCATCCTGTTTTTCTTTTTTCTCGATCTCTTTAAGTCGCGGATTTTTACTTTTAATTTTTTTTGACATTTATGACTCCTATTGTAATCGTCGGATTTGCAGATCGATAACTTCTTCCTGCAGATCCTTGTAATCTCTCTCGAGCCGCCTTATTAAAGCCCTGTTCGCCTCAGTGCCTTGACCGGATTTCCACGTATAAACTAACCAGGCGATAATAACACAACCGGCCACAACAATAACCACCTTTGCTGTCTGGGGCTTTGCTTGTTTAAACACCTCGAGCACTAAGGCAAAAAGCCCGAATACAATGCACATTATTAAAGCGATAATCGGTATCACGAAAACGAACATATAAAGCTGCAGATCATAAAGCGTTTGTATTTGCATGTTCCGGCCTCCTCTTCGCCCTTATCTTTTTTAGACAATCCTTACACACCTTGATCTTGCGCCCCTTGTGCTGCAGCTCGTAATACCGGTCCCCTTCCCTCGGGCATAGCGCACATTTGAAATAGTCGTTTATTATTTTGATCATTTTCGACGCACCAGTTTCAGATCTTTCGCGGATCCATTATACTTATACTGATAAAGTCTTTTGCAGACCCGTCTACCGTATATAAAATAAACATCTTGCTCCCCGGCCGCACTGCACCGTCGAACAACCCCGACATAATGACTCCATTTGCATGTTTGGCAATTTGGTATAATTTTTTTCATGCCACCCCCGCCCGCATCTGCTCAATATGACACATCCCGATCAACACGGCCGCCCGGAGATCCTCCTGCAGGATCTCAACGCCAGCGTATTGCTTTATGATCTCGACCTGCAGCCGGTCCTCGAGATCCTTAGCCCTCTTATAAGCCGCCCTGTTCGTGCCGCTTTTCTTGATGAGGATCCCGTGATGTTTTTTCCAGATCACCGGTGGAATCAGCCGGCAATCCAGGTTGAACCGCTTCGCCAGGGACCGGATCTCGCCAACAGCATAGCACAGCTGCTTTACAACGTTGAAGTTAGGGCCGTTGTACATATCCTCCGTAACAACCAGGTCCAGGCGCGGCAGCAGCAGCATAGCTTCCTGAACGTCCTCGACGCTGTCCGCCAGCTGGTAATGATCCAGGCGGTCCTCAAGGAACACCGCGTACGCGATCTTTTTTGATACCGCAGGATCTATTGAGATTATGTTCATGTCACCATCCCCCTCGCTATATTAAACACCCTGGCGCCGGCTTTTATTACCCTACCTTCACGCAAGTTTTATATCTGATATGCTGTTCCGTAAAATCTCTTTTGTGGATCGTATCTGCCCAATCATTGAAATAATTGTTACAGATATGGCCGATCCTTCTTTGATATTTTTCAAAATGCTCTTTGCATCCTAAGCATAGTAAAAAATCGTCAGTTTCAAACAGCATATCTCGGCGAACCTGCCCTCCACATTTATCGCAAAAGTAGATTATTTTTTTCATCACCCCTCCCCGATTTCCTTGTCCTCGCTAAAATACCCGCCCTGGAGCTCCGGCATACGCTCCCAGGCCCTGGGTCAGAGGAAAACTGAACCACCCGCGCCAGTACAGCCAGTCCTTAACCTGCTTCTTGATGATGTTTTCAGGCGTCGGTTTCATTTAACCTCTGGACAATCAAAAATAGTTAGGGTTATATTATCATTCGATTCAACACTGTCTTTCCTCTCAAGCATAAATTTTCCGAAAGATACCCTACCGGTACCTTTTGAGAAAAAATCACAGACAATTTTTAAATCCTGTATATCGGATTCCGTCATATCGATTATCAAAATTTTCATTTTTTCTCTTTCTGCCGGTTTTAATTGCTATCTATTTCCTTTTGCATTTTAGACTCGAGCTCGGCGATCTCTCTGTTAACCCGGTCCTCGCTGTAATAGCCGCCCTGCAGCTCCCGGCGCAGCTGCTCTTTCCACCAGTCACGCTCTTTTATTAATCGCTCTACTTCCGACACTTCGTATATTGCTTTCACACCCACCCCTTATGGCTTGCTGCCTTCTTTTTTCGAGCTCACAGTGATATCGAAATACTTCACCAGGCCGGCCGGAAAAAATTACGGACTCAACCCTGCCTCGACAACGTTGATCTCTGATTGAGCCAGGTCCGTAGACCACTCAGCGATAACCCGAGATCTCCCGCGCCTCGGTATAGCATATAGTCGACGTTTTATATATTTTAACGTCATGGCGGCCACCTCGGAGCCTCGGCCATGGCTGCCGTTTTCTCCGGAATATCCGGTTTTCTTTTGTTAAGATACTCCGGGTGCTGTTTTAAGAACCTGTTCCACCCGTCCTTGTCTGTTTTTCTAAGATGCTCCGCGAGCTCGTCGAGCTGCTGTTCCCTGGGTTTGAAACCGTTACTGTTCATGGGCGCATGATCGTTGTTAGGTGCTTTTCCAGGCGGTGAGTTAGCCGCCGGAGGCGAAGCCGAAGGCGGAACCGCCATCTCGTTTACTCTCGTTTTGTTTCTTCTCGTTTCTTCTCGTTTACTCTCGTCTCGTCTCGTCTCGTCTCGTCTCGTTTGTGTACTTTTGCTTGTAGATTCCTCGCAATTATCGCTTTCCTGCCCGCATGATGTTGACATGTTGTTTGCATAAACAGAATTAATGTTGACAAAAACGATATTAATATTGTCGTTGAGCTCCGATTCCATATCGAGGAGCAAAAATTCACGGATTACCGGCACTTTTTTACGCCGAACGCAGGCCGGGAAATATCTTTTTTGTATACCCCTTGATGTCAGGATCTGGTATTTATCGAATAAATGCTTGCAAAAAAAGCCATTATGTAGGAGGAAGTCTACAATTTCCCTGCAATAATTCAGCTCGATATTTTTCTTCCTTGAGAAAAAAACCTGCTCTCTTTCGGTCCAGGGATAGTAATAACTGTGCCTGTATATCACCATAAGCAATTTGATCAGCACAGCGAAAGACCTCTCTCCGAACTCCGCCTCCATCATGAAAACCCGTTCATCTTCTTCGTCCATATCGATATTAAGGGGAAAGTAGTCTATCCCCTCTTTGCATTGTCTCGCCACGAGCAGAACCTCCGATCTTATTTATGTGTGTTTACTTACCAGGCTTCTTTTCTTTCAGATCAAAAGTCTCTTGATCAATATGCTTAGCCTGGTCGAGCAGCCTCAGCTTTGTGCATCCCAACTCGTGGATCATCGCGATCGTTAACGTCTCGTAGAATATCTCGTCCTGCTCTTTTTCCGGCTTTTCGAGAAAACTGATTAATGCGAGCTTTACCGCTTGTGACTGGGTGACATCGTGCCGATCCATCAAACCCTCGAGCTTTCTCAGATAGCCGAACCCTATTGTTGCCGATACAAGTTTTCCTTCTGCCATGTCTACACCCCTCTTTCCTTATATTTTTAATTCATCGCAAAACATACAGTCATATAAACTATGAACTCCGTCACTGTCCAATTTCCAACAACCCATTGGACCCGATAACGCTTCGGGATAATTACACCATTCAGGCTGTCGGTATTTTGCTTCAAACATTCCAAGCGTCCATCTTTTTTTTATGAGCTTTCTTCGCAAAGCCGCTTGTGTAGCAGCATCATATTTGTGCCAATAAGGATGATAGCGATGGAGCTTTATAATAAAAACTCTTAAAATATTTAACACCCTTCTCATTTATTCCGCCTTCCGTTAAATAAGCCCCAGGGAAAGGAGGTCGGAACCCCGGGGCCGAAAACAAGGTAATCACTCGATATCAATCAATATTTCGAGATCCTCAAGCTCGTAATGACTCAGGCGCAGATCCTCGATAGCATCGATTGTTTCCTCATCAAGATCCGGCTCATATTCCGGGAATATATCCTCCAGAATCAATGTGACCATAACCCCCTCCCGTTTTATGTAAAATCAATAAGGTATGTCTGTGTTATTCTCTAACAGCTTT
>Ga0180438_10012063_pt1 | contig 10330 bp, 22 predicted proteins | sample SS_ome_12_FD_132455 | JGI IMG/M metagenome (GOLD analysis project Ga0180438, IMG submission 132455) | Hypersaline lake sediment archaeal communities from the Salton Sea, California, USA - SS_3_D_2 metaG | ecosystem: Environmental > Aquatic > Non-marine Saline and Alkaline > Hypersaline >... | reverse complement strand
GACGCAGCATGCATACAGAACCTCTCCTTGAGAATGAGACGATCCGTGCAACCTACATTGATCTGCCGACTGGTAGCCAGCCGACTGATATTCTTTTTCCGTCTGGCAAGGGACTTTCTCTTCCTCATGAACTGACCGTCCATGCCGACAGTGATTCCAAGCTCATCCTGATCGTGCTTGCGAGTCGGGAATCCATATTGACCGTTTCCTGCAACCTTGGCCAGCCCCGGATTGGAACTCTGGACTTTCCCGCCCTTGACCCGCACGCAATACTCGGTGCTCTTGACTCTGACTTTCTTGTCATCGCCCCAGTTGCGCGCACGTTTCCCGATGTGATTGTAGGTTGCCATGACTCGATTCCTTAAATTAGGGAATTATTTTTCATCTCTCTTGGCCTTTTCGATAGCCTTTTTGACCATCTCCTGTTTTTTCTTCGTGAGTTCGCCGTCCTTTTTGATTTGAAGGACACAGGCAGCGATCAACGAGAGCATACCGATGGCGTAGAGGTATGTGCTGACTTGGACAATCCATTCTGGCATGACTAGCTCAACCTTTCGCCTATGGCCTCGTGGAGTTCTTTCATCTTGTCTTTTGTGAGGAAGATGTTTACCTCATTACCATGCTCGTCTTTCGCCTCGATCCAGTGGGTTTCCCCACCATGATTGAACCGAATTGACTCCAGAACCTCTCCGTGAGGATGAATACTGATCCGCAACATGTTTGACTCCTTAAATTAGGAAATTATTTCTTACTCCCCACACAGTCTTGCCCGGACTCTCTCGTCCCAGTCAACCTTGACATTGACCTTCTGGACACCGCCCTTGATCTTGGGCATGGCCGTGTAGACGATCCCCGCGCCCACAGACTTGATGGTCTTGCGTAGATAAGAATACTCTTCTTTTAGCATCACTCTGTACCCGCCAGTGTACCAGCTTACAGACTGGGGCAGATACACAATGTACGCGACTTGGCGCAGATCTCTGGCGATACTGTCGGCGACCATCCGCGCGCGATCGAACTCCTGCTGTGCTTCGAAATTCTGTGGCTTATTCATGTTAATTGTCTCCAGATTTGACGATTGACTGATTTGTGGCTACAGACCCGCCTCTTTAGCTTTTTCGAGCCAATAGATCATCGGCTCTGGGTTGAAATTCATTTCCCACTCGTCGAATGGGGACAGTTTTTCGTCGCTCATGGGGCTGGCACAGGACGTATCTCGGATGACCAACAGCGGACAGTGGTTGCACCCAATAGAATGTCTCTGACACAGAGAGCAGGATGAGCCTGAGATTACAAAACAGTCATGCTCATCGACGAGATTCCCATAGTGACTGACATTGACACCATGTCTCTTGAGATTCTCTTGCCTCAGGCCGATCCATTTGAGCAGAGAATGCCCTACAGCATCCCCCATCGCTTCATCCGAATCCGCTTCGGTAGGATAGAATTCTTTTTTCCAAGACCCCAGACTCATTTTGGATCCTTTCCATTCAATTCCGCACACATATTCTCGGCGATTTTAACTACGGCAGGATCCACTCGCCACTCCTTGTACTTCGTGTGCCCACATTCCTTACATATGACGGAGACTTGGGTGCCTGCCCAAGATATGAAGACATCTGGCATTTGGCTATTGAGCCCAGACCGTTCCTTGTCATATTCTGGATGAAATCTATCTCTAATAGCTACCATCCCTACTCGTTCGTCGACAAAATACCTCTCATTCATTTCAATATCTCCAATACAAGACACCCCAAAAAGAACAGGACGAGCACCAAAAGCGCGCACCCTGCCCCCTTTTCGGCGGCTTTATTGTAGTCGACAGGTTTCTTCTTGTAGTCCACAATTTTCCTTTCTGTATGCGCAGAATCCCCACAAAGTTTCCGCAGAGTTTCCGCAAAGTTGACATGTTTGTAGACCCACCTTGCTCCACTTCTTCCCACACGAACCCACCACATTCCCGCTATCATCAAGCCCCCACTTGACTGACAGCACTCACACGCATGAGAGGAAAGGAGCGCCATAACTGCTTGTGTTGCAAGACTTTAGACTAGAAATTCCATGGGTACATCATCTAAATTCCCCTTATGCAAAGACACACACGTATCATGGGCGCTGTCGTGTCCCCGTTGGGCGCACCACTGACACTCACACACCAAGACTACTACCCTTAAAAGTAAATTCCCTGAATTACCCCAGAAAACCCCGATTATTGGCTTATAGGGCTTGTTTCTTATTGAGGTTCGATAACGACAGAGGTGTAGGATATACAAATCTTATCCCAACATTTCCCGGACTGGCTTCATCTTTTGGATCCATCCGAGGGTCTCAGCCCATGCTTTTCTTGATTGACTGTTTTTTGGACAAGATTCAAGCTGTCTGCGTGCAAAAATAGCCGCTTCATTCTTGCGACTGTAATCCTTTAAAAGCTTTTGGGCCATCATCTTAGGTGACATTTTGTAGACTCCTTTGTTTGTTGATTTTGATTTTGATTTATTGATCAAAGACTAGGTGAGAATCAAAGGATCGACGCCATCGCCCGGCATGACGACAGCAGCAGGGTCTCCGCAGTACCCATCCGCCCTCATTTCGACCAGTTCCTCAAAGGTTATTGCATGCCAACCGCAAACATCGTGCTCGACGATGAAGAATGCATGTTGACAGCCCAGTGAGATGATCGTTCCCGCTATGCTGATAGCAGACTGTACTGAGACTGGTTTCATAAACATTTTTGTACCCCCTACAAAGAATCAAGAATCATGTTCAAGATTCGGTTTGATCAGCGGATTCTTCGACACACTTCAAACACCAAATGATGCCCCATTCAAAATCCATAATCTTATACTTTTTACCCTTGGGGATATCATCACTACATTTATCACACCAGAGGCCGACCCGATCCCTTTCTTCGTCGAGCATGCATTGCTCACAAGGATCATCGCCCAAACATGCAGACCCACAAATCTCACAGTATTCCATTCGAGGCATAGTTACCCCCTTAAATGATGTGATTATATCACACACAAACTAAACTAGACTAGTGGGAATTATCGGGCGGCGAAACGCCCAACGTCCGATATGGCACGGCCACAGGCACTCGCTAGAATGCCCATGACCACACCCCCTACGAATCCACCAGATCCATAGGGAAGTGTGGACGGGATACATCCGATCTGAAGAAACTGACCCATCGTAGCAACAGACTGGATGGTTTCTCGATCCCTTGTATTATTCTGGTCTCTATGTGTTTAGGATGGACTAAACAGATTTGTCATAACCCAGTCGCGGGATCCGTTCATCGTAACCCACATTCACAGACTAGGGAGCCATGACTACAGGGCTATTGTCTGGACAGGCATCGGCTTGACAGAGAATCCAATCGGACGGCTTGGAACATTTATTACAGTGGTAAGGTGTTTACTGGCTCCAAACGGACGTGGCAAGATCGGATTGACGACTGACAGGCCGAAGGACTATCACTCCCGCATTCACTCCGCGCGCGTACATAGTCCGTTTTTGTCTGCGCCTCACGACTAATCGGACAAATCGCCTCTCGTTTACCGGACGGGGGAATTTGCGTTTCGACGGGAGTTTGCGCGCAGGTTGTGCGCGGACTGTCGCAGAGTTGGCCTATAACCGACTATCGACGCTTCGTGGCGCGCGAACGGACTCGACGGACGGCTCGCGCACGACATACGCTGGACGGCGACAATGACCAGCCCGCAGACCTTGCTATCGGACTACGGCACGCCTACACACCGATTACGATTCTGACCGAGCAACCATGACGGCTAAACGGCAGAAAACTTGACATCCTGACGGACTGACCCCGTTATCGGGCCAGACGGCCAGACTGTCCATACCGCGCTTTGGGTTCCTAGACCCGTCTGTCGGCGGTTCGATTCTGTAGCAGCCAGTGCCCGCGCGAGACTACTGAACACCCGATAGCAGACCCGCGCATCGGGGGCACTGACTGTTGGCAGAACCGGACTACCTGCCTTCGGCGTCGTTGACTGCCGATTCCATAGCCTTGTCCATCTCGGACAGGGTCTTGGTATCGGAGATCTTGGTCAGACGACCGAGGATCTCACGATAGGACAAGATCCGACCGTTCTCTATCCAGCCGTAAGACTCAGCGTCGGCCTTCGACGGACGGTGATCGGGGTTAATGGACTGAGCCAACTCGACAAGCTCTTGGAACGAGTCCAGACTGGTGGCACAGAGGTCGTTGACGGCCTCTAGACCGACCTTCCGGAACAGCTTGAACAGTGGCTTTGCCACTTTGCCCTTACCGTAAAACGGTGACACCGCGTTTACGACGGACTGGTGGACTTCGGCAATCGGACTAGCCTGTTCGGTACTTGACGACATAGTAGACTCCCTATTATGGGACTCGTCGCCCAGTTACCGGACTCCGTCGTCCGATAACCGGACGACAGATAGTTCAGTCTGATAACCTACAGCCGATAAATTGTCTACAGCACATGGCGTCCTATAACGCCACTTACTTGATTAACGGACGTACTTCGCCCGCCGCCCTTATCGGGCTTTCCCGTCGCTTGGGTCTTATAACTTCTGCCCCAAGCGTCACTACATTCTACAATTCAAATCGCTCCGATGATACGTCCGTTTTGGTTATATGGGGCCGATTTCATAAGTGTTTGTAAATGCTACACTTACGGAAATTATTATCGGCGGATTAGGTATAAGTTAGGGTCTGATAACCTATTCTTAACATTCTGTTAGGTGTTTGAGCGGGTATGTCCTATAATATCCTATCCCAAACGCCAGAACCCCAATGTCCTATAACCATACGTCCGTATATAGGGTCGCGTCTAGTTATACGCCTATAGTCCTATAATTTTTGCCCGTGTCAAGGAAAATTTCTATAATGTCCGATAATCCGAGCAAAGTCCTTGTCCGATAGGTAAGATATAATTACCTAGATTAACATTTTCGTAAGTATCTGTAAAATAAGCAGTTAGAGCGATTTTCCCAAATCCCATTTATGCGAAAAAGCGATATTATCAGGCATTTCCTATAAAATCGCGGTTATTTGCTCAAAAACGCAGTTATTATCATGCACGTCCGATAATCGAGGAAATGCGCAAGGTCCGATAAGTGTTCGTCGTTATAAGGTCCGATAACTCAAAGCACAAGGTCCGATAAAAAACTCAAGCGCCGTGGTCCGATAACCAGCCACGACGACGACGACGACGACGACAAGGCGCAAGGTCCGATAATAATAAGTCCGATAACTCAACGTCCTATAACTAAGACACGTCCGATAACTCACATAGTCCGATAATATCGTCACGTCCGATAACAAGGTCCGATTTCCCCACGTCCTATATGGCGATGGTGCCGTTAAAGCTTAACATTTTCGTAAGTGTAGTAAATATAAGATGTTAGCTTTACCACAAGATTAAAGCCACACCTTAAATCAACATATTATAAGGCACTTCCGATAACATCCGCATTATTCACACGCAGAGTAAGTGATTATTGTGAACGTCCGATAAAAGCGAATGCGCAAAGTCCTATAACATAATCTCAAAGTCCGATAACCTCCAAACTCGCGCAAAGTCCGATAAAAGCGGCCCTGCCGTTCAGGTCCGCATAAAAATTGTTGTAAGTGTAGTCCCCGGCGGTATTTACAAAAAAAAGAGAATCATATTGCATATTCGCTAGTGGATTATATAATAATAGTGTATCGCCGATAGGGAGTCAAACATGAGCCAAGCAATCAGCAATTCAGTTCATGGTGTATCGTCCGCCGATAAGGCGCGTCAGATGTTCGCAAGCGAGCCCTTCAACACCGCTCGCGCGAAAGCAAAGGGCTGGCTATTATCGGCCCATGCCGCTGGCGATCAATCCCTAATCTGCTATTGGCAGGAAGTTATTATCGGGCTCGGTCATCTCAGGCGCGAGCGCGATAAGAAAAAGGCCCGATAAGGCGCTCCGGGGCGTGCCCAAGGAGGCGCGTCCCATAACTTAAGATAAAAGATTATAGGGCTACCTTCGGCGTTGGCAGCATCCGATAACGTCGCATCGGTCTTTAGTCCTATAATCTCACAATACCCTGTGGCTCCCCTCAAAGGCCCGATAACCAACCCAGTTATCGGGTCTTCCCTCCGCACCCCAAGGTCCGATAACCAGAGTCAAGCAAAATCTTTATAATGTCCGATAATACTTCCGCACTCGCGCAACGTCCTATAACTGGTTCCGATAACTCGAAAAGCGCGCAGGCCGCAAGGTCCGAAAAAAAGGGGCCTTTCGGCCCCGGCTTCAAGGTCTCATAATCTCTCCTTTATGGATTGTTAAGGAAATATTCGTATAGATTACCTATCTTAAGGTCAAATGATAAACTCTGGATAATCGTATCGGTCCAAAAACAATCGTATGGATTATCGGTCGGTGCCAGCACCATCGATCTACCATTGAACGCCAAAACATTATAGGGCTTATCGCCGACAAAGTCCAATAACCAGCTAGCGAGTGCTCTTACAGCATGATAATATCGGTCGTAAACCATCGTCAGTTTCTTGCGCGTATCCCATCCCTTGCGATACTGCCGGGACAACGTCTGATAACTCCTGCTGATCTGCTGGAACGTCTCATAATGATCGTTGGGAATAGTGATTCCTTTGTTTGGATATCGGTCGTTTTCCATTATCGGGCTCCCTTCAAGTTATCGGCGAAAACTCGCAGATTCGACACAACGACCGATAAGTCGTTGCATCCCGATGATTCGATGATTCGACACAATTCGAGCAGATCTTTTCGGACGTTAAGTCGCTCGTCCGCTCGAATAACCTCGACAATATCGGACTCTTTAGTGCAGGAGCAATCTTCCCGCCGACAACCGTCCGATAATATCGTCCCAGTCCCATCACATTTGTCACAAAACGGACGTCTCATAATATGCTCCTTATCTGCCGAGAAATTGACTAGCTTGACGCTGCGCAGTCCCATAATCTCGCCGCGCGTCATACGCTGCTTTCATATCGGACGTAAGCTGGTCTAATAACCTTTGCAGTCGCTTGCGATCCGCAGACGACAGGTGGTCATTATCAGACCTTTGCTCGCGACGTTTATCGGCATCCTGCCAACGTCTGATAGTATGGGCCGCGTGGTGCGCTGCTTCAATTGCGGTCAAAAACGGGTCGTTCATTGTGTTACTCCAATCGGCGAGGTACTATAATATACAATCTATATTTTCAGTGGCCATTATAAACAAACAAAAATATTTTGCTTGACAAGGGAGTAGTCCTATAACGTCAGAGCCCGATTCTCGTCCTATAACAAGGTCCACATTTCCCTAGTCCTATATCTCGATGAGCTACTCAAAGTCGGCAAAGCTTACCTAGATTCACATTCCAGTAATACCCCTCTTTCTGTGTCTGGCAGGGTGTTATTATCGGCATGTCCGGTAATAGCTTATAGTTCCCTATCCTACCCAAAGTCACAATCACGTTATTATAGGGAAGTTCCTATAATGTCCCATTTATTTGCACGCAGGGTAAGTTATTATGCGTATAGTCCTATAAAAACGGAATGCGCAATATTCCCCACATTTCCCTCTGGTCCGATAACTCGTGAACTGCGCTAAGGCGCATTGTCAACGAGGTCAAGTAAAAAATACACAAGATAAACACAATTTGCATGGGAAGTCCTATAACGCAGGGCGCATTTATCGGACCTACTTTTCTCGTACACCATACCACTGACTTACCGACTGACGGACTAGAGGGGTCGAAATCGCAGGCGGGTCCGATAACATGCGCGCGTGCGTGTGCGCGTAGGTCCGATAATTTTTAAGTCCGATAATTTTTCAAGTCCGATAACTCCGCGCGTGCGCGTGTGCGGGCGTCACGTCCGATAACCTCGCGCGTGCGAGGCGAGGCGGCATGGGAAAAAGTCCGCGCGCACGTGCGCGCGAGGCGAGGCGGCACGAGAAAAAGTCCGCGCGCGTGTGCGAGGCGGCACGAGGCGAGGCACGAGGCGGCACGCGAGGCGAGGCGCGAGGCGGATTAAGGCGCGCGGTGCGCGCTATCGACGTATAGTTTTAAATTTATTAATCGCATTGTCATTAGTCCATACTACGCGCGCGCTGTATGGTGATTCGTCTCTCATAACATCGGTGGTAGCGTATTCGTTTGCAATTTTCGCCTTACGGATTGCATCCCCTAAACTCTCAAACCGCATACCATTGTAATAATTCGACGTACTAGATAGTCGATACATAGTCAATTCCCCTAATGCCGCGCTTGTCTAATTCTGACACAAGTTTAGCAAATGCCGCGCTTGGAGTATTTCCGCGTTTTGCTATACGATACTTGTCGGCTATAGCAACATACTGGCAATTATGCCGCGCGCTTGCGCTTGGTTTGCGTGATTCTACAATTCTAATTCGCACCATTGCAATTCCCCTAAAGTATAGGCGCGCCCAATCGCGCGCCCATTGTGTCGGCGATTAAACCGGATTGGAAACCATACAACTAGCATCGAATTCGGCCGCGCGGAATTGCGCTTGCGCTTTCGCCATAGCCTTAAGGCTATTCTCAAGTTTATCAATCATGCGCTTGTTTTTCCGAAGGAAAGCTTGCGCAGACTTTCTATCTTTGCGCAATTCGGCCAATAGCTTGTAAGCGCGATTGATTTGTTCGTCTGAATTGTGATATGCGTATTTGTCCATTTATTTTCCCCTAATTGTAGGCGCGCCCAATTGCGCGCCCATTGTCGGCGATGCTATTCTGCGCCATCGCCGAATTCGCCCATATACAAATCAATAAGCTTTCCATTTGCCGATTTGATGCCGCGCTTAACATCGTCGCCAGTATCTTCGGCTATCTTATCCAAATGCAACATAACTGATTCTAGGGTACTCTGCGCGATTTCCCTAAAGCTTTCCAAGTTATCTAGATCGGCGAGAATAGCGTTCAATTGTGATTCGGTGATTTTCCCCATTGATTTGGTTTCAATAGTGGTTTCGGTGATTCCACAGGAATTGCAGCGCGTAGTACGCCAATCGGCCGCGCGCCCAACTAACTCCAAATCGCCTAGCATACATTTGCATTTATTGGACTTTACCATTGTATTTGCTCCAAAGTAGGCGCGCCCCATTGCGCGCCCCATTCGTCGGCGAATTCTACTTAACCTTATCTAGATCGCATAGGTTAGCACCACAAACGCTGCAATCAATATGGCGTTTGCAGATATGTTCGCATCGATTCTGCGCACAATCGTCATCAACCACCCACGCCCGATAACCTTTGGCGCACCCCATCGCCTCATTCATGTTATCGGTCGCTTCCAAATCAACCACAAACGAATTGCCGTATTCTGGAAACCATACAGTGGTTTCCGCGCTAGCGTATCCCGCGCCCATAGCAACTAACGTATCAACTAAGGCTATGTAGCGCGTTTGATCGGCGATACTAAGGCTATCCCAATCGGTGAGCGCGCCAATGCACGCGAGCATAATCTTGCGGATTCCGTTCAAATTGGCTCGTTCTTTATCGGACATTGATTTTCTCCTGATTTGAGGCGCGCCCAATTGCGCGCCCCATTGTCGGCTAACTTATTCCCAAACGCCATTGGGGAAAATATCATTTGGCGGATTAATAGTCTGCACCGCATTGGCAACACCATCGCCTAATTCCGGTTTTGCATTAACGTCGGCTAACTGATTCGCCAAACAATGCGTACAATGGGTTTTTAGAGTATCGCGCACCATATTGCGAATGTAGCTCTTAAAACAATACGGACAACTAAACCGTGCGCGTCGCTCGTGTTTAATCACAAGCTTGCCTTTAACTCGAACAAACAATACTTCAATTTCGTCTGATTTCATAAAATTGATAAATCTACCTAGCATAGTGATTCCCCTATTCTATCGGCGATATTTGCAATAACTTAGGCTATTCCGAATAGCGGCATAAGCGCGCCAAACGCCAATTGCCGCTAATCCGTATAGCAATTCCATATAATACTGATTTGCGAATTCGGCTATTTGCTCCATCTGATTTTAGCTCCAATCGGCGATTGATTTTGATGCTATGCAAAATTATAGTATGGTCGCAATTTTGTCAAATCGCCAATCCGTTGGATTGTTCATAAGTGATTTGTTTTCAGGAGTTTATGATTTTGGATTTATAGTCCGATAACCAGCAGGGGCGTGTTCTCTGTCGTTTCTCTTCTCTTCTCTCTTCTCTCTTCTCTTCTCTCTTCTCTTCTCTCTTCTCTTCTCTCTTCTCTTCTCTCTTCTCTTCTCTCTTCTCTTCTCTCTTCTCTTCTCTCTTCTCTTCTCTCTTCTCTTCTCTCTTCT
>Ga0180438_10012061_pt1 | contig 10331 bp, 5 predicted proteins | sample SS_ome_12_FD_132455 | JGI IMG/M metagenome (GOLD analysis project Ga0180438, IMG submission 132455) | Hypersaline lake sediment archaeal communities from the Salton Sea, California, USA - SS_3_D_2 metaG | ecosystem: Environmental > Aquatic > Non-marine Saline and Alkaline > Hypersaline >... | reverse complement strand
TAAACTCAAAGATGTAACCAATAAAAGACAAATAGCCAGACACATAAAGCCCCTTGCGCCTCTGAGTTTTTTATTCATTATTGTTCGCCTTCTCGGCATCACGACCTACATCTTGACTTTTTTTGTCAAAAAAAATGACAAATATTTGTATTTCTCACACAAAAAATACTCCTAAAAAAACTTCTCGTCAATCGCCTCTAAGGGTGAATTTAGGGGGTGACAACACCCCTGTCTCAGAGACTCTTGATAGACATATCCGTAGTGAAATGGAGATGCTTATCTCGCCCTTTGTCCTTGGCAAAGTACATCGCCAGATCTGCGTTCTTCATCAGTGTCTCTGAATCTTTGCCGTCGTTAGGATATATAGCAATCCCGCAACTGGCTGTGATGCCCTGGAGCTGGCCATCGAGCAAAAAGGGCTTACGGATGGCATCGAGCACTTTTTCCGCAATCCTGTCAACATCCCCTGCATTCTCCACCTCTGGGAGTATATACATGAACTCATCCCCACCCATCCGGGCTAGAGTGTCTGTCTCACGCAGGAGACCCTGAAGGCGTTCGGCCACTAACTTCAAGAGTTGGTCACCGCAGCTATGTCCCAAAGTATCGTTGATGTCCTTGAAACGGTCCAAGTCGATATAGATCAATGCAAGTTTTGTCTGGTTCCTGCGGGCACGTGCCAACTCGACCGCGATCCTATCATAGAACACCAATCTGTTTGTCAGGCTCGTCAATGGATCATGCGTCGCTGTATGGATCAGCTGTTTCTCAGCGAGTTTTCGAGGGGTGATGTCTCGGGAGATCACACAAAATACCTTTTTTCCTCTGTAGGAGACTAGGTTCACGTTGATCTCGACATCCACGAATGTCCCGTCTTTCCTGCGGTACTGCATTTCGCCCTTATAGTAAGAACGGTCTTTGAGAATGCGGAGGATCTTTTGATAGATGTCATCCTGGCCATTAGCCACAAAATCGTAAAGGCTCAATCCCGGAATTTCTTCGAGAGAATAGCCAAGGAGCCGCTGCAAGGACTGATTAGCTTCAAGAATGACACGAGTTTCCACGTCTGCCAAAAAAATACTTTCCGTACTCTGTAACATTACGGCTTTATATCTTTCCTCATTCTCGATCAGAGTTTCTTCCCTTTGTTTCTGATCAGAGATATTTTGGAGGACCACGATATAACCAAAATAATCCTGTGTTTTCAGTTTGAGCGGCGAAATGCGCGTTTTGAACCATATTTCATCCTTATGGATCGTCATGACAAAATCGAATTTTTGCGCGTTCCCGTAATCTTCTACCCTATAGATAGCATTCTGGAATTGCTCTGCCACACCTCTCGGGAAGACTTCTTTGAAGTGTTTTCCCAGAAAATCTTTGGGGTGGGCGAAGAGGTCCCTTCTTTCGGGAGACTGGAAATATTTATGAAAAGTGCCATCCGCACCCACTATAAAGATAAGATCCTCAAGCGAATATAAAAAGGAAAGAAGGTTCTGCTCGCTCTTTTTGAGTGCTTCTTCATTCAGCTTGCACTCGATAATAGCCGTCTCTAGCTCTTCGACCCTCGTTTTCAGTTTATTAGGTTCTGCAGACGAGTCTTTTTTCTTTACAGATTCCGTCATTCTAGCCCTGCTACCCTGGCAAAATTCCAATTAGCCAAAATAACAATGAGCAAAATATGTGCCAAATGTTTTGATAATCTAACTCTTGTATTATGAGTCAATTATGATTATGGTTCCCGTCAGATGGAAGTTGAGTTGTCAATTTTTGTCATCAAAATACCATTTATTGACATTCAAAAAGGCCTCATGTCGACCTTGTATCTTCGGCCATACGGAGTCTTTCCCCGATTGGAGGGTGGGAGTAATACAGAAATTTCATCCACCAACGGGGATAGGCATTGGAGAGGTTTCTATTGGCAAGGCCTGCCAGTGCTGTTATAAAGGCGTCTTTACGAGGGATGCTTTTCAAAGCATATCGATCGGCTTGAGCCTCGAAGCGCCTGGAAAGTGCATTGGAGAGCGGCCCGAAAAGAAAACCAGACAGGGCGCCTATCAATATAGCAAAAAAGGGAAACACTGTCAGGTTGGCGCGTGTGGATGAAAGAAAGGAGGGGAATGCCGCTTTCATGATGACATTTAGAACAAAGAATACAACGAGTTGCTGGAGCGTTCCCAACACAATGTGTTGCCAGATGTGTCTGTGTTTGTAATGCCCGACTTCGTGAGCGATAATGGACACAATTTCGGGTACAGTCATGTTTACGATCAGATTATCCCCCAGGACAACGCGCCTTGTGCGTCCCAGGCCAGCGAGAAAGGCGTTTTCTTTCTTCGTTTGCCGGCTCATATCCTCGACAAAAAAACCACTGCTCCTCAACCCTCCATCCTGAAGTATTTTGCCGAGCGCATCCGTGAGATCCTTATCTTCAACCGGCGTGTATTTGTTGAAGATGGGAAGAATCAGGATCGGAAACAGAGTGGCGAATACCGTGCTCACAAGAGCCATAGCCAGACCGGCGATCCACCACCAATCATGAGGATAACGGCCCAGGATCAAAAAAAGCAATCCCAAGAGGATCACAAACAACCCAAGCCCAACCAAGTAGGACTTCAACTGCTCCAAAAGCCAGCTTCTTTTTGTTTGATTCGAAAAACCCCATTTGTGTTCGTGGATGTAACCGCTGTAGAAGCTGAGGGGAAAACCGAAGAGAAAAAGCAGCGTCTGTAGCACGATCACATAGATGAAAAAAGCAAAGATGACATTTTTGCCCAAAAGAAGATGGGCGAGTGCGCGACTCATTCCGCTGAAATAAAAAGCCAACACAACACACAAAGAGAGGACCAACCCTAAAAGACCCAGAAAACGCTTCTCCTTTTCGTACTGCCTGGCTAATCCTTGCTTCTCTCGATCCAGGAGTGGATGGATCTCCTCCATTCTTCGTGCCCTCACCTTCAGTATAAAAGATCAACACGATTTTGCAAATGCAAGCGGCTGTTGAGTTTTTGATTAAAGATGAGTATGATGCGGAATGATCGTTGACGAAGATGGATACGGCACACCTAGCTCTTCTTTTCGGCGTCGGCGCCGTTGCCGGGTTTATCAATGTGAACGCGGGAGGCGGATCTACCCTCACGCTGCCCACTCTCATATTCATGGGCCTCGATGCCGCACTGGCGAACGGCACAAACAGAGTGGCAATATTCATCCAAAACATTTTCGCGGTGGCTTCCTTTCACAAGAGAAAGACATATAAGTTCAAAACAAGTTTTGTATTCTCTCTTTTCACCCTGCCAGGAGCCATCTTCGGAGCGATAATAGCCACGCGAGTGAGCAACATCCTGTTCCAACGGTTCCTGGGTGTGGTGTTGATATTCATCGTCCTATCTCTATTCTTTTCGCGCGTGTACAAAAACAACAACATCCAACAGGGGGAAACACGCCACTGGCTAATTTATCCGGCACTCTTCGGGATCGGTTTCTACGGCGGATTCGTTCAAGCGGGCGTCGGTTTCTTGATCATGGCCTCGCTCTACCATCTATTGCGGCTTGACCTTATTCGTGTGAATATGCATAAAGTCTTCATCATCCTGATATACACATTTCCAGCACTCCTCGTGTTCGCCGCAACGGGGAATGTGAACTGGGTCTATGGCTTGGTTCTTGCTACAGGGAACGCGTTGGGTGGATGGTGGGGTGCGCACGCAGCTGTAAAGGGGGGGGAACGAGTCATTCGGATCATCCTTGCTATTGCCATCTTCATAATGGCCCTCAAACTCTTCGATCTTTTTTAGACAGAAAAGCTGGAGCCTCGTGAACTTTTGAGTGAGTCTTTTCGTATGAATCGAATGGAGGGTTACGTTGCATAAAATCCTAGCAATCGTCACACTCTTTCTATGTCTTCCCATCTTCCACTTCGCCCAGGAAGTGGGGACATCTGCGGACACACAGCTGGAGGGACGATTTGTTTTTCACCTCTCCTATGAACATCTCTCCCAAAACTTCACTCTCGGAGGGATCGAAGAAAAAGTCGGGAGAAGGATACTCAGGGGAAAACTGAGTTTTCGTCCTGCAAACCCGGCTTACTTCTACGGTTTTGTCGGCACCTCGAGTTTCCCCAACAGCTCTGTCGGTGATGGATCCCTCCTCTACTTTGGCGCTGGCTGCAAGCTCATGATGCTCGGCGAGGTTTATATCGAAGAGGAAGACGGTGAAACAGTCACGGTCAAAACGGGCGTGGGCCTTGATTTCCAGCTTTCGCACCTTTCGGCCTCTAGCAACAGCAACTATAAAAACTTTTCACTCACTGAATTTCAAGGCGCCCTGGACCTCGGCGTGAGGATATTTTGGTTCGTCGGGTACTTCGGTTTCAAATTCAGCAAAATCTCAGGAGAATTTACCCAAGTGGATTACCAACGGATAAAAGCCGAAGGAACAGGCTTATTCAGCCTGTTCCTCGGATTCAATATGTATCTCGGAAAGTCTGTGGCCTTCGTTTCCGAGTTCTCCTTTTTCACTGAGAAATCATGGGCTCTGGGCCTCCGCTTCGACATCTGAACAGCTCGAGTATCTTTTCATTCGATATCCATCATGCCTAAAAACCTGGAGAGAACGTCAGCTCGAAGTGAGCGCCCCTTTCGGGTCTGTCGAACGGATACACAAAGTTCGCGCCGATGATCATGTATCCGAAGACATTCATTCTGAGGCCGAGTCCGGCACTGGCTACAGGACGACGTTCCCCCCCAAGAAAGAAGGGCTTGTTCCGGCTATCCCAAGCAATCCCCGCATCGAAGAAGGTCAGAAAATCAACAGGCAGGATGCCGTAATAACCTTCTCCTAATCCCAAAACCTTGAAAAGAGGGAATCTCAACTCAGCATTCACCACAGCGAATTTACTCCCGAACAGGCTTTCGTACACGCTGAATCCATCTTCGGTGGAAAGCTCCCCGAAGCCGAAGGAGTTGTAATTGTATCCACGGACAAGGGATTCATAACCCATGAAAAGAGGATAGAGACGTGGATCCTCGCCCCCATTTCCGTATCGTCCTGTGTGGAGGACGCGCAGCGCCAGCGTGAAGGGGCGCACGGGCATGAAGTACTTACGGAAATCTGCCAGCACATTGACGTAGTTGATCGTCCCGAAGAGCGGGGCAACCTGAGCGATAAAGCTCTGCCCGAGGATGGGGCCCGTAGCGCCGAAGATAGAGCTGTCATACACCCACGCCGTAGACATGAAGGGCATATTCAGACTGGCCGGAGCGTCCAATTTTTCTTTCTCGTCAAGAGTTTTGGTTCCATCGATGAGGGAGAATGCGCGCGTGCGCACTTCCTGGTCATAATCGATGAACCTGTATCCTCCGGCGATCTCTAACCGGCTCACCTGATTGAAGGGGAAGCTCAAGAATGTCGCCAGCTGATAGTTGATCTGTCGGAATAAAAACTCTCTCTCTATGATTGAGGGCTCTCCAGCGACATCACCCAATGAGGATGTATATCCCCCGTAAGGATAGGAGATCCGCTGCAAGGAGGCCCCCCAATTCCACCGATTTTTGCTATTCTGATAGCCCAGCGCTAAAGAAGAATCTATCAACCGAGAGGATATCGTAAAAGTCGAAGAAAGGTTATGGTAACCGAGCATATCGCTAAAAAACATAGCGATCCCTCCCCCGCCGTATGTTCCGTATCGATCGACACCGATCCCTAGGGTGGGAGGAGTGATGTAATCGAGCTTCAGTTTGGGTTTGTACTCTTCCTCCGGAAAGCTTCCGTTATCTGGAAGTCCGAAGATCGGATTTTTCAACAAGCCCTGAAGGTCACCGCCTGATTTCTCTCGGGGCGGAAGGACATCGGGCTGGACAGGATTGAATGCGACGGGTGGAACTCCGGCGACTTCAGCGTCGGTGAGGTCGCGATAGTAGAGGCTGTACTTGTTCTCTTCATAAAAACAATAGGCGACTCTGCCCGAGTCTTTGGCCACAGACAGAGCCGGGCTTTCCTCGGTTATGCCGCTGACGCCGGTATAGAGGTTGGAAATCTGAAGGATCTCCCCGCTTTCGATATCGATTCTGTAGACGTTTGAGATTCCGTTTCTGTCCGAGATGAACAGCAGGCTCCTGGAATCGGGAGTCCACTGGGGATTGATGTTCTTCGCTCCTTTAAAAATGGGAAGCCGACTGATCTCGCCAGACACAGGATCTATCAAGGCCAGCTCAAAATGGCCGATATCCAACAGATTCAGATCGGTCGAAAAACGATCCGTAACGAAGGCGATCGTTGACCCATCCGGAGACCAAACAGGCTGCAGTGCGGCGTAGGGATCATCGGTCATCTTACGCAGTTTCTCCTCATCGAGGTCGTAGATGAAGAGATTGGAAAATCCACCCTCGAGAGCAGAAAAAGCGATATACCGTCCATCCGGTGACCAAGTCGGGTTCAAGATTTCTCCGAGTTCGGGAAATTCATACTCCTGTTCGATCTTCCCCTCCCTTGTATTCAGGATGGATATCAAAGGCTGTCCCTTGCTGATGGCAGCGAAGACGAAACGCTCTCCCTCAGCGTCCCAGCTTCCCGCGGATTTTATGAACTGCAGGCTTTCAAAATGGGGGTTGATCGCTGTGTTGACGAGCTTTTTCTCGACCTCTCCCGTCTCAACATCCGCCAAGAACAGATCGATGGAGAACAGATCTTTGGCAGAGAGAAAGACGACTTTTTTCCCGTCCGGGCTGAGGGAGGGAGAGAGATTGATGGTGTTCTGTTTAGTGGCTTTTATCAAGATACGGCTGTAAGGGTCCTGAACGGTCGTTTTATTTGCCAGAGGACCATAAGCTTTTTTCAGCGACTCTTGCCAATCATCGGATAGCTGATCAAAAGAGACACCAAGGACTTTCTCGATCACACCCTCCAAATTTCCAGTTTTTCCCACTCCCGTTAAAATACGGGGCACGACGGAGTCTCCCCATCGCCCTGTGACATAAGCCCAGAACGAGTGTCCGTAGCGGTAGGGAAAATATTCGGGACTGTTCATTTTTTTTAGATGCGGCAGCTTTTCCCTATAAGTGGCATCCCGCATCCACATGGCTGTGTGAGAATCCACCGGCCCGATCGAGAGATACTCTGCCATCCCTTCTATCATCCAGAGGGGAAGCCGATGGATCGAGGGCGCGGCCATTCCGAAAGAGGAATGTTTCTGGGCCGTGATATCGTACTGGAACGCATGCACGAGTTCATGACCGATCACGTGGTCCGATGCGGCTAGAGAATGCCCTAAAGGCAGGATGATGCGCCGCTTGAACGATTCCGTAACTCCCCCCACACCTTCGCCGAGAATCCCCGGTATGGCAGTGGTCTGCTGGAAATGAGGAGAAGCCGCGTAAAGGATCAGAGGCTGACGCCCCTTCAGTTCATGGTTGAATACACGGCTCAAGCGGGCATACCACCGTTCTGCCATTCGAGCAGCCTGTTGGGCGGCCTCGCGCTTTTCAGGGTAAAAGTAGACATCGAAATGTTCCGTTTTGATGATCTTGAAATTGAAGTCTTCATACTGCACTTTGTTACGTCCGAAATACTGGGCATGAAGGAGAGATGGAACGATGCTGAATATAAAAACAATTAGAGTGACAGAAACAAAAGCCTTCGAATATATCGGCTTATTCATTTGAGCCTCCTGTTTTTAAATTATCATATTCCTATATGATTTATAAATTCCATAGATTTAAACTCTAAAAAAAGGGAAATCGTTGCATATCATGGAATCCGTTTGAGCATACTTTTCCACAAGAATTTGGTGCAAGCGGACGTCTCTACAATCAATCCGACCAAAAGGAGGAAGTGCAGTTAGAGTTATGCTATGTCTCACTTTAGGCCTCGTTCTCGTTCTGTCAGGACCTTCGATTGATTGCAGGTCCTATGCCAACTTTTCTCTCTCCTGGTTTCTCTCCGAGTATTCCCTTTGTGTGTCCAGGATGGATGACGGATTGTCCCTATTTCATACACCCATAAGGTCTATTTCCTCGGTGATAAAGAGTGGACGGCCTATACATGGATGGACAGAACGATGCGGCCTTTGCTTCCCAAGAGGATCGGTTGGATCCCAAACAGAACATAATATCTAAAAGGTGATGCGTTGCTGGCTGAGGAGCATCAGGTCCGCATCTTCGGATGAGAGGGGTTTCAATCGAAAAGAATACGTGTAGGGTTGCGGCCAAAGCGTGCACCAATCGTGCGGACGGGCCCCCCAGCTGTTGTCCCCGCCAACTCCCATCTGTTTATAGTCGATGTTGAGCAACACGTAGGGCTGCCAGGCCAGCTTGTAGCTGTGCGAAGCTTGCTCCAATCCTTCTGTCGTATAGTGACGGGCACTTATGCTCAAGAGCGGCATACCGATTGCCATCAACCCGACACCTCGCTCGTCCCTCAAGGCGACCCAGCGCACATCTGTTTTGTTCCCGTTTTCCTGAGGCTTGGAATAGTCGACGAATTGTTCCTGCACAGAACCAGCATACATCCCGACCCTGGCGTTTTCTTTTCTATCCCAATGAGTTTCATGGGGGCCTCGTCCATACCAAACGACCGAATCGAAAGCGGGAGGCAGCGTCATCTGCATCCCGAACCTGGGCAGTTCCGGAAGCGTGCCCCGGGGTTCGAACCGCCCCTCTACGAACACATCCCCGCTCCCGCACACCGTATAAATCGTGGTGTAAGGGGAATCGTTGGCAGCCAAAGCACACTCAACAGTGATACGCACAACCTGAGGGGCTAGGGCCTCCATCTCCACATTCAAAATCTTTCTGTCTCTTCCGGCGTACCGCCAAATTCCGCACCTCTCTGGCATCCCGTTCCCTCTGTCATTGTCTGTAGGGGCGCGCCATAGATGAGGGATCGGACCGGATCTCACCAACTCAACCCCGCTATAAAGATAGGATGTGATCGTCCCTTCTTTTTTCGAAAACTCGATTCCAAAATCCTCCCCGGCTATCTCGATGGAATCCTCTTTTTCGCTGGCCTTTAATTCCCGCATATCGGCCACATCGATGCTTGCCTCGCTGGGGATATTCCAAGGAATCGGGAACTGCTCCCAAGCGATCTCATGCCCCTCGTCTGCCCAGAGTGTTCCTTCCCTCAGGCGACAGCTCAGAAGGAGCCAGTATTCTGCACCGGGTTTCACGGCTGGCTTGTTAATGGGGATGGTGATCCTCTCACCATAACCAGGAGCCACGTTCATCCGCGGCAACAGCCCGCTGTCGATGCCCTCATCACCTTCCCCGAGTGCCCATCGACATTCGAATCCGTTCAAATTGGTGAAATCGAAACGATTGAGGATTTTCAGCTCACCCCCAGGAAGATCCGTCGGTTCGAACTCAACGTTCTGGTAAATCTTTTTGACTTCATAAAGACTGGGATGGGGCGTCCGGTCGGGCGCCACCAAACCATTCATGCAAAAATTTCCGTCGCTGGGGGTTCCTGGTGGACCAAAATCGCCGCCGTATGCCCAGAAAAATTCCTTTTGTGTGTCTTCGCTCTGGAATGTTCTCCCGGAATCCGCAAACCACTCTTCAGGCACTTTTTTCCGCAGCCCCTGGTCCACCCAATCCCATATGAATCCTCCCTGGAGATGTTTGTGTGCATATATGAGATCCCAGTAAGCCCTGAGATCCCCGACGCTATTTCCCATGGCATGGGCGTATTCACACATGATGTACGGCCGATCCAGGTCCTTGAGAGCGTAGGCCCTCACTCTTTCAGGAGGGGGATACATGGGACAGATGATATCCGTGTGCGGCCTCTCTCCAGCCCTTTCGTAGTGAACAGGACGCGTAGCGTCCCGGCCGTGGATCCAGGCGGATGTGGCCTCAAAATTTACCCCATCCCCCGCTTCGTTCCCGAGGGACCAAATGATGACCGACGGATGGTTTTTGTCCCTCTCTACCATCCGGACCGTTCGGTCGAGATGGGCCGCTTTCCAATCTGGATCGTTTCCCAACGTACGATCGGGATGGTAGCCCATTCCATGGGATTCGATGTTCGCTTCATCGATCATATAGAGGCCGTAGAGGTCACAGAGTCTATACCACTCGGGATCATTGGGATAATGGGATGTGCGGACAGCATTGATGTTATGCTGCTTCATCAGCCGTATGTCCCTGATCATGGATTCCTCAGATAGCGTATGGCCTGTGTCGGGATCATGCTCGTGCCGGTTGACACCTTTGAGCAGGATGGGCACTCCGTTCACAAGAAGCTGACCCCCTTCGATCTCGACTTCACGAAAACCGACCTTCCAGGGGATGGCCTCGACGATCGCACCGCCATCGTCCCTCAAAATCAGAAGGAGG
>Ga0180438_10012060_pt1 | contig 10331 bp, 8 predicted proteins | sample SS_ome_12_FD_132455 | JGI IMG/M metagenome (GOLD analysis project Ga0180438, IMG submission 132455) | Hypersaline lake sediment archaeal communities from the Salton Sea, California, USA - SS_3_D_2 metaG | ecosystem: Environmental > Aquatic > Non-marine Saline and Alkaline > Hypersaline >... | reverse complement strand
TGGGTACTGGTTAGAATCCAGAAAGAAGACGCAGTCCTGCGCAAGAAACTTTTCCTCCACCGAAGAAACCAGGTGCAATCTCCTCAAACCTTCATTTGAAGCGACGAGGAGCCCGTGATACTTCCTTCTGTTAATCAGATCGGCTGATCCAAGGGCGTATCCTCCACGCCTGTTTGTGAGAATCCACTCCGGTACAATCGAGATCTCGCGCTTCATGGGCACTCCTTTCTGCCTGTGCGGAATCCATTTTCTGTGTGAATACTACTTCGGACTGATGATATACGTGATGGTGCCTGTCACCGGACCGCTCTTTGGATCAGGATTGAACTTCATCTTCCGCACTGTGTCAAGGACTGCAGTATCCACATCAGTATATCCGGAGGAGGTGCTGATCCTGACCGATGTTGTGTGGCCTTCCGGAGTCACTGCAAAAGACACTGAAAGTTTCAGATCCAATCCCTCATTTTTTACCCAGGAAGGTATTGCAGGCGGTGGTCCGGCATAGGTGAGTGTGCGGGCACTCGCAACATTGTCCCATTCGATCATCGGCGTTCGAGAGGAAGGAGCTACGGAAGTTGCCGGTTTCGTTCGTTGGGTTTTCCCTGTTTCCACGCCAGCCTGCACCGGCTTTTCCTCACCCTTTTCCAGGGCCTTGTCCAGATGTTCGATGTCAAAGGCGAGAGATTCAGTTTCAACCTCGGATTTCGGGGTAAATGGAATATCCGGTGCCTTCTCATCCTGGAAAGTCCTCCCTTTAATGGGAGGCATGATCCACTCCTCCTCGACCGGTGCGGGTATTTCCTCCTCGACTATTTCCGGCTGAGGGATTCCTCTCGAAGTAGTGGCAGCGTAGCTCTCCACTCCTCTCATCGGGAGGGTGCTTTCTTTTACCCGACCTGCAGGCTCTTGAGCCCTGGTAACCCGCTGTTCAGCGGGCTGGACCTGGGGCTTACTTTCCTGAGGTGCGGAAGTCTCTTCCGCGGGAACCTCTTCCGCAGGGGTCTCTTCCTGCTCCACTTTCTGCTCAATGACCTTCTCTGCGCTCTCACGCAATATAGGTCTCGTTTCCCGTTCGATGGTCACCTCCAACGGTCCCCTGTACTCAGGAATTTGAAAAGTCCAAACCGGGAGCAGATACTGGAACGCTATAAAAAATGCTGCGTGAAGGAACATCGCACAGAGGATGCTGAGTGCGAGCCTTCTTCTGTTTTGCTTTTGAGCATACATCTTCTATCGCACTTCCTCTTCCTCTATTGTTCTCAGGTTCACCCCTTTAAAACCGTTCAAACGAAGCACGTCCAATACCTTTACCATGAGGCTGTAAGACACAGTGCTGTCACCCTCGATTACCAACGTCTTTACCGCGTCCCTCTCCACCTCAGAGAGTTCCGTGAGTACTTCGTTCAGCCCCTGGAGGGTGTAAGGCTCTTTGTTGAGATAGATCTCCTCCTCTGAGACGATGGTGACAACGAGCTTCGTCATTGCGACAGGCTCCGATGTTGTGGATTTCGGGAGAACGAGACTTATTCCTGGAGTTAGTATGAAAGTCGAGGTTACCATGAAGAACACCACCAGCTGAAACACCACATCGATGAGAGGAATAAGGTCCACATTTGTGCGTGTGGCGAGCCTTCTTTTGAATCGCATTACGGTTTCACCCCCAGCAGGAGTACGAGCTCGTTCACCCGATTTTCCATACGAAGAACCATCCGGTTCACCTTGCTCACCAGATAGTTATAAAATATGATCGCAGGAATTGCAACGATGAGGCCGGCAGCGGTGGTGAGAAGCGCTTCTGCGATTCCCTTTGCAAGAAGTGCAGGGTCACCGACTGCACCGAGCTTTCCGAGTACTCCGAAGGCTTTGATGTTTCCAGTGACTGTTCCCAGAAGCCCGAGCAGAGGTGCGATATAGGTGATCGTGCCGAGCCCCGGCAGGTGCTTCTCGAGCTGCGGCACTTCCAGGTTTGCAGCATCCAATATGGACGACTTGATCACATCCGCAGGATACCTCCTGTGCTCTATTCCCACCTTCATGAGATTCGTGATCGGGGATGGATTGTTCTCACAGATGGCCAGGGCTTCATCGAAGTGTCCCTTTTCCAGGGCGGATCGCAACCTGCTGATCATTTTTTCCTCGTCCGTGCGGATCTTCCTGAAATAAATGAGACGTTCAATGATGATCACTGCTGCAATGACAGAAAGGAGGAGGATAACCCACAGGATTATGCCACCCTTGTCCAGAATGTAAACCATCTTCGATCTCCTTAGAAATTGATGTATACTTTCGCTTTCAACGTGAATCCAGGATCCACGTACGGATACCAGTAGTAACGCGGTTCATCGAGCAACGGATAGAGAATGTCGTCTATCTCTGTGACGAAACGTACATAATCATTTAACCTGAAAAACCCATTCAGGTTCAGTAGCGGAACCTGATCTGAGTCATTCACTCCGGAGAGAAAATCGAGGGATGCTCCTGCACCGTACTTCCCCTGCTTCTGCGTCAGGTTCGCGTCGGCATAGAAATTGAGCCCTGGCTGAAACTGTGCACGAGAGAGGAGTTCCGTCTGAACACCAGCGCGGGTGGTAAAACTCTCCGATATATTCCATCGCGCGCCGAGGTCGAGCCTGAGAGTCTCTATCTTTTCCTGGGAAAAAGGAAAAAGCCCTGTTGTCGGGTCCGGAGTCACTCCCAAATTGGGTAGGTTCTGATTGTTCATGAACACGAGCGAACTGTTCAGAATCCAGCCCTGAAGTGGTATCCAGTGCAATCCTGATTCAAAGAACCATCCATGGTTGTCCGTGAGCGACCCTGGAAGGTCGGCGAGCGGAAGGTCCGTAAACACGTCCTTCAGGTTGTACTGCTCAACCCTGTAGCCGCCGCCCAGTCTGAGGGAAAAGAAGTCTGTGAGAAAGGCATTGAGCATCAGGTCGAAGGGTACGAGGGTACCTATGGGCTCACTCCAGAACCAGCCCAGCGAGCCGTCGAGGCGGTAGCGTTCTGAGACATCAAAACCCAGAAAACCCCGGACATACCCCCTACTGAGGGTGAGATCCGATGAATCCGGAACGCTTCTGTAACTGAACCCGGGCTCGATCCCAAAGGAAACTTTCTTGAAACTGAACTCACCCGCCAGTGAGCTCGACACGTAGTATTCTTTTGCCTCAACCGCGTTTACGGTCTCTGCGGTGAGAAGCTGACGCGCTGAAGAGGTTTGCAAGCTCCCCCGCAAGCTGAACCAATCTGAAAGAGGCAGCAAAGTTCCCAAGGTTACATCCAGAACACGGTTGATCTTGGAAAAGTAACTGCCCTGTCCCTGAAGCCCCCTCTCCTGATCTGAATAGGTTCCTTCCGGACTGAAATTCACCCTTCCCAGATCGAAGCTCAGAGCGCTCTCAAGTCGATCCTCCCTGAAGTTGTATCCGGAGCCGGCAGGCTTTGAGGAAAACCCGTCCAGGGTCTCGTGCTCATAGAGGAGCTTTCCCTCGGGTCTGTCGCCGAGAAAATAGAGTGATATTCTGCTATAAAATTCATTCACGCTCCCGGCACCAAGCACTGCCTCTGCAGTGAGATATTTACCCTCTTTCACCTGAAACGCGGGTGCCCCCGTCTGAGGAAGGAGAAAATCGATCTCGGGCTCCCCTACCTCGATCTCCCCTGCAGCTGGGAGCGGGAACTGGGGTTCCGGTATCGCGAGCTCTTCCTCTTCAGGAAGCGCAGCGGTCACCTGTTCGGTACTGAGGTCCTCGATTTCAAGGATGATTGAGGGGAGCACGATTTCCGGCTCTTCGGGCTCGATCTCCTGTGCGAACCCGAGAGAGAGGACACCAAAGAGGAAAAGGAGCATACCGAGCAGAGTCTTTTTCACTGTTTCCCTCCCAAGAGCTTCTTTCCTTCCCGTGACCATTCGCTTTCCGGAAAGTTCTCCTCGAGCCTCTTCACGAGCTCGGCAACCTCCCTTGTTTTCCCCGCCTGCTTCATGGACTGGGCTGCTCTGTATATAGTATATGCCAAAAAATCTCCATTTTGCGAACCAACCAGCGAGGCTTTGAAAAACTCTTTTCCCGCAGTTTCATACTCTTTTTTTGTGTAGTAATATTCGCCGAGTAAAAACTGCGCCTCGGGTTCTATAGATGGGTCCTTTTTTTCAAGCACCTGACTGAGCATCTGAAAGGCTCGTTCAAGCTTCTGTTGTTTTTCCACTATGTACAGACGGGAGAGCTCAACCATCGCCTTTCTCCCCTCTCGGGTTTCCGCTCCTCTGCTCCTGCTGATTCTCGCAGTGAGCTCTGCCTCACGCTCCGAGAGACCGTACAAGAGATACCGGATACGATCGGCGGCAAGCCTGGCGTCAACCTCCTCTGCATATTTCGGATACCCGGAGAGAAGATCATCGAGAAACGAGAGCGCACGCTGGTACTCGCCGAGCGCTTCGTACACTTCCGCTGCCTTCACCAGGGCGTCAGGCCTGAAGGGGCTTTCCTTCATCGTGCTGATAAGCCTCTCCCAGAGAAGTGCCGCGGCTCTTTTTTCACCGATCTTGGACGCACTGAGCGCCTCCCAGTAAAGCGCAGCGTCGACGAGCTTTCCTCCGGGGTACTCTTGAAGGTACTGGTTGAAGGCTGCTTTTGCCTTCTCGAATTGATTGTTTTGAAAGTAGATCTCCCCCCTTTTGTAAAGCGCTTCCTCTGCAAGGCCTCCCTGGGAGTAGCTGTTGTAAAGCCTCAGGTATCCCTCAGCTGACTCATCTATGTTTCCCATATTGCCCATTATTCCCGCATACTCGAAGAGCGCATCATCAGCAAAGGGTGATCCCGGCTCCGTTGTGAAAATCTCCTGAAACAGCCGGGCAGCCTGTGGGCCTTTTTTCAGGTTTTCGAGACTCTTTGCACGGAGAAATTGTGCCCTCGTTTGTATGTACGGGTCACGTGCGTCCTCAAGCCTTCCGAAGAGCTGCTCAGCCTTCTCGAAGTCACCAAGGGTGTAGAGACACCACGCGTTCATGAAAAGTGCCTGAGGTGAAAGCTCATGAACCCGATAACTGCGGAGGAACCCTGAAAAGATATCAGCACTTTTTTTAAAATCGTTCAACCGATATGCAGCCCATCCCCGGTAGTACTGGGCATAGGGGAGTATCTGTTTCAGCTTTTCTGGCACATTTTGTTCCTCCACGACGGTAGTGAGAGAACTGAGTCCGTCTTCATACTGTTTCAGGGCGATCTGGGACAGGCCGGTCAGATATGTCAACAGAAGGAAGCTCTCGATGTCCTCACGACCCACCCCTACCAAAAAGCGTCCGGCCGTGTCAACCACTTCCTGATACCGTTTCGCGCTGAAAAGGAGCTTCACCAGGTCGATCCTCGCACTCCGGTCGTCAGGATAAAGGGCGATATACTCTTCAAGAGTGCGCAGGGAATCATCGAGTCTTCCCATCTTTTGCAGTACGAGCACCTTCAACCTCATCACCTGTGCGTGGTACGGCGTCCTGTGAGCTCCCTGGAGCAGGAGGTTGCAGTTGTCAAGAGCATCATTGAATGCACCAAGCCGGTACTGGGAGTATGCAAGCAGGTAGCGTGCTTCTTCGGTTTTTTGTGATTCAGGAAATTGCCCCACCGCCCGTGCAAAACTCTCCGCCGCTTCGAGGAACCGATCCCTCATGAGATAGACCGCCCCGAGGTGAAGTAGAACATCCTCGCTCTCCTGACCGTAAATGGCTCGGTATATCTCGAGGATTCTCTTCGCAGTTATCAGATCTCCTTTTCTTATAGAGATCTCAGCCAGGTAAATCGGCACAGCTTCATCCACCTTTCCCGACGACCGGAGATTCCAGATCTTCTGTAAAAAATAGCTCGAGAGGTCAAGCTCGCCCCGGTTGAATGTCTCGATACCGATCTGGAGCCAGAACTCCATGAGGATATCGGGATCCTTTGAAAAGGTCCGCTCTGCCTGCGCAATCAAATGTTCCATCCTCTTCAGATCCTGCTTCTGCTGTGCAATGATGTAGAGCCTCTGGAGTGCGGTCACCGCAGCAGCCGGGTATGCATCGATCAGCTGCTCGTATATCTCTTCCGAACGTCCAATGTCTTTCAGGTTCCAGTATGCCTCAGCCCTGTAGAGGAGGGCACGCTCCTTCCACTCACCAGGAAGGTTCCTGTAATCGATGCGGTTTTGAAACTCGATGAGATCCTGATACTTTTTTTCTTTCAGCAGGATGTGGCTGTAGAGCACTGACTGATAGGGAGTCAGACTTTCATACCCTCCCACATCGATAAGCCTTCGCATCGATTCTCCGGCCTCAGAATAGTTCCCCAGGGCGACCTCGCAGAGTGACTTGTACAGGAGCGCCTGCGAGACGAGCTCCCCTTCCCTCACTCTTTCCAGGAAGACCGAAAGCCTCTCCCGGGCACCGATGAAGTCTTTCTCCCCGTAGAGGATCACCCCCTTCCAGAAAGGGACATAATCATAGTATCTGGTAGCCCTGTATCGCTTCTCGATGGAATCGAAAAGCGCGCCTGCTTCAGGAAACCGCCCAAGCCTGAAGAGGCAGACCGCTCTTCTATACTGTACATCAGGCACAAGGTCGGAAAGGGGAAAACGGGTGAGGAATTCATCGTAGAGCTCAAGGGCGAGGGAATAGTTTTTGCTGTAATACCTGCCCTCCGCCTCAGAAAAGAACTCCATTTCCCCCTGAGCAGCATCCAGGACCAGCAAGGCGGCAAGCATGAAGACGATTATTAGAATAGTACTGTTCAATATCTGAGACAATTTCATATTATTTCCATATTGTTAAAAAAAATGCACTATTAAAGTAACAATATAGTCACTGAACACACCGTGTTCAACCGAAAATGCCGGCTTGACATTATTCTGCGCTCTCATATTGATTTCATTGTGAAGATGTGATGAAGGAGTCCAGGAACTTCTTCGCGAGCTTTGACAGCACAGCGCCTTTTTTGGTAACAGCGTAATAGCTTCGATAAGGCGAGAAGTCCTTAATATGGATGATCTTCAGATCGCCTCCTATCAACTCCTTATCAAGCAGCCTGGAGGGTACGAACGCGCACCCCACTCCTGATTTCACGATCTCAATGAGCGCTTCGGGAAGGCCGATCTCGGATATGATGTTCAGGTCAGCGAAGAGTATTTTATACTCCTCCAGCTTGCGTTCGAGAAAACGACGAACACCCGATTCCTTCTGGTTGATGATCAGAGGAATCTCCTTCAACTCCTCAAGGGTGATCTCATTGGATATCTCATACCCCTTGTGCGCAACAAGCTTGAGCTCGTCTCCTGAGAAGCTCATATAGCTCAGTTCCCCATCCACGACTGCCCCCACAAACCCGAGGTCAATAATGCCGTTTTCGACCATATAACAGATGTTCTCAGTGTCGCTGAGCTCGTAGATTATGTATGCGTGAGGGTTCTCCTTCTTGAACTCAGCTATCTTACTGTAGAGCAGGTCAGAGGTCGGTATGTGGCTCGAACCGATTCGGATGTAGCTCTCATCGCCTTTGTCTATCACCTTCATTTCGCGCTCGAGGTTGTCCACCATGGAGATCATATTCTTGGCAAACCGATAGAAGAGCTTTCCCTTTTTCGTCAGTTCGATTCTCTTGTGCTTGCGCTTGAGGAGGCTCGAACCCATCTCCTTCTCGAGCCGGATAATCTGCTGGGTAACTGCTGGCTGTGTGAGAGCTTCGAGTTCAGCGGTCTTTGAGAAGCTCTTCAAATCTGCGATAAGAAGAAATAATTTTAACTGCTTTGTATTCATTGTATCAATGAAATATTACACAAAAACATCGCTCCAAGCAATATGAAAATAGAATTTTCGCTCACTGGATGGAAACTCGATTGACTGGCTGGAACATCAGAGCGTCCTCATCCTGGCGGGCCTTGCTTTGACCCTCAGCACTCACACCGCCAGGAGCATGTTCTCAATTTTATTGACAATGTCCCTGCTGTGTATCTCCCTGTCGGTAAACCTGAACAGCGGCTCGAGCTGATACACTTCATTCTCCCGCTTGAGCCTTTTCTCCCCTCCTCCGGTGATATTCAGGGCGATGTAATCATCCCTCCCAACCGCTCCGCTTCCCAAAGCCTGAATCAGGGAGCCGAGGGCAACTCCCCCTGCCGGATGTATATCGATCCCTTCGTAGGTATCAAAGAGCTTTTGGGCGTGTGTCACTTCCTCGTTGCTCACCGAGTACATGTCCCCGGAAGACTCGACAAGAATATCGTACACACCTCCCCTGATAGAATAGGGAGGCTTCCTGTTAGAGAGCACCTTCGCCATGATATGGTGTATCGCATCCTTGGATTTCTGCTCGTCCAGGGTTGGAAAATTCTTGATGTCCGCTTTCCAGGCTTCCACAATCGGGATGAAGGGATAGTTCTGGGAGAGGTGGAGCTTCATCCCTCCGCTCCTGCCAAAACCGTCCTCGCTCAACCGCAGATAGGATTCCCAGGCAGCAATTCCGCCGGTGCCGGAGCCGATCGCCTGAAAGTAATGATCAGGTATTCTCCCCATCACAACTGCTGCATCCAAAACGGTGGTGGCCATGCCGTCCCTGCGAGCAACGTTTTTCGCGCCTCCTTCTGGAAAAAACCCCTCAAGCTCCGTAATCTTCCCAGCCAGATGTATTGCATCGGTGTAATCGCTGTTTCCTCCCGCAGCGATGAGCACCACGCAGTCGTTGAAAGGATCAATTGACCAGATTTCATGAATATTCTCTTCAGGAATTACCAGAACGAGGGGGATCCTGTTTTTCGAGCAAATATTCGCGAATGCCCTGCCAGTGTTCCCTGCGGATGCCACCACAATGGTGCCCTCATGATTTTCAGGCACCCTTCCCAGCACAGCAGGAGCCTCGAGCTCCTTGAAGGAAGCGGTCTCCATCCACGCACCCTTTTCGGGCCAGTAACCGTTGAAAATGATAAAAAGATTCTTCAGCCCGAGGAAACGACCGAGCACTTCACTCCTGAATGTGGAGGGTGCACCCTTCACATCGAGTATCTTTGCAACAGGAAGATAATTTTCGAACTTGAACATTCCAGGTCTATCGATTTTTACCTGAAATGTGCCGTTATTATATACAGTCCGAAGAAGTGAGGGTTCATGCACTTCATCGCAATCCAGCCTGAAATGATCATCCTCGAACTCCTTTTCGCAGAACACACATTTTAAACGGTAATTTCCCACATTTCCCTCCCGAAAAATGGATTCGCATCCCTCGAATCAGCATGAGAATACCTTTAGTTTACGTTATTTATGGAGCGGAGGATACCATTTTCAGGAGTGGGGACAATAAATAGTAATTATAGATTGCATCAGACTATAATAAAATCTTATGAGTTTTGTGGCGTAGTGCGTATCCAGACGTCCCGCTGCGGAAAGGCGATTGTGATGTCTTTTTCTCTGAACACCGCGACGATTGAGCAACGGAGGTCGCTCTCTATTATGAATCTTTGAGACGGATCGGAAATCCACGCCAGCAGCTCGAAGTCCAGGGCCGAATCACCGAAATTTCTAAAAAAAACTGCCGGTATCGGGTACTCCATCACGCCCTCCGTCGCATTGGCAGCTTCAACCAGCGCCTCTTTTACCAGGTGGGGGTCCGTCCCGTAGGCAACTCCAACCTTGACGCTCACCCTGAGCTTCAGGTCTTCATAGGACATGTTCTCCACAACCCCGTTGATGAAATCCGAATTGGGCACGATGAGGTGCTCGTTATAGATTGTCCGAATAATCGACGCTCGCAAATTTATCTTGTGCACGAAACCGATCGTTTCTCGAAGCCTTACCATATCACCCTCTTTGATGGGGCGCTCAAAAAGAATAACGAAACCAGAAACAATGTTCGCAACGATGTTCTGCATACCGAAGCCGATCCCCACACCAAGAAACCCGGCAAACACCGCGAGAGCGGATAATTTAATTCCAAGGCCCTGAAGAGCGATGAACGCACCGAGCGCGATGATCAGATATCCAATGATCTTCGACAGTGAGAAACGCAAACCTTCCTCGATTTTAAAGCGTGGGAACACGGTTCTATTGAAATAGTTCCGGGCGAATTGTGCAAGTTTTGCAGAACCCCACACCACCACGATCATGATGAGAATGGTCAGGAGGCTGATCTCTGTGCCTGAAATGGTGAAAAGCTTGTAGTTCAGGACTGCCCCAATGAAATCAAAGATGTTCGCCACCCTGACACCGATCACCCGCATCACTCCAAGAAATGCCAGAAAGTGCACGATCCACTTGAAGATCCGGCTTACGGTTCGTATGAAGCTCTTTTCTCGCAGATTCCTCTTCTTTAAGAATTTATTGA
>Ga0180438_10012059_pt1 | contig 10332 bp, 11 predicted proteins | sample SS_ome_12_FD_132455 | JGI IMG/M metagenome (GOLD analysis project Ga0180438, IMG submission 132455) | Hypersaline lake sediment archaeal communities from the Salton Sea, California, USA - SS_3_D_2 metaG | ecosystem: Environmental > Aquatic > Non-marine Saline and Alkaline > Hypersaline >... | reverse complement strand
TTGATTCTGCATGAGTAGACCGAAGAAAGGTCCGGTCCCAAAGAAGACATGGACGGATTTTGTGGATCGGGGATAGAACAGGTAATGCGCCGACATGCGGAGAAAGTGGGCCTTTTCTGTGGCTTCGGCGCTTAGTGATTGTGTGTCGTTGTCCAGTTCATCCATGAGTTTGATGTTGTCTCCTCCGAAGTCGATACCGAGTCTTACGGCATGGTTGCTTTTCAGGTGTTTTTTCACCGAAATATTCATCCCTTCGAAGGAGCTTAGTGTAAAATTCTCGCCGATGCGGAATTGCAGTGCCCATGAACCGTCCGCCAGAGAATGTTGGGCGTCCTGGGCGTATGTCGTCAGGTTGGGTAAGGCAACCATCCCGATGATGATGAGATATATCAATACTAACCGCTTTTGGTGGAAATTCATCGCACGATCCTCCAGGTTTGAGTGCATGACCGTCCTAATAAATGACCTCCGAATCCATCTGCAAGTGTTTTTCGACCGAATGTCTGTAAGCTGCCGATTACCCCTCCCCTTATAGTTTAAAGACGTATGAGGGGTCTGGCGACCCTATACTATTTCATATTGAGAAAGTAAACGCTATCGGGAAGGATATTGTTCCCCACGCCGGTACATGCTCGCTTCCTGCAGTCATGCGAGCCGGCGTAGCTCGTTTTCCAGGATACGGTAGAATGCGTCCCTGGCGTGCCGCTCCAGCCAGGGCATGTGTCCGCATTTTTCCAGGAGGATGAACCGGAAGTGCTGGAGGATGGAGGACAGAGGTTTCCGAACGCCGTCGGCCGGATGGGGATCGTAATCGCCGTGGATGGCTACGACGGGGCACTGGATGTGCTTTCCAGCTTCCAGGAGGCGGCCGCTGCGTCTCATGTCCGCAGCGTCGGCCCACACGGCCCGGTAGATGTCCAGCCGATAATCCATAGGATCGGGATCGTAGGCGATGAGATCGTACGCGTCCACGCGGGCGTACAGGGCACCGAAGCGGGCGAACGCTTCGTTTTTATCGGAGGCAGCAGGATCGTCTAGGACCTGGCTGATGGATTGGAGCTCTGCTCTTTCGCTGGGGCTGAGACGCTGGAGCCGGGTCTGCTGCGTTCGAGCGCCGTCAGCGTCTTGGAATCCGCCGCTGCTGACGAGAATCAATTTCTTGATCAGGGCCGGATGATGGGCAGCCACCAGAAAGCAGAGCCATGCACCCCAGGAAAAACCGATTAGAGTGATGGGAATGTCACCGTGTTGTTCTATCACGGTCTTCAGTTCGTCCATCTGTCCTTCCAGCGACGTTGCCGTTTGGAGCGGTTCCAGCACGCCCCCCAGGGATGCGAGCTCCTGGGCTACGGGCGCCATTTCTCCGGCTGCACCCGGCCCGCCGTGTACCACGGCCACGCCGTAGGGTGCGTTTCCGTACATTCTCAGGTTTTCCATGGATGTTCTCATGCGACGCTGTGGACGTCTCGGATGTCCGAAGGCGATCTTATCGTCATCGGTTTATCGTTAGGAGGCCGCCGTCCGGGATCACGTCCAATCCGCAGCTACTCCGCGGGATATCCCACCGACTGGGCCAGGACGACTTTCTGATCCGGGCGGAGTTTCATGGCCTGGGCCAGGGCGGGTCTGTCCACCAGGCCGCGCACCACGGTGGCCAGTCCCTGGGAGGCGCAGTACAGGTACACATTCTGGCTGATGAATCCCGTATCCGTGGCGGAATAGAAATCCTTCTGCTTCTCATCATCCCGGGTGATCTTGGAGTAATCTGATACGAAGATGAGGTTGATGGGCGCGTCCTTCACGAACGATTGCGTCCCTGTGACGGCCCGGATGTCTCCCGCCAGAACCGGCTCCAACGTATGCGTCCCGGCATCGTAGAGATACAGGCCGTGGGCATCGGCCACGTAGATGTCGATTTCCTGCCAGTTGACCGCGGACGGTGCCGTGCGTTTGCCGGATTCCGAGCGGTTAATGCCAAAGGCAGCCCAGAGCAGGTTCGAGAGGTCCTGATCGGATAGGCTCTTGGGGCTGAAGGCGCGCGACGACTTTCTCTCGGCCAGCGCCTGCATCAAAGGCATACCGCCATCCGTTTGTGGCTTCAGGAGTTTGATGGGCCGGAGCTCCTGGGCATGCGTCAGGACAGGGCAGAGGATGAGTACGGTCAAGACCAGGCATACGGCAATCCACATTTTTCTATGCATGATGCGCCTCCTTATCATGGTGTCTTCATCGGCAGGACGTTTCCGTTTTCCTATCCATCCGTTCCATAGGAAATGCCGGACGTCGCTGCCGACGGATGGCGAACATTTCCCTTATCACGTCCGGTATTGGGGTACAAATATAAAGATAGCAAGAACAGAGCCCGAAGTCAAGCCGTGATGCGGGCTGCTGGAATTGCGGAATGCCGGATATTGGGAGGGTCAGCGAGCGGTCAGATGGAACGTAATGAACGCGATTGTCTGCTGGATGACATGTCTCGACACCACCTATCGTCAAGGACATGGAAAGCATGCCTGCTGTGGGTAATCTTCACACAGGATGGTGGGGGATAGGCCGGATTTTGCGGTGACCGTATAAGTTCCACTCCTTTATTCTGCGTGGGAAAGCTGCCGCACAGCGGGCATGCTCCAATTCTAGTGGGTGATACAGAGGCCAGATGAAGGGATTCCTTTATTCACGAGGATAGCCGTAATATATCTTCGTCACAATTTTCCAGCCGTCCTCGAATTTATACAGGCACAGATAATCGGTATATATTTGCTTCGATTTATCTTTGTTGTAGATGTCTACTGTGGCAACGGCCGCATATCCCGTTATTTGAATGTCCTTAAATACATACGTGATGTTTTCATTGAAGGGACCCGGCTTTTTTTCAAAATAGCCTGCAAAATATTCTACCGCGGAACCCTTCATCAATGTTTTACTCTTGGGTTCAAAATAAACAATATCGCAGGCTTCATGCCAGTTGGCCTTTATCAACGTTGTATCTCCCTTGAGAAAGACACCTTCGATGTAACCGTCGATGATCATCTTCTGGATAGCCTTCCTCTCATTTTCTACTGACTGAGTGAATGCAAACACTGGCAGAAGTAGAACGGTGATGAAAATAACGAATCGAGCTTTGTCCATGATTTTTACTCCTTTTTAAAATTCGACAATGCGAACGTGCCATGATGTGAACACGTCGTTAGCGCCCCTAATGAATGAGGCAACGTGAACGATTAATCATATCATTCGTAAAATCAAACCTACACATCCTCCTTTCCGTATCATGAATGGATGGAAGAATCATCGCCATGCGTCAATATACGATATGGCTCCGCACCGGGCAATAGGAAGCGGGTCTCAATTTTCACTGAGAAATTTTTCTCAAAGGGAATAATAACATTTGACTTACAAAGTGTACGATTGTACATTGATTATGTGAAAATAGAATCGTCAAAGAGGGCGTGAAAATGCAGCATGTACTCATCGGTTTCTATGTAGTCACGTTTATAGCGGGCATCGTCTCCGTATTTCACATAAATGCAAGATACACGGTCTATAAATACGCGTTTCTTAAAACATACAAGTACCATATTCTGGTGTTCAATCTTTATGTTCTATCCCTGGCCGTGACCCGATATTACAACGTCAACATCGTGAATACAGTCGGAGGGGTTGGTTCGATTTCGGTGCAGCTTGCAGCCGATGCACTGCTGCTTTTCCAGATGGGCGTTGAATATTTCGGGATGATCGTCATTGCATACACGTTGGTTAAAATGCTTTATCAGATGCAAGAGAGACCAATGGAAAATCCGATAAAGTACAGTTTCATAGCGATGTTGACCCTGTCTACCTTCGCCTATGGAATTGGGGTGACTCTCTTTTTGAACGGCGAAGCACACTGGCTCGATTTTTTCTGTGATATTTTATCGGGCATTATCTTTTTGCCGGTAATCGGTATTTTTGCATTCTCATCGATAAAAATGAATCAAGTTAAAACGGGTCATCACGAATTTCCTACCAGCCTCTTCTTGCGTTTTTATCTCATCGCGCTCTCGGTATTATTCCTGCAGAATTTCGTGATATTCAAATACAGAAATGTATTCGTGGTTGCCATCATCCTATCGATGAATCTTTTTCCCATGATATGGAGTACATGGCTTCGAAAGACAAAGTATCGTAATAACTTCTCGATAAACGTATGTCCTGCAGATATCGAACGTATCGTCTCCGAATACAACATTTCGGACAGGGAACGAGAGATCTTCGAGTGTATTCTGCAGGGATTAACGAATAAGGAAATCCAGAAGAGGCTGTTTATCTCTCCGCATACGGTGAAGAACCATAATTATAATCTATACAAGAAATTGGGTGTCGGAAATAGGGGCGAGTTGCTGCGGAAGACGATGGAATATCAGAATAACAACTAAACCTGCATTCCTGAAATCAATCCAAAATAATTCCGTTTGTCCTGCAAAACATATCGGTCATCATCGGACTGCTGTTCTCGGATACCGAATGAAACGTCGCGTGCCGCGGTTTATAACAAATTGGTGCGAAAGTGCGGCAATTGATACTATCCCGAATCCACATTAGATGTTAAAATGAATCCGTGACAATGTCCACACTAATATTCAATAGGCGATAGACGTCCAAAGCCGGATTGAAATAGAAGAACATAACATTGCTGGAACGTCCATTTGCAAAAAGATGAGTATCAGAGTACAAACCGCAGGTCGTCGTTCGGTAGCGAACGCTTGATCTTGTGCGTGATGACTATTTTAAAATCAACATTCGCCTGCACAGCATCTGAGCGTCTGTCTTGAGCTGGTAAAAATAAAGACCGCTGGCCAGGTCGTTGCTGTCGAATCGGATTTTGTAACTGCCTGCGGGTTGTTCTTCTTGGACAAGGGTTACGACTTCACGCCCGTGCACATTGAAAAGCGTGAGCGAAACATGCGTGTCTTCCGGTAATTGGTACTCGATCGTGGTTTGGGCATTGAACGGATTGGGGTAGTTTTGATTGAGACAAAAATTGACCGGCTGGGCTGTAGACCCGGACGATTCAACCGGTGTTAAACTATTTACATTTCCAGTGTTCTGGTTGTTCTGTTGAAACTTGGGCCATGGGCTGTCTGCCAAGCCCATACTACTCGAATAAAAAGCATATAGCTTATTATCGCGAGAACCCACATAAACGGTGCCGTCAGTTCCGATCGCAGGAGAGGACGATATACGATCCCCTGTCGGAAAATTCCACGCTATAGAGCTACCGGGATTAACAGCAAGAAGACAGTAGTTATAGCTGCCCACATAGATGATGTTATCAGCGCCAATTGCTGCACTAGAACCAACTGGATAAAAAATTCCAGACGTAATTCTCCATTTTAAGGAACCGTCTGGATTTAACGCATAGAAATAGCTGTCACTTGATCCCACATAAATGGTACCGTCAGCGCCGATGGCCGGGGATGAATTGATATCATTTCCTGTTCTGTAACTCCATTTAAACGAGCCGTCGGGATTGATAGCATAAAACTTGTTATCCGCTGATCCCACATAAATGGTACCGTCAGCGCCGATGGCTGGGGAAGAATAAACCCAATACTCTGTTGTATAAGTCCATTTTACCGAGCCGTCGGGATTAAAGGCATAGAGGTTATAATCGTAAGAACCCACGTATATGGTACCGTCAGCACCGATGGCTGCAGAGGAAGGAAAAACGCCTCCTGCTGCATAACTCCATTTTAACGAACCGTCGGGATTCAAAGCGTAAAAATTGTAATCACTGGCCCCCACATAAATCGTGCCGTCCGTCCCGATAGCAGGAGAGGAAAGGATGTTACCTCCTGTTGTATAACTCCATTTTAACGAACCGTCCGAATTGATGGCGTAAAGATTGTAATCATGAGATCCGATATAAACCGTGCCGTCAGCACCGATAGCCGGATCAGATGTTACGGGCCCATTTGTTGTATAGCTCCATTTCAACGAACCATCGGGATTAATGGCGTAGAGGAGGCAATCATACGATCCCACATAAATAGTCCCATCTATGCCGATAGCCGGGGATGAATCCATGATATCATTACCTGTCTCGAAAGACCACTTCAGTGTGCCCGGTGTCTGGGCCAGAGAACAGACCGCGGTGAATGTGATGATTAATACGAGTGCAGTTTTTGGGAAAGACATGGTATCCTCCTAAATTTTATTAATAAATTTTTTAAATGAAATCTTTTAAAAAATGAGGACGTAAAGCAGGCATTTGATTTGGATGAAACATTAAAATGATTCTTTTAAGAAAGATATTATTTATTTATAATTTATAGGATGAAAATTTCCTCTTTAACATTCCCCCTCTCCCTGGAAATGAAAAACTACGTTCAGGTTGGTCATAGTATGGATTGAATTACTCGGGTTCTGAATAAAACAATGTTAAGTATACTCTATTTTTTTATATAAGTCAAGGAGAAAAGTGGAAAAAACAGTGAAAACTGGGGTATTTATTTCACACGCATGGTTGGCAGTCGAGCGTTTTTAAAACAATCACCAGCATACATGACCGGTTCTTTGGCCGTTACATGTTGAACCACTTAATGAAAAAAGTCTGCTTGAGAGCAGACTTCAGTCATCTGAGTAATTGGGAGCACCTTCTCGTCATCGTCCGGTACATGCTTAAATTTTAAAGAAACGGTAGAGAAGCCAGAGGAACAGGACACCGCCGATCACGACAAACCACCAGACGTTCATTATCACAAAATCGGAGATATAGGCACCCAGAACTATGCCAACGATGGTGCAGAAAATTTTGAGAATGCCGATAGACCAGACGGTCTGTGCTTTGACTTTTCGATCTGCCCATTCAAAAATAGCCATGGTGCACCTCCTATTTGATGATGGATAAACGGAAGCTCAAATGAGAACTCGCTTTTTGGGCCCCGTACAGACGCCGGCCGGTACGGGGCCGGATAAACTGTCAAGCATCCATACGGATGTTATTCATTCACTTTAAGCTGGATCCCTTGTACCTGCAGGACGTTTTTCGTGAAATCGTCGGCAGGGACGTACCCTTTCTCCATCATGTCTTTGATGTATATTTTGTTGTAGAGAAATGGAAATACGAACCATGCGAGCCCAAATGTAAATATTGACAATAGCCACATGATGGCAAACCACTTCAGATCGCCGCGGATCAGGGGCACAAAACCGCCGAAAAAGAAGGTCGTCCAGGAGAATCCCAGTTTCACTTGTTTGGCGACGCCGGTCTGGTTGTGTTTCAGGTTGATTTTCATGTTTCCCTCCTTGTTTTGGAATCATCGCAGATGTAAGTATCGGCTATCTCTGATGTCGTCGTTGGTTCAAGAATAGAAGCAGATTTCTGTCGTAGGATCATGAGTTTCTGTTTCATCTCGCTGACATTCTCCAGGCTTGGAGTGTAAAAGGACCCGCCACCAGTCCCGAAGGACCAGGACGGGTAGGAGGTTGGCCTCAACACACCCAGCCTTTCATCGGGACAACGGCGTTCTGTGTCAAAGAACAAAAAGAGAATGAATCATGTCCTTCTCAGGAATGATTTTTTTACTTGTATGTCAAATAAATCGTGATTTTATGATGTAAGAGGATCGGACGTCGATAAAACGTATCCGATCAGAATTTATGATTAAAACATTTACCGGTGTATCTTTATTCATCCGGCCATTCTTAAAAGGGGAGGAATGGCGATGGCATCATTTTCTTTATCTTTTTCTTTCTCGTGTAGAACCAAATCAGCGAGAGCATGGCAAGGTCCATAGCCGTATGGATGATGATCACGCCTGTCGCGCCGACTCCTTTGGTGGTTATAAAAGACTGCATGAACACGGACGACGCCATTTCTGTCTTGGCATTCAGTTCCTGAAACGTGGTGGTGAGTAACGTATAATTCTTATGCAAGGCCATGCCGTTGATTCCCGCAAAGAGCAGGAATCCGATGCTGACGGCAACACGTTTGACGAATTCCCAGTGAATATCCGCTGTGAACAGCCATCCCAGGATGATTGCGTACACGAAAATGTAAAAATTCCAGTAGTAGTTGATGACTTCGTTGATCTTGAAGGCTATTTCCACCAGTTGGCTCGTTTCCATCTCCGCCTCGCCGTTATGTTCGTATATGAAGTCACTGTCGATTCGCTGTCCCGCTGAGGCTAAAATCCCTTCACTGTACGGAACATCAGGTCAGGACAAAAGTCCATGTGGCCTGAACCCTGCCATGAACGTCGATTGGAAGTTGGTTGCAAAGGGATGTTGTTCCCCGAATCGCACGTTTACTCTGGCCTCAAGTGGATACGTTCGACTCTCAGGACGTTTATCTCTGTTCCCGGCACCGGACCAGGTACCGGGAACAGAGGGATCGTTTATCTAAAATTTAATGGAGATGGTCTTGTCCGGCGCCTCCAAATAAACGTCTGTGACGCCTGCTTCCTTCAGCTTGGCCATGGCGTCGTTCGGGTCTTTGGACGCGAACAGGATTTTCCGCGTTTTCTCGTTTCCCAACATCTTGTCAAAGGGCATATCCATAACCGTAATCGTGTTTGCCTGGCTTTCCGAACGGTAATTGGAGTTCGTTTCCTTGATGTTCCCCTCTACGGAAACCGTGAATGTCATCCGGAAACCCTTGAGCATGGAACTCATCATCTCCATCATCATGGCATCGTCCACCTCTTCTTCCTCTTTTTCCGAAGATTTTTCTTCAGCTTCCTCCTCCGGCTCTTTTACAGGGATGATGCTCAACTCGGCGGGACTGCCCGGTTTGAACTTAAAGGTGTACGACGCACCGCCCTTGGACTCCATGCTGGTGGATTCGTCTTCCGCCTCGCTCTTGCCGATATCCAGGTTTACTTTGTTGATGTCTTTAAAAGAATACGTGGCTTCGAAGCCATCCCATCCTTGATCGTTTTTTATTTTCTTACTCTTCACGAGCTTGACACCCTCTCCCATCTTCTCGGCCTGCTTTTCGATCATGCTGTCGAAGAAGTTGAACTCTTCGTCGCTCTTCTCGGCCTTCTCCTCATCGGCCATGGCTTCTGCCACGTCCTCTGCCATATCTTCCAGACTTCCCATCATACCCATCATCTGGGGGGAGAAGAATTCCCGTACAACGATGGTGCCCGAACCGTCTTTGTTAACTGTAAGGTGCGTGGCGGTTTCCTGACACCCGACCAGGATAATGGCCACAATGATAATTGCTACTTTCCAGAAGGTTTTCATATCCGGTTTCCTTTCTTTTATAATGAATGTTGACCGGCGATGCATTCCGTGCACCGCCGGTTTTGTATTCGTCGTTCCGTTGAGGAACGAAACTGTGCGCAGTTTTAAAAGGGCAGGGGAAACCCTCTCAGCGGAAATAATCGTAACCTATATGCGATGCAAATGTCGTTCATACCTGTCAATGTATCTTATGGGTTTCCAGTGGCTTGGTCATAGATAGTATACGGGAATTATACGTTTTTCTTGGGAGGAAAGCAAGTGGAAAATTTGAATGGTTGGTTTTTGTAAAGCGGAGGAGGGATGTGTTGGAGGATGTTTTAGATAGCGGAGTCTCGCTCAAAATGGGCATCTGTTTCGATACATCGGATCGGGTAGGAGGTAGAGATGAAAAAATCCCGGTATATACCGAGACTTCAAAAGGTATCTGTCAGGTTTGTTTGGGCTTTATTATTCGATCTTGATCTTGCCCGTTTTTGAGCCTCCTTTTATGCATTCAATTTGGACCTCGATCGTATCGCCGGGTTTAGTGTCGTTCAGCTTGTAGATCAACGAGCCTCCGTTTTCGTTGTCCTGGAGGTTCAGGTTCTGCTCGATCACTTCCTGTTTGTTCAGGCGCACTTTAACAAGATAAACGAAATGGTCTTTTGGATTCCGAACCCTGTGATCGAATGTCACGCTGAGCAAGCCGGTCTCTTTCTCGAATGCCAGATCGACTTTCGTGGGTGAGTGCGCAGCGGCCATGCCCGCGCATAAGAGTATCCCGACAATAATGCCTGCCATACGCTTCATAGAACGTTCCTCATTTTTTCTTTTTGAAGTAGGTGGTGAGGATCCAGTTGAAATTCAGAATCACGTGGACGCCTGCCAGACACACGAAGACCAGTCCGGCGGTTGAATGGACCTGGTAAACGATCTCTGTGCCCTGCAGTGATTCCGGTCCCCAGCGGTACAGCAACACGCCTACCACCGCGCACAGGAATGCAAGGAACAGGCACATATTGACGATTTTCAAGGCATGTTGCTTCTTCACGTGCGGCTTTCTTGGGAATCAGCCGTTCATGTGGACGGAGAACGTCTGTCCGGGCTGACAATCGTCTGCCG
>Ga0180438_10012058_pt1 | contig 10334 bp, 12 predicted proteins | sample SS_ome_12_FD_132455 | JGI IMG/M metagenome (GOLD analysis project Ga0180438, IMG submission 132455) | Hypersaline lake sediment archaeal communities from the Salton Sea, California, USA - SS_3_D_2 metaG | ecosystem: Environmental > Aquatic > Non-marine Saline and Alkaline > Hypersaline >... | reverse complement strand
TACCTATTTCGAGGATATCGAGCCGGGCCACACCTTCCCCATCGGGGAGCACACCTGCCACCGCGAGGAGATGATCGAGTTCGCCGGCAAGTGGGACCCGCAGCCGTTCCACCTGGACGCGGACCTGGCGGCACAGCACCCCGTGGGGGACATCATCGCCTCATCCAGCTACACCCTGTCGGTCATCACCAGGCTCATCGGGGAGAACCTGAGCATAAAGACCCTCGGCCTGCTGGAGCTGGAACGGGTGAGGATACTCGCCCCGGTGCGCCCCGGAGACCACCTGACGGTGACAGCGCAGTGGCTGGAGAAGCGCGAGTCGCGCACCAGGCCCGACCGCGGCATCGTGCGCTCCAGCGTGGACGTGCGCAACCAGCACGGCGAGTCGGTGCTCAGCTACACCTCCACCATCATGGTGGTGAAGCGCGGCGACTCATGACAGGGAAAGGAAGCTCAATATGACCTGTTACCTGATAGCCCAGATAAACGTCCACGACCGCGAGGGATACAGGAAATACCTCGAAGGCTTCGACCAGGTGTTCAAGGATTACGACGGCGCCATCCTCGCCGCCGATAAGGAGCCGGATGTGCTGGAGGGCCAGTGGCCGTACCAGCGCACGGTGCTGATGAGCTTCCGCGACATGCAGGAAGCGCGGCGGTGGTACCAGTCGCCGCAGTACCAGGCGCTGGTAAAGCAGCGGCAGGGCGCCTCCGAGTCGAACATCGTGCTGGTCAGGGGGATGGAATGATAAAGACGGTATGGAAGCCGCGCTCCGAGCTGGAGCTGGCGCTGCGCGATGTGAAGCGCGTTGCGATAGTAAGCTGCGGCACCTGCGCCAACATACTCGACACCGGCGGCGAGACCGGCCTCAGGGTGATGCGGGGGCTGGTACTGGGGATGGGCAAGGAGGTGACCCTCGAGTTGATCTCCATCGCCTGCTGCGCCGAGGAGCTGATGCGCCCCCTGTTCAAGATGCATGCCGGGCCTTTATCGAAGAGCGATGCGATGGTGGTCATCAGCTGCGCCGGCGGGGTGAAGTCCGCCGTGCTGTGCAGCCCCGGCCTGCCGGTGATCGCCGCCCTCGACACTATCGGCAGCGCGCCGGTGTCCTTCCAGGACAGCCCGGTGAACCGCAGCACCTGCAGCGCGTGCGGGCAGTGCGTGCTGACCTTCACCGGCGGCATCTGCCCCATCGGCGAGTGCCCCTCCAAACGCAAGTACTCCCCCTGCGACAAGGCGCCGACGGAAGGCACCCGATGCGGCGTGGTGCCGGAGCGGGACTGCGTGTGGGTGGAGATACGGCGGCGCGGCAACATGCAGGCGCTGGCCGAGCTGGAGCGGATACATAAGTCCGGTGAGGATAGCCTGTTCACCCCGGCGACGCGCGTTGCGCCCCCGCCCAAGAACAGGTCCGCGCTCAAGACACTGACGCACGTACTGATGCTGGACCGGCTGGGGAACTACTTCATGAAGCTGACGCTCTCCGGCTTCACCCGGTTCTATGTTTCGATGATACGCAAATACAAGGACGCACAGGATATACAGACCTAGGCCGGCTTCCACTTGCCGCGGGAGAACAGCCGCGGCAGGAAGACCTTGCGCAGTTCCTCGATGGTGAACAGGCTGGCCCCGGCGGCCAGCGCTATGCCCCAGTCAGCCGCCCCCAGCGGCACGGTGTGGAACGCCGTCTGCATGAAAGGCGCGTACACTATCGTAATCTGCAGCAGCACCGCGCAGGATATCGCCAGCACCAGCCAGCGGTTGCGCACCAGCCCCAGACTGAAAGCGGTGCGCTCATCGTTGCGGGCGTTGGAAGCGCGGAACCACTCGAAGCACGCCATGGTGCAGAAGGCCAGGGTGCGTGCCTCCTCCAGTCCGACGCGGTGGTAAGCCCAGTTGAACACCAGGTAGATGCCCACGCCCATCAGCAGCGCCAGGTACGCCACGCGCAGCATCATGCCGGGATATATAATGCCGACAGAGGGGTGCCGCGGCGGGGCGTCCAGCTCCTCGCCGGTCCGGGGCTCCATGCCCAGCGGGATGGACACAGTGGCATCTGTGGCCACGTTAATCCACAGCAGCTGCACCGCCAGCAATGGCGCCTGCCCCGCTGCAGCCAGGGTGATGGTCAGCGCCAGCAGCTCCCCCAGGTTGGTGCTGAGGATGAAGAACAGCACATTGCGCAGGCGGTTGAATATTACCCGCCCCTCCTCCACGGCGGCCACCACCGAGGCGAAGTTATCGTCCGCCAGCACCATGTCCGACGCCTCCTTAGCCACTTCGGTGCCCTTGATGCCCATGGCCACGCCGATGTCGGCAGCCTTTAGTGCCGGGGCATCGTTGACCCCGTCGCCGGTCATCGCCACCACGTATCCCCGCCGCTTGAGCGCATTCACTATCTTGAGCTTCTGCAGTGGCTCCACCCTGGCGAACACGGAGATTTCATCGATCTGCTCCGCCATCTCGTCATCGCTCATCGCCGCCAGCTCCGCGCCCAATACCGCCCGCCCCGGCGGCAGCCCGACCTGTTTGGCGATCGACTCCGCGGTCAGCCGCTGATCGCCGGTGATCATCATCACCCTTATCCCCGCCCGCCGGCACTGCTGCACCGCCTGCACCGCCTCCTCGCGGGGAACATCGAACATGCCCACCAGCCCCACGAACGTCAGGCTTCCCTCGATGTCTTGCTCACGCAGCTCTTCCGTATCTCCGGGCATCCCGGCATAGGCCATCGCCAGCACCCGCATGCCGGCCTGCGCCAGCACCTCGTTCTGGTGCAGCAGTACCTCCCTGCGCTCATCGTCGAGCGATACCGGCTCGCCACCCTCCAGCACATGCGCGCTCATCGACAGCAGCCGCTCCGCCGACCCCTTGACGTAGGCGACGCGCCGGTTGCCCCTGTCATGGAGGGTGGCCATGTACTGCTTCTCGCTCTGGAACGGTATGTCGGCAACGCGCGGGGAGTCATCCTCCAGCGACTCGCGGGTCACCCCCGCCTTGGCCGCGGCTACAACCAGCGACCATTCGGTGGGGTCGCCCACCACACTGCTGAAAACGCCGTCCTGCAACGCCATCTGGCTGTCGTTGCACAGCGCGCCGATCTCCAGCAGCAGGGCCAGACCGGCATGCTCCATCGGGTCGACCGCCTTAGCATCGCGGTGAAATTCGCCCTCCGCCGAGCGCGACCCGCCGGTGACATCGTACCTCGCGCCATCGACATATACGCGCCGCACCGTCATCTCGTTCATCGTAAGCGTGCCCGTCTTGTCCGAGCACACGTGGGTGGCCGAGCCCAGCGTCTCCACCGCCACCAGGCGGCGGACGATAGCATTGCGCCGTGCCATAGTGTTCATGCCGACGGACAGGACCACGGTCACTACCGCCGGCAGCCCCTCGGGTATGGCCGACACTGCGGCGGCCACCGCCACCAGGAAGATGTCCAGCAGCTCCAGCCCCTGTACCACGCCCATGACCACCAGCAGGGCGCACAGCCCCAGGAACAGCAACAGGATGAAACGGCTGAGCCGGGCTATGCCCCGCTGCAGCGGAGTGGGCTCCTCTACCACCTCCTCCAGCGCGGTCACGATGCGTCCCATCTCAGCAGAGCAACCTGTAGCCACCACCACCGCGGTCGCCCTGCCGGAGGTGACCACCGTGCCCATATGCACCATGTTGACCCTGTCAGCCAGAGTGACATCCCCTTCGAGCGCGCGGCTGCGCTTCTCCACCGCCACCGACTCGCCGGTGAGCATCGACTCGTCCACGCCCAGGTTGGATGAATCCAGCAGGCGGGCGTCGGCGGGCACCCTGTCCCCCGCCTCCAGCCTGACGATATCGCCGGGTACCACCTCACGCGCCGGCACCACGCTCACCCTGGAGCCGCGCAGCACCTTGGCCTGCGGCGCGGTCAGGCTCAGCAGTGCCTCCATCGCCTTCTCCGACCGCGACTCCTGCACGTAGCCGATGACGGCGTTGATCAGCAGCACCCCGGCGATGACACCGGCGTCTATATAGTGCCCCACCACCGCCGATACGACCACCGCGCCCATGAGCACGTAGATCAGCGGGCTGAGGAACTGCCTCAGGAAAAGGACAATCGCCGGCGCCTTCTTCCCGTGTGGCAGCTCGTTGGGGCCGTGCTGCGCCAGCCGTGATTCGGCTTCCGCTGCGTCGAGGCCGTTGCGACCGGTCCCCAGCCTCTCCAGCACCTTATCGATTTGTAAACTGTACCAGTTATCCATGCGGTTCACTCGCAAACATTGTATTGGCGACAGGGCATTAAATCAAGCACCGGCATAAAAGAATCCCGGGTTATGCACCATTCCCGTTAACATTCGTCATATTGCAGTATAACCGCCAAGCTGTCGTTGTCGGGAGTGCCACTCGGATTGCGCGGCCCCTTTTTACTGGGCACCTTGTTTGTGGTACTGTATAAGCGGCACGGGGTCAGACGATATGCACCACTCGATGAAACTCTACAGCAGGCACCGCGAGCTGTTCCTGCGTTACTACATCTGGCAGGCGAAATGGACCCGCATCCCGCTGGTCGGCCGGCTGGTGAGACGGGTAGCCAATCTGTACGGGGGCCGGCTGCACGGGGCATACGTCCTCTCCACCGCCGAGGCGGAGCGGGTGGTGGATATCGCCGGGGAGGTGGCCCTGGGGCCGTGCAGTTGCCGGCAGGTGTTCCGCAACTGCGATAACCCGATCGACACCGAGATAATGGTGAGCCTGGAGCGAAACGCCTTCGTGACGGAACGGCCGCAGGAATACCGTCGTATAACCGCGGAACAGGCCAAAGAGGTGCTGCGACAGTGTCACCAACGAGGCCTGATCCACACCATAATCAGGTGTCGCGGCGACTTCTATGCCATATGCAACTGCTGCAACTGCTGCTGCGTGCCGCTGCGGCTCAGCAAGAGGTACGGCATCGGGAAGTCCCTTACCAGAAGCCCCGATATCGTCGCCAAGTTCGGCAGAAGCCAGGCGGCGGGACAGGTTGACAGAGAGCCGTCCGCAGTGTAAAAGTGGTATCGGAGGTGACACATGCAACCGACAGTAAAAGCATACACGCTGAGCACCTGCAGTCACTGCAAGCGGGCCAAGGAGCTGCTGAAGCAGCTCGGCGTAACCTTCGAATACACGGACGTGGACCTGCTGAGCGGCGCCGAGAGGGATGCCATGATAGCGGAGGTCAAGAAGTATAATCCCATGTGCACCTTCCCCACTCTGCTCATCGGCGATAAGGTTATCGTCGGCGCCAACGAGTTCGCCATCAGGGACGCGCTGGGGGTGAAATGAACGCTGAAGAGCTGTACCGCAAACTCAAGGAGATGCAGGAGCCCAGGGGCTACTTCTTCAACGGCGATCGTGAGCGGGTGAACGATATACTGGAGGGGCTGCTGACCAATAAGGAGCGCTACGGCTACATGTGCTGCCCCTGCCGGCTGGCCTCCGGCGACCGCCAGAAGGATAAGGATATCATCTGCCCCTGCGCCTACCGCGAGCGGGACGTCGCCGAGTACGGCAGCTGCTACTGTAACCTCTATGTATCGAGGGAATGGAACGAGGGTAAGATACCCCATGCCTATGTCCCCGAGCGCAGGCCGGCGGACAGGACGCCATACTGAACAGGAGGTGCGATATGAAGATATGCCTGGTGACCGTCGCCCAGTCCGTTCCGGGGTTCGAGGACTTCTGGTTCAGCGTCATACAGCAGGGGTTCAGCAAGGTGCTGCGGCCGGACACCGAGGTGGTACAGAAGGCGCTGCGGGTGGGCCTGAGCGACCCCAAGGATTTCGTGAACCCGTACTTCGCCCACCTTAACGCCCGCAGCATACTGGATGCCATCATCGAGGCGGAGCGTGAAGGCTTCGATGCGGCGGTGGTGGGCTGCTTTGGCGACACCGGTGTGAAAGAGGCACGGGCGGTGGTGCGCATCCCGGTCATCGGTCCGGCGGAGTCCACCATGCTGCTCGCCTGCCAGCTCGGTCGCAAGTTCGCCATCATCACCGCCAACCTGCCCGGGCTGGTGCCCCAGCACGAGGCACAGGTGCGGGAGCACGGCCTGTGGGACCGCCTCCTGACCAACGGCATCCGCCCCGATATACACGCCTTCGATGACACCTGGACCAAGAGCTTCACCGACCCGAAGTTCGCCGCCGATGGCGTGGTGGAGAGAGCGAAGGAGCTGGTGGCCGACGGCGCCGACGTCATCATCATCGGGTGCTGCGGCATCGGGCCGTTCTGCAGCGCCGCCGGACTGCACAAGGTCACCGTCGATAACAGGGACATACCGGTGCTGGACGCCCAGCTCATCGCCTTCAAGGCCGCCGAGATGGCCGCCGACCTGAAGAAGGGCATCGGCCTGCCGTTCACCAGCCTGCCCCTGCCACCCGCCGAGGACGTGGAGCGAATCAGGGGCATATTCGGGCTGCCGACGTAGGCAATGGCTGTGGACAAACCGGTAAACGATATCTCTAAACACGCGGCGGCGCTGGGCATCGCCACCTGCCGCGAGCTCGATGCCGCCGTACTGGTGCCGGAGATGCGGATCAGGGCGCTGTGCAGCGCGGACAAGTGCGGCAATTACGGGAAGCATTACATGTGCCCGCCCCACGTCGGCACGCTGACCGAGATGCGCCAGCGGTTGAGCCGATTCCAGCGCGGCGTGCTGCTGCAGTACTCCGAGCCGCTGGATGTGAGGAACGACGGGGAGGGACTGGTGCGCACCAAGATCGATTTCCACCGCAAAATCCTCCGACTGGAGGACATGCTCCGCGACGGGGGAGTGGAGCCGCTATGGGGCATGATCGGCGGCAGCTGCGAGCTGTGCCGCCCGTGCCGCGCGGCATCCGGCGAGCCGTGCCCCCTGCCTGACGAAGCGCGGATGTCGCTGGAGTCCATCGCGGTGGACGTCATCGCCCTGCTGGGCCGTTTCGGTCTGGACAGCGACTTCCGCCCCGACCGGATAACCTGGACCGGCTGTATCCTCTTCTGATATCAGCCTGAGCTGCGAAACGGACGGGGGGAAACAACGGCAGTCGATCGCGACGATAAAGCGGGACCACCCGCCGGCAAGTGGCTGGTGGGATACGGCGGCTGCTCCGCAGAGTGGATCGTGACTCTAAAAGGGTAGTTGCACCGAACAGAGGAAAAGAGGGAGGGGCATATCAGTCCCCTCCCTCTCTATATTGTGCCCGCTCTAGCTGCGGCTCTCTTTCATCTTGCTGTAACAGTCCCAGCAGTAGACCGGTCGGTCCTGCCGCGGCTGGAACGGCACCTCGGTGTCCTTGCCGCAGTTGGCGCACACCGCAGTGAACATCTCCCGCGGCCGGTAGCTGTCACCGCCGCGCCGCTGCTTCTTGGCGGCCCGGCAGTCCATGCACCGCTTGGGCTCGTTCTCGTAGCCGCGCTGGGCGAAGAGCTCCTGCTCCTCCGCACTGAACGTGAATTCTTTCCCGCAGTCAACGCACTGGATGGTCTTGTCTTCGTAGGCCATGGATGACCTCCTTCCTTCGGTACTTGGTCTCAGCTTGGTCATCCACCGCCTGGGTAATCCGCTAGGAACCGCATGGTCTGGAATTGCAAACCTTGAACCAGATGGCAATGATATATCATAAAAATAAAGGTCTGTCAATAGGTGGATGCGGAATGGCGAGCTATCGATGTGCGGGTGAATAGCTTAAAGGCTTGAAGTTGCGGACATCGCACGCGACCCCCATACTCGGTTCACGCGTGCATTGTACGACTATCGTACTCGACAGGATGAACGGTTCACGCACTCCGGGGAAACCCGCTACGTGGATACGAAAAGAAAACACGATATACTGAACCATTCACATTCTCTGAAGAAACCCCCATCGTGAACACGAAAAATTGAACGGTTCACGTACTCCGGGGAAACCCGCTACGTGGATACGGAAAAAGGTTGACAAAGAGGGGGCGGTTGGATGATTATACTCGTATCGACAAGGAGGCAGACGTGAGCCAAACGAAAAGCCAGCGGCCGGGCAAGGCCGAGCACTACCTCAACCGGGCGAAGGTGGCCGCCGAGCGCAGCACCTGCCTGCGGCGCAAGGTAGGGGCGGTAATCATCAAGGACGACGCTGAGGTGTCCTCCGGCTACGTCGGGTCGCCGCGCGGGCTGGAGAACTGCATCGATCTGGGGACGTGCATCCGCATCGAGCTGGGCACCCCGTCGGGGGAGCGCTACGAGCTGTGCCGCAGCGTGCATGCCGAGCAGAACGCCATCATCAATGCGGCGCGCACCGGCGCATCGGTGCTCGGCGGCGAGATGTACATCTCCAGCCAGCTCATCGGGGAGAAGTACAAGGAGAAGCCGTCGCAGATGGCGCACACCATCCGCCCCTGCGCCCTGTGCATGAAGGAGATAATCAACGCCGGCATCACCCGCGTCCACATGCGCGACGAGCTGAGCGGGGCGGTGAAGAGCTACGACGCGAGCCAGCTCAAGGACATACTGGACGATGAGATGAAGCGGCTGGGTGGAAGCCGGTGAGAGCGACCGCAGGGCACGGGATGAAGGCACGGCGATCGGCAGCGCTGCTTGCCCCGTGCCTGCTGCTGGTGCTGTGCACCGCCTGCGAGGTCTCCGATCCGGCGGCTCAGGCTGAGCAGCACTATAGAGACGGCATGGCGCTCTATGAGCAAGACCGTTACACCGAGAGCATAGCCGAGTACAGCGAGGCCATCGCCATGGATGCCGCCTGCACCAAGGCCTACCTGGGCCGAGGGACAGCCTACATCGAGTTGGACGAGTACCGACTTGCGCTGGATGATTTCAAGCAGGCTGTAAGCCTGGACCCGGAGAATGCCAGGGGCTACTACGGCCGGGGGCTGGCTTTCTGCAACATGAAGGCCTACCGGCTGGCGATCCAGGACTTCAACGCGTCCCTGAGCCTGGAGGACGATAACGCCGGGGCCTACGCCTGGCGAGGCTACACCTGTTACCGGCTGGGCAATTACCAGCGCGCCATCGCCGACCTGGACCGGGCCATCGAACTGGAGCCGGGGCACGGCCCGTACCACTACTGGCGGGGGCTGGTGTATAATCACGAGGAGGACTATCAGCCTGCGGCGGAGGACTTCACCAGGGCGATAGACATCGACCCCGACGACGAGGGCTACTATTACGAGCGGGGCATCGCCTATTTCTACCTGGAAGAGCACAAGCTGGCAGCCGCCGACTTCGACGAGGTGATACGGCTGGACCCGCAGTACGAGAGGGCGTATTTCATGAGGGGGCTGTGCCGCTGGTCGATGAAGGATTACGAGCTGGCCGTCGCCGACCTGACCGAGGCCATCGGCCAGAACGCCGATTACGCCTACGCCTATTACGCCCGCGGTCAATGCTACCTGGGGCTGGGCGAATTCGATCTGGGCTACGCCGACCTGTACAAGGCGCAGGAGCTGGGCTACGATCCCTACGAGTACGATATGTAGCGATGAAAGTAAATAAACTGTTCGCCGCTCTTGGAGGCCTGTGCCTGCTGCTGGTGCTGTGCCCCGCCTGCGGCCCGGACACGGCCGCCGCCGAGCAGCACTACAGCGACGGCGTGGCATTATTCAACCAGGGCCTGTTCGAAGAGTGCATAGCGGAGATGACCGAGGCCGTCCGCATCAACCCCGACCACGCTCTGGCGTATTACGCCCGGGGTGTCGCCTACATCGAGCTTGACGAGTACCAGATGGCGGCAAACGACCTGAACGAATCGATACGCCTCGACCCCGATTACGCCTTATCCTACTACGACCGCGGATACGTCTATGTCGAGCTGGGCATGTACCGGCTCGCGGATAAAGACTACACCGAGTCGATACGCCTCGACCCCGATTACGCCTTCTCCTACTACCAGCGGGGGTATATCCACTACGGGTTCGGCGAATACTACGAAGCGCTGGCGGACTTCACCAAGGCGATAGACCTCGAACCCGATCTTGCGGAGGCGTACACCAACCGGGCGGTGGTATACACCTACCTGTACATGGACGATGAGGCGGAGGAGGACGCGGCCACCGCCATATCGCTGGGGGTTAAGCCCGACTATCTGGATAACGCCATCGCGTATGCCAAGGCGAACCGCTAGCGCGGCGTGTATAATATAAGCGACCCCGACCACCAAAAACGGAATGAGGACATGATGAAGGTAAGCTACATCGAGGCGCGGGACCTTTCCGAGGCGTTCTTCAGGTGCTGCCGCCAGATACTGACCGACGGCTACGAGTACACCATCGACAGGGGCAGCTTCGAGGGAACCAAGCGCAAGGAGCTGGACTTCGTGGTGGTGCACATCGACAAGCCGTGGACCCG
>Ga0180438_10012057_pt1 | contig 10335 bp, 6 predicted proteins | sample SS_ome_12_FD_132455 | JGI IMG/M metagenome (GOLD analysis project Ga0180438, IMG submission 132455) | Hypersaline lake sediment archaeal communities from the Salton Sea, California, USA - SS_3_D_2 metaG | ecosystem: Environmental > Aquatic > Non-marine Saline and Alkaline > Hypersaline >... | reverse complement strand
CGCCGTCTTCCCGGACCCCGATTCCAGGAGAGGCACGAGCTCGCCCTCGACGGTCCCGGGAAGCACTGTACTCCGGACGGCGACCACGTGGTACGCGTCGGACCTCGCAAGCCCGCGTGCGACGGACTGCACGGCGTCGCACAGATGCCCCAGGTCGAGGCTCCCGTTGTCTCGCGATGGAGTTCCCACGCACACCAGGGACACCTGTGTCTCCCCAACCGCCTCCTCGGTCGATCCGGTGGCCCGCAACCGGCCCGCCTTCGCAGCCTCGGCCAGTCGCTCGCCCACACCCGCCTCGATGATGGGAGACTCGCCCCGGTTGAGCATCTCGACCTTGAGGGGATTGACGTCCACACCGGTGACCCGGTGTCCGGCCGCCGCCAGACACGCCGCCGACGTACACCCCACGTAGCCGAGGCCGAAGATCGCAACTCGCATCGCCTGGAACACCCCGCTCGTCACGTCTGGACCGCACCCGGAGACGTGATCCGAGTTCTCATGAATCATGCGTAACGGACTGTAAATTCAAATGATAGGCCTGAGCCTCCACAACCACCTCATCCTCCGTCAACCGAAACGTCCGCCGACCGCCGTCCGGGCCCACGACGACTTGGACTCCCCGGCCCTCCTCGCGGGCCTCGAGAGGCTCCCTCTCCGTTCCGGCCGGCCCGATCACGAAGGCCATCACGAGGGGCAAGCGTCCCTCGGCGGTCGCCTCGACGACGACGCCCGGGATCCTCAGGCCGAACTCCGGAGCGTACCAACCCTGGAGGGGCTCCCGCTCCCCCCGCCTGAGGGCCAGCTTCACCCCAGGCGCCCATCGGACGCCGATCGAAGCGTCGGCGCGCGAGATCCGGAGACCCAGATCCTCGGCACCCTCGACGCGGCACTCGGGATGCAGGTGGAGGCGGCTCACGCAGCGGTGGAACCCCGCCCCCCGAATCTCGTCCACGACCAGCCAGAATCCACCGTCGGTCTCGATGACGGTCCGGGTGTGCCGCGGCCTGCCGGGGAGCCGTCCGTATCCATCGTGGCTGGCCCGGAGGATCGCCAACGACTGTTCGTCACGCCAGCGGACATCCCGAGGCCGGGCCCGTCGGCCCACGCGGAACTGGCCCCACACGTCCGACTGGTTCTCGCCGTCGATCTCCACGGTGTTGTGGGCCCGGGTTCCCCGTTCGTAGTCGCGCCACGCCTTGTCGCCGTAGTATTCGCCCACCCCCGAGTCAACCACAAACCGCCGCATCCCGCAAGACAGTTCGAACGAGAGGGTATCCGCATGTCCATGCCCGGGAAGAAAATCCGGACCCACGGGCCCGGCGTCCACGATCATGCGGTCCCCCACCCGCCCCCCCAGGACGAACAGACCCGTGGCCGGACACGCGGCCCGGTGCGAACGTTCCTGGACGGGCCACTCTTCGAACCGCCGATGCCCCTCCTCCCCCATCCACAGCTCCGGCCAGAGCCCGAACGACTCCGCGCGGCCCTTGAGTGTCGGGTCGGCGAGGAAAACGGCGCCGTGGTGGAGGACCGACGCCGGCTCCACTTCGCCCAACACCGAATCGTTCAGGAGGGGAATCCGCCCGTCCGGGTGGAGGATCCGGGACAGAAAGCCCATCATCCGGCGGAGCCTCTCCTCGACGTCCGCGGGCAGACCGGCGCCCGACTGCCGGAGCGCCGTCCCGGCCTCCACGAGTGATCTGGCCATGAGAACGTGGTAGTGGGGCGAGCGCTCGTAGTGACCCCCGTCGTCCAGCACCTGCTCCCGCACCTGCTCCCACAATCCGCGCCGACCTCGCTCGAGCCAGCGCGCCCCGTCGGCGCCCTCGAAGAAGAGCCCCGCCAGCGTGAGGGCCCAGAAGTTCTCCCAGAGATGGTTGCCCCCCAGATGACGCTCCAGGTTCCTCTCCAGGAACAGGACCTGGTCCGAGAGGCTGGCGAGGAAACGCCCCGCAAAGCGAGCGTCCTCCCACAGGGTTTCCCCGAACAGGCGGCCGGCCAGGATCCAGTGGACGATCCGCCTGGAGGTGGGGTACGGGTCCCACCCGACCGTCCGCCCGCAGGGGTTCCGGTCGATCCAGCTCGTCGCCAGCTCGCGGAACCCCCTGTAGGCCTCGTCCCGACCCGTCCTGAGATAGAGCAACCCCAGGTCGAGCCCCACGACGAAACCGTTCAGCGTGTACCGCCAGAGCAGGTTCCCCTCCGGCCGATGCCAGTCGATCGGATCGCACCACGCCTCCCCGTGATGGTGGAACCGGAAGCGCCGCTGGAGAAGGTGCTCGGCCCGCGTCAGGGCGGCCTCGAGCTCCGGACCATCAGCCGCCCCCCGGGCGACAAGGTCTCGGCCCACAAGGCGCGGGAGGTCCGAGGCTCGCGGCGGGTCCTTCGCTCTGCGGAGCCAGCGGAGGTACGACGGACCCCACCGCCTCAGCAAGACCCGCTTGGGGGCCCGGGCCAGGCGGGCGCCGACCTGGGAAGCCTTCAGGTGTCGGACGGTATGAAACAACCGAAGGGCGGTTTCAGACATCGAGTCCCACCGAGGCGAGGTCGATCCTGACGGGCCTCGCCGTCTCGATCGAGCGCGCCGCGGCAAAGGTGGCCAGCGTGACGGCTACGCCGTCCTCGAAGGAACTCGGGAACGGACGCCCCTCGCGCAGGCAGCCGAAGAAGGTCTCCAGCTCCGCCCGGTGGCCTTTGTCCTGGGACACTCGCGAGGTCAACGTCCTTGTCCTGCCCCCGCGGGTCAGGGTCAACCGGCGGAAGTCCTCGATCACGGCCACCGAGTCCGTCCGGAAGACCTCCACCCTCTCCTTCGAGAACGACCTGTCTCCACGGCTGGAGTAGACGACCGAGCCGATGGAGCCATCCGCGAAGGTCACCGTGACCAGGACGTTCTCCCTCGCCCGGTTCCCGGCGGCCTCGCCGCCGAGGGCGCGGGCGAAGACCTCGACCGGCCGGGACTGGGACACGAACTGGAGGTAGTCCACGAAGTGGCAGACCTCGGCGATGAGCCGGCCGCCTCCCTCCTCCGGATCGTAGAGCCACGAGTCCGCGGGGAGCGGGCCCGCGTTGACGCGGTACACACACACGGCCGGACCGGGGCGTGCGCCCCAGAACGCCTGCATCTTAGAACTGAAGGGGGCGTACCGCCGGTTGAAGCCGACCATCAGCTGCCCGGGCGAGGCGCGCCAGGTTTCGACCAGAGCCCTCAGGTCTTCGAGCGTGGTGGCCAGCGGCTTCTCGACGAAAACCGCCTTGCCGGCCTCGAGCGCCTCCCGGGCCATGGGCGCGTGCTGGCGATTCCGGGTCAGGACCAGGACGGCGTCCACCGCGGGATCGGCCAGGACTTCCCGGTAGTCCGTCGTGCAGTAGGAGAACCCGAAGGTATCGCCCGCCTTCCGGGCACTTACGCCGCCCGCGGCGGCCAGCCCCTGGGCCCGTACCCCCGAGACCCGGCGGAAGGCCGGAAGCATCGTACCGGTGGCGAACTGTCCGGCCCCGATGACGCCGACCCCCACCCCCCCGCGCGCTACGGGACGGCCCTCGGTCAACTCGACGCGTCTCGCCAGTTCGGTCTCCGGGCGGTAGGTCAGAAGGATGCCGAGGGTGTTCTCGGCCACCCCTCCGGTGACCAGACGGTACGCGGCCTCGGCGTCCTCGATCGCGAACTCGTGGGTCACAAGCGATTCGACCGACACCTCCCCGGCGGCCAGGAGCTCGACAAAGGCCTCCATGTTCCGGTTCTCGGTCCACCGAACGTAGCCGATCGGATAGTCGTGGCCCTGCTCCTCGTACTGGCGATCGTAGCGCCCCGGCCCGTACGAGCGGGACATCACCACGCGGAGTTCCTTCTCGTAGTACAGCTTGTGGGGAACCTCGAGCGTGACGACTCCGACGATGCAAACCCGCGCCCGGTCTCTTGCGATCTCGCCCGCCAGACGGACGGGATCCGGAGACAACGCGGCCGCCGTCACGAGCACGGCGTCCAGGCCGCGCCCGCCGGTGAACTCGGCCACCCGCCCGGGGAGGCCCTCGTCTCCCCGCTCGAGCGCCACATCCGCACCGGCCGCCCGCGCCCGTTCGACCTTCCACGGGTCGAGGTCGATGCCCAGCACGCGGCACCCGGCGGATTTCAGCAACTGCACCGTGACCTGGCCGAGAAGGCCGAGCCCGATGACCCCCACCCTCTCCCCCAGCGAGACCTCCGAGACGCGGACCCCCTGCATGGCGATGGCCCCGAGGGTCGTGAAGGCCGCGTGGCGGAGGTCGACCTCGGCCGGGACCCTCACCGAGAGGTTCCGGGGGACCGAGACCACCTCCGCGTGACTCGCGTACCCGGCCCCGGCGCAGGCGACTCGATCGCCCGGCCTCAGGTCGTCGACCCCGCTCCCCACCGTCTCGACCACGCCGCTCGAGCTGTACCCCAGCGGCTTCGGGACGTCCAGGCGTCTCAGGGCCTGCCGGACGGCCGTGGCGATGCCCTCCGCCTTGGCCTTGTCGAGCACCTTGCGCACCAAGTCGGGCCGGTCCTTGGCTTTTCCCACCAGGCTCTTCCGCGCCAGCTCGATCATGGCCCGCTCGGTCCCGGCGCTGATGACCGAGAAGTGATTGCGCACGAGGATGTGTCCCGGACCCGTTGCCGGAACGGGAACCTCCTCGACCCTGAGCTCTCCACTCCGGTAGTTCTGCACCACCTGTTTCACGACGTCGCCCTCATTCGTCTAGCACACCGCGGCCGCCTCTGGAAGCGCCTCCTCGAGCGCCGTCCCGTCCAGGTACACCCGCTGCCAGACCTCGAACACCAGAAGCATCCAGATTTCCATCGAGCAGTCCCGCCGACCGCTGTCGTGCTCGGCCAGGAGGGCCTCGATGGCTTCGGGTCTGAAGGTGCCCCGCGCCCGAACGCGATCGGCGGAGAACACGTCGCGGACCACCGGTCTCAGCGGCCCCTTGAGCCAGATGCCCACGGGCGGGTTGAGGCCGACCTTCTTGCTCCTCAGGACCCAGCGAGGCAGGAGATCCGAAAGCGCGTTCCTGAGGAGGGCCTTCGTCCGGACCCCGCGCGTCTTCCACTCGAAGGGGATAGCCGCCGACAACTCGAGAAGCTCATGATCGCAGAAGGGCACCCGGAGTTCAAGCCCGTGAGCCATGCTCATCCGATCGCTGTAGTGGAGCTGGTTAGATGGAAGGTACGTCGCCACATCGGCCCGGAACACGCGCTCGTTGAAGCGGGGCTCGCCCGGGTCCTCCAGGAAGGTCTTGAGAAAGGCCGTCCCGTCGAACTCCCCCACCGCCTCGGCCGTCGACGCGGAGTAGAGCCCGCGCTTCGCGTCCTCGGTGAAGTAGGTCACCCAGCTCACGTATCGATCGACGGGAGCCAGGACGCCCCCGCGGACGAAACTGCGAAGTCTGCGCCCGCGGTGGCGGCCGTCGGTTCCCTCGCGGAGGCGGGGCAGGCACAGGTCGGCCACGGCCTCCCGGAAGAACCGGGGCGCGCGGGCGTAGTAGTCGGCCCACCGGAGCCCCGCGTACCTCGTGTAGCCGGCGAAGGCCTCGTCGCCCCCCGTTCCCGCCAGGGCCACGGTGACGTGCCTCTTGGCCGCCTCCGAGAGCTGGTAGATGAGCAGGGCCGTACCGTTGGCGAAGGGCTGGTCGAAGTGCCACACGACCCTGGGTAGGAGACGGATGACGTCCGGGCGGACCGGGAACTCCCGGTGCTCGGTCCCGAAGATCCGGGCGATCCTCCGAGCCTCCACCAGCTCGTCGTAGTGCCGCTCGTCGAACCCGAGGGTGAAGGTGTTGACGCCCCCCGGCATGTGCCGGGCCATCACGGCCACGATGGCGGACGAATCGATCCCGCCGCTCAGGAAAACCCCGACCGGCACGTCGCTCACGAGCCGGTACCGGACGCTCTCCTCGAACCGGCGGCGCACCTCCTCGGTGACCTCGCGGGGGTCGCCAGGGGGGGCGACATCCCGCGGGAGATCCCAGTACCGCCGGACCTCGTGCCTGCCCGACTCGCAGACGATGAGGTGGCCCGGCGGGAGCTCCGAGATGCCCTCGAAGATCGTGTTCGGAGCGGGGATGTACACGAACGACAGGTACTGGTGGAGGGCCCGGTAGTTCAGGGTCCGGGGGCAGCCGGTCTCGAGGATCGCCTTGAGCTCCGACGCGAACTCGAGTCTCGATCCGTCGGTCCGGTAGTAGAGCGGTCGGACGCCCACCCGGTCCCTCGCCAGCAGGAGCCTCTCTCGCTTGGCGTCCCAGACGGCCAGGCCAAAGACCCCGCGGAATTGGTGCAGGCACGCCTCTCCCTCCTCCTCGTACGCGTGCGCGATCACCTCGGTGTCCGACCGGGTCGAGAACCGATGGCCCTTGGCCTCCAGCTGTCGCCGGAGCTCTTGGTAGTTGTAGATCTCGCCGTTGAGGACGACCCAGATGGTCCCATCTTCGTTGCCGATCGGCTGGCGTCCGGTCTCGAGATCGATCACCTTCAACCGGCGGCTGCCCAGGCCGAAGGTCTCCCCGCCCTTCCAGCCGTCCTCGTCCGACCCCCGCTGGGTGAGCACCCGGCACATGCGCTTAAGGAGCGTCTCATCGCCGTATCCGTACGTTCCGCAGATCCCGCACATGGCTCGTCCTCGGCCGCGCGCTCGCCCCCGCTAGCGGCCCACCCAGGTCAGGACCCTTCGACAGTCGCTCCAGAGGAGGCGTCGGTCCCTGAGGTAGGCCTTCCGTCTCGCCCAGGCGCGGCGGACGAGAGCGCGGGGCCGCGTGTTGTGCCGGTGGAAGACCTCCATCATGTGATCCGCCAGCGCGCGGAACCGGTCGGGCTCGATCCCGGCCACCCGCCGCCGCGGATCCCTGAAGAAGTAGTCCTTCGGGTTGGTGGTGAAGAAGTGCTCGAGCCCGACGTCCGGGTCGATCAGGCCCATCTCCACCGCCAGCGTCCACAGCTTCGTGTTGGGATACGGCGCATAGAGTCCCAGTCCGGCGTACGGCGGGTCGAGTGCCTCCACCAGATCGAGCGTGGCCCGCAGGTCCGCCTCGGTCTCCTGGGGCAGACCGTACATGAAGTAGCCGCTCCAGAAGAGCCCCCGAGCGTTGAGAAGGCCGGCCGCCCGGCGCACCTGCTCGAGGCGGATGTCCTTGTCGATCTCGGCCAGAACGCGCTCGCTCCCGCTCTCCACACCGAGCTTCACCACGTTGCACCCGGCCTCCATCATGAGATCCACCAGCTCCGGGTCGAGGAGGTTCACGCGCGTCGTGCAGTCCCAGTTGATGCCCAGCCCCTCCTCGATCAGGCGGCGGCAGAAGGCCACCGTCCGCCTCCGGTTCAGGCTGAAGGAATCGTCCTTGAAGGCGAACTGCCGGGTCCCATACCGGTCCATGACGCGCCGGATCTCGCCGATCACTCCACCGATGGACCGGAAGCGGACGACGCGCTCGTGAGAGCAGAAGGCGCACCGGAAGGCGCACCCCCGCGAGGTCATGATCGCTCCCATGTCCTCGGACGTGTACCGGTCCGGGTAGAGCAGCAGATCCCGCGCCGGGTCGCTGAAGCGATCCAGGTCCCCCGGCGGCCGACCGGGAGGGTTGATGACCGCCGACCCGCTCGAGCGATAACCCAACCCGGGAACCCCACGCTCTTCACCCCGGCCTCCCTCGAGCGCCGCCATGAGCGCCAGAGCAGTCTCCTCGGCTTCCCCCGACAGCGAGTAGTCGACCTCAGGGGCGGCCAGGGTCATGGCCGGCCAGTCCTTCGCGTGGGCACCGCCGACGACCACGACCGCTCCCGGCGCCACCCGCTTGCAGAGTTCGGCGGTCCGGACGGCGGTTCCGAAGGTCATGGTCATCGACGTCAGGCCGACCACGTCGGGCCGGAAATCCTGGACGATGCGCTCGACCCTGCTCCAGATGGGATGGGCATAGGTCCGGATTCCCTCGAGGTACGCCTCGAGCCTGTGGTACTCCTCGCTGAAATCCAGGTCGTCCCCTCCCTGGAGGGCATCGACATGGAGCACACCCACCTCGTGCCCCCCGTCCCGGAGGGCGGCCGCGACCAAACACAGCCCCATGGGGAAGTACCGCGTGGCGTACCCCGTGAAGACGTTGTAGGGAGGATCGATCAGGAGAATCCGCATGGCGCGCCCTCGGCCGTCCCCGACCGGGCTTCCCATCCCACCGCCGGCCGGGGCGGTTTCATCATCTTAGGCGCGCCCGGGGAGCGAGTCAAGGATGCCCGCCGTGCGAACCGGACGCACGCGGGCCTCCCCCCCGACCGCCCGCGCTCAGGCGCCGATCATCTTGGAGACCGAGGTGCGGGGTACCGCCACCGAGATGACGCGCACGCGCGCGCCCGTGGGGTTCCGCCAGCGGTGGGGCCGGGCGCTCTCGTGCCAGAAGGCGTCCCCGGCCCGGAGTCGGTGGGTCTCGCCCTCGACCACGATCTCGAGCTCCCCCTCGAGGACATAGTGGCTCTCCTCACCGGGATGAACCATGGTCCCCGTCTCGGCCTTCGGGTCCACATCCACCCTCAGCATCTCGAACCGCTCTGTCTGGAGAAGCCACTCGAACCGGAACCCAGGCATCTCGTCGTAGACTCGTCCTTCGTTCTGACGGGTGAGGACCACTCTCCCCCGGGTCTGCTTCGCTCGTCGCATCCGCAATCCCTCCTCGCTCCTCCGGCCGGCGCTCCGCTACGCTCGCTTCCACAGTGTCACGGTATGATGGAGGAAGTCCAGGTCCACGATCCACGGCCTGAGAAGAGTCAGGCCCACCAGCCCCGGAGCGGCCACACCCACCCGTCGCTGGACGCCCTCGCGGGCGTAGGTGCGAGCGCGAACGTCCTCGAGGATGATCCGACCTTCCATCGAGACCGACGGGACGTTGACATCCAGGATCGGGTGGGCCCCGTGGGGACTGTCCCGGGCCGCGACCTCCTCGTGCCATTCCAAAAGCAGGAGGGACTCCACCTCCCGCTCGAAGAACCCGTGATCCAGGGACAGGGCGTCCGACCCCGTGTCGAGGATAAGGACCGCGGGCCGTTCCTCGCAGAACACGGCCGGGACCATCACGGGGCCGCCCGGGTAGAACTTGGAAACCACCCGCTCCCGGCCGAACTGGGATTCCCACCCGGTGTCCAGCCTCGGGTCCCTCACGGTGACCTCCCCGCGCTCGAAATCGAAGGACCACGCGAACCGCCGGAGGAGGGGAAGCCCGATCACCCCGTCCACGCCGCCGAGGAAAAACCGCTCCGTGACGAGACACGGCACGTCCTCTACGGCCATCTCGCCGATCTGGATTCGATCCAAGAGCATCAGACGGCTGGCCCGGATTCCCGGACCCGCATCGTCGAGGGTTGCCATCCTCTCGCCCGGGGCGCCGCGGATCACGTCGGGATGGGCCACCATCGCCCGCGCTCCCACCGTATCCAGGAGGAAGCGCCCCGTCTCCTGCCCACCGAGACCGACGGTGACCACCGGCCGGCCGGCCTCCATCGCCACGGTCGTGCGCTCGAACCCCGGGGCGACCCGGTAGGGACGCCGGTCGGCCAGGAAGGCGATTCGATCCCGCTCGGACCCGAGCGACGGGGCAGGATCCCTCCCGCTCTGCTCGATGACCCCGATGGCGGTCTCCATCCATGTCGCGGCGTCGGCGTACCGATCCAGGGTCTCGCAGGCCCGGGCGAGCATCAGGTGCGGCAGTTCATGTTCCGGCCACAGGTCCCGGGCGATGAGAAACTCGTCGATCGCGCGCTCCGGCTCCCCGTCGGTCAAGTGATAGAGCCCCAGCCCGTAGTGCGCCCAGAACTCGTAGGGGTCCAGGGCGACGGCCTCTTCGAATACCGCTCGGGCCTCCTCGAACCGGGCCACCTTGAACAGGATCCGGCCCAACAGCGACCGGGCCGCCGCGCTCGAGGGGAAGTCGTCGCAAGCCTCGGCGGCGCGGTCCAGGGCCTCATAGTACCGGGTCTCGGCGTAGAGGTCGTCCACCTCCAGGAGAACGTCGTCGAGACCCTGCCCGAGCGAGGACGGCGCCGGACCCAGGCCCAGCCCGAGCGCCGCACACAGGACCCAAGGAACGCGTTTCATCTTCACCTCCTGCCCCAGGGTAGCAGAACCCCGCCTCCCGCGACACGCGAAACCTCCAGCCCGCCGTCGGACCGGGACGTGCGGGCGCGTCCGGGCTATCGGTCCCAGCGCGCGATGGAGTACGAGCGCTTCGTGCCGGCCCGCGCGAACACTCCCCCCACGAAGAGGGCCCCCTCGAGCTCGGCGAGCGCGAGTACGCTGCCGTCCACGCCCGAACCCAGAGGATCCCACGATTCCCCGT
>Ga0180438_10012056_pt1 | contig 10335 bp, 12 predicted proteins | sample SS_ome_12_FD_132455 | JGI IMG/M metagenome (GOLD analysis project Ga0180438, IMG submission 132455) | Hypersaline lake sediment archaeal communities from the Salton Sea, California, USA - SS_3_D_2 metaG | ecosystem: Environmental > Aquatic > Non-marine Saline and Alkaline > Hypersaline >... | reverse complement strand
ATGATATCATTCTTCATGAGCGTACTCCTTTTTTGAAGATTTTTTTGTTACCTTCAGAGGGTACGCTCTTTGTCCTTCAAACACAACTTTTGGTTATATCTCATTCACAATAGATTTTCACCGTTTCGCTATGGCCTTCTTCTTCGTCTTCACTGTCTACGAAGACCTCTAAATCTTTAAGGGCTACGATTAACTCATCAACGTTTTTCGAACTGAATTCGTTAAGATCAAAATCAATTCCCTTCTTATTCATCGCTGACTGAATCCTATCATGACATGCTCCTGGAATTAGCGCTGCAAGCTTCATACCCGCTCTGAGAAGTTTTAAGGGAACTTTAATTTTTACGCGGTCACCTCTTTTGTCGCATTTCGGCTCTACTTCGATACGTAGAAATTGTGGGATGTCAGATGAAGTCTTTTCACTCCCATCAGTGTCAATAACACCAAGAAGCTTCTGAGCTTCGTCTACTGTTATCTTGCTTCCAGATAACATTTCCAGGATTTTTTTCTTCTCTTCATTCATTTCTTTTTCTCCTAAGTTATTGATATTTTCACAACGGAATCCTCTGATTTGACATCGATCAAAAGTCCTTTAAATGAGCAGATAAAATCATACAGTGCCGGCCATAACCGAAAAAATATCATACCTTTGCCCACAAGGATCATAATGATACCAAAAAATAAGATCAGAGGAAGACACAACAGCAACGCAAGAAAAATAAAAGGCCATAACAAAAACAAAGGTAGCCACAAATTTTTTCGCTTTTCCGTAGAATCAATCTTGATGCGTATCAGCATCGGTATCATCGCTTAAGCTCCTTCATTGCTTCCTCAAAGGAAAGCTTTCCCTCATTCAAAAGATCTAAGACGGATTTGCTGCATGACTCTACGTTAACTTCTAAACCCATGAACTCCAACTTCTCAAAAATCTTCTTAAGACGATTCTTAATCGTGGGATAACTTACACCATAAAGTCGCTCCATCTCCTTAATCGAACCATGCGTCCGCACAAAAGCCGCTACGAAAACCTGATCCTCCATGGAAAGCCTCGCCAAAGGAGGAAGCTCAAATCGTCCTTCAATAGCGACTCCAGTCTCAGGTATCTCAACCCGAGAGATGATGACTTCCTTGTCTTGAGCCATCTTGGTTAATGTCTGCCAATCTTGCTTCATACGCACTCTCTTTCCGTGGTGTTAACTTTATTAAGTATTTTATGGCAAAATTCTTAATATTGTCAAGGTTGGCATTAAAATAATCAAGTTTTGCTCTATAGAAGGGTGTGAAAGATTCGCGAAGTTATCGGAAAAATGTTTGTTTTTAATTGCTCGCGTATTCTATAATCAATTTTAAATTATTAGAAATAAACTAAAATTAGATAGAGGAACTGATTATGTCAGTAGATATAAAAATACAACCAGAGAAAGGTTGTCATCAGATTTTGCTACCTGAGACTCAAAGTGTGAAAGTGGGTAAGCCTTTTGAGGGAAGGATGGTCAGTTGGTTTCATAATTCATCGGAAAGGCGTTATTTCTTAGCTGGTGCTTTGTGTGGAGTTGGTGGTTGTTTGATGCTTTCTTCGGTAGTTGCCATAGTTGCTAATTTGGTATCTGTTATGAGATTAGTTGCTAGAGGATAAATTTTAGAAAAGTGGAAAAAAGGCGAAGCTTGTTGTGCACGAACTTCTCTAGAAGAAACTAAATAAGTTCGTGCACAACAGGCTTTGCTTTTTTCCTTTCCTTCCCTTTCGGTCCCTTTCCTAATTAGTGCAGTAAATTCGTCAGAGTTTTTGTTAGCACCTATTTTCTGGATAATCATTTTTGTGTATGTTAGTGGCTCTTCAGGAGGTAGAGGATAGGGGTATGTTGGAACGACACTTTCAGCTTGACGATGTGGCAGTATGGTTGGTGGTGGTCTTTGTTGCCGTGGTGGGTCTACTACGTTGGCGGCGGCGGTCGGCGATTCCTCATTTGTTATTTTCTGATTTGATAGGTCTGAGTCGTGACAGGGTCAGTTGGAGCTTGCGACTCTCTCGGTTTCCTAAGATTTTGTATGTCTTTTCGTGGGTATTTTTTCTTGGTGCCTTTGTAGATCCTCATTTTCTGATTGAAAGGCCGCAAGTGGAAGACGAAGACGTCTTTGGTGACGAGAAGCCTCGAGAGGAGAAGACGGAAGAATTATCGATCCCTACCGAAGGGATTGGTATTTATCTGGTGGTCGATGTGTCGGGGTCTATGGAAGAAGAGGTGCAAGTGACTGTCGATCGAAAACAACTGCGCATGTCACGTTTGGAATTGCTGAAACGGTTAACAAGTCAGTTTGTGAAGGGTAATCGTCGTCTAAATCTTCAAGGGCGCCGCAATGATATGATAGGATTGGTCTCGTTTGCTCGTGTTGCTCACGTTTTGGTACCTTTAACTTTGGACCACGAAGCTGTGGTCGAGCATTTAGCCAAACTAAGAACCGTTCGAAGAAACGATCAGGAAGGTACTGCTTTGGGATATGCGGTGCTTAAAACAGCGAACATGATTGCAGCGACGAAGCATTTCGCTCAGGATTTGGTGAAGGAAGGTCAGCCCGCTTACGATATCAAGAACACGATTATGATTGTGATTACGGATGGCTTTCAGAATCCCCATCCCTTAGACCAAGAGCATCATTTACGCAACATTGGTGTGGAAGAAGCGGCAAAAGTTGCTAAGGACAATGACATCAGAGTCTATATCATCAATGTTGAAAGAGCGATTTTGCGTCAGAGATATCTTCCTCAGAAACAACAGCTAGAGAATGCAGCGACGATGACGGGAGGAAAATTCTATGTGGTGGATGCCAATACTCCTTTACAATCGATCTATCAAGATATTGATCATTTAGAAAAGAGCATTCTTCCTGATGAGTTGCGTGTCGAAGCTATTGTCGAGGAAACTGCGATCACTGATAAAAGTGCAAAGAGGTTTGACAGGGTATCGTGGTATCCTTATTTGGTGGGATTGGGGATGTTGTCGTTATTGATTGCTATTGTACTGGACACTACCTTCTTAAGGAGGGCTCCGTGAATTTACGTGATCTCCACTACGAATGGCCTGGTGCAGCGTATCTGATCTTTGTCGCAATATTGATTGCTTTCTTGATGTGGATGCTCTATGAGTACCGCAGAAAAGTTGTTCTGGGGTTTGCGGAGAAGCCTTCCTTAGTGAAATTGTTGATGCCTCGCTCTCGTTTCTATTATCTTTTAAAATCAGCAGCGCTTTGCGCAGCATGGGTGTGCGCTACATTGGCGCTTATGCAACCGAAGGGTAATGGACGTTACTATGTTCCGGAAGAACAGCGGCAGGACGATAAAGTTCTTCAAGAAGCATTAGTAGAACATGAAGAGGATGAAGAACAGCAAGTTGTGTTACGTCGTAAGGCTCATGATGTTATCTTCTTGGTAGATGCTTCGGCATCAATGTTGATCAACGATACTCGTACGGGTGTGACGCGGCTTGATTATGCTAAAGATATTATTGATGAAGTCGTCAGCCAACTTGATGGACAGACGGTCGCTTTATATGCTTTTACTTCTGAGGCAACTACCGTTGTTCCTCTTACTATGGATTACTTGTTCTTTCGGCTCATGTTACGAAACATCGGTATTAATGAAGGCGATGTTGCTGGTACGGATCTTGTCGAAGCTTTAGAAACAGTGAAGAAGAAACATTTTGGTGGCTCTGGTAAGCTTAGAACCCTCATATTACTGACAGACGGTGGTGATACGCGCTTGGAACAGTTACAAGGAGAACAGCGAGCTTCTGAGATGCAGACAATCATCAGTCGTATTGGTGATGCTGAAGAACAAAGCTTGCGCATATTTACAGTAGGTTTGGGGTCGCAGGAAGGTAAAATCATCCCTGACATTACCTTCGAAGGGCAACCTGTACACTCTTCGTTGGATGAAGATCTTCTCATCAAGTTAAGTGATCGCGGAAGGGGACGTTATTATTTTGGGAATGCTTTTTCTGCATTTGGAATCAGTGCCGATCTCATTCGACAAATAAGAAAAGATGATCCTTTCGTTGAAGAAATTACAGCGCCAAAGATTAGAGGACGTGTCGAACGCTTCACACAGCAGGGGTATGAACCTGAGATTCTTTATGATTTATTTTTTCAAGGACCATTAGGCATCGCCATCATACTATTGACAGTGGCTTTACTGTTGCCGGATACTAGAAAAAAACGCAAAGAGATACATAATGAATGACAAGATCATACGGTTCAGCATTGTCTTAGCTCTGTTGCTAGGTTTCCCTGCCCGGGCAGAAGAGAATTTTAAACAACAATGGCAGCAAGCTAAAGAATTCGTTGAAGCAGGCTTCCATCAACAAGCTTTCGACATCTATGAGGAATTATTGCGCCAGAAGTTAACACCTTCGCAGCGAGCATCAGTGATCATTAACCAAAGCGCGGTATTGATCGCCATGGAGCGCTGGGAAGAAGCTGTCTCGCAACTTCGTTCTCTTTCTCTTGGTGAGGATCCTTCGCCACGTATCGTGCTTTACTTGAAGATCAACATGGCAGAAGCATTGATGCGTCGCGTGCAACAATTATTACAGGATATCGGTGGGACGGAAGAGGTGTTCGAAAAAATCTCGGAATGGCTTCAAGAGAGCCTCACAGCTCTAGACGATGCTGAAGAAGCGCAACGTCAGCTTTGGATTATTGAAGGTAGAGAGGATGTTGAACTTCCAGAATATTTTGAAGCCATGCGTCGTCGCGTTAAAAGGTTGATGGTCGATCTCATCTCTTACCGAGAGCAATATCTTGCTGATCATCGAGATTTTAAGGAACGCTTACAATACACATTGCGTCAATTAGCATTCCTTATCAATCGTTTGGAAGGGTTGGCTTTTATCGAACCTGAGGAGGAATTGTTATCACATCACATGGAATTCCTACGTCAGCAGGAAGAGCTTCATAGTGAGTGGCGTCGCTTGCGAGAACATATCATGGAACAGACGACATCCAAAGAGGAAGGTCCTGCACAACAAAAAGAGGCCATTTTTTTAGAGGCTGAGAGAGAGTACTTTTCCGGTATTGATATGTTGAAGGAAGAGAAGCTTTGGAAGGCGCGAGCGGCTTTTGCTATCTCTAAGCTTTATCTTTCTCTCTTGTATCACATAGAGACAGGAGAAGATCCTATTCTTGATATGCTAAAAGAACGCATTGTTGTGATTAAAAAGATAGAAGAAGCTCATCATCACCAACACTTATTAGAGTCGCTGTCTCGGGGAAAAAAAACAATCGTAGGTTTAATACAACAGCTTCTGGGTGCACTGAAGGAGAAATTCAGTGAGCAACGCCAGGAAGGGGATGAAGGCTTTGTAATGTTGCTGAAGCAATGTGACTTGCTGTTGCAGAACTTAAGCACCAATGACGAAGAACCATTGCGTAGTGCGATCTTTGATGCTCATTTTTATCAACAGTTACTGAAACGAGAAGAAGACGTGCTTGGGCAACTTTATGCGATTGTGAGCCAGCAAGGTGAACATGACGTTGTAGCATTACTAACATTGGTTAGGGTTGTGGACACAAAGTTCGATTTACGAAGGGCTTTACGCGGCGATGATGCTACTATCGATGATGTGAGAAGTATTTTAAAAGAAGCTCTGGCGTTAGAAACTGTGAATCTTGAAGAGGACCAAAAGATCCAGCAGCTTCGTTTTTTAATAGAGAAGGCGTTATTAGCGTGGGCACCAGAACAAGTTCTAGTGGTCAAGATTCAGCAGTTGCTAGATGACTATGGTCGAATTGTTGCATTGTCCGTGCTTAAGGAGAGTGACATCGTTGCGTTGCAGCCGCAGCATGAGAAAATACAAGAAATTGTGCAGATTGCCAAAGATCAAAGAACCAGAGCGGAATTTTATGATATCTTGGAAAGTGATCTTAATAATGCTCTTGTGGATAATCAGTTGGCTATCAAGTTTCTGGCACGGCGATGGCCTGCCAGTGTGAGAATTTTCCTCGAGGATGCTATGCAGTGGCTGCAACGTTCCTTGGAGATGTTAACGGCAGGCTCCTTGGATTCGCCCGTAAAAGTTTTGGAAAAGTTGATTGCAGGGCAATATGATGCCGCGAGCTTAAGCGATAAGGTTCGTCATTTTCCCCAAGAGGAAGAGCCGGTTCAGGAAATAAAGAATGTTCTTCTTGTCGCTCAAACACGGGTGCTTGACATGGCAGCAATTTTCGTTGATGTGGCGAAACAATGGGTAGAGTTACAGACCCCCGATAACAACTGGGAGCAGATTTCGCGACAAGATCCGTGGCCGGAGGTTTTGCAATTATTTGCATTGGGAATCGATTCTGCACGTCGTAGCGAAGCTCTCCTCAGAGAGGATGAGTTGAATTCCGAAGAAATTTTGAAATCGCAGAATGAAGCAATTAGTGCGTGGCAACAAGCCCTCAACAAGCTTCACAGGGAGCAACCACCAAAAGAACAGCGAGATGAAGGGAAGCAGCCTCCGCCTGAGAAAGAGGAGAAGGCTCAACAAGAACAACAAGCAAGTTTGAAGGAAAATCACGATGCTGTATTACGATTGTTGCAGGAGATGCAGCATGATGATGAAAAGTTGCAGGATGTTAAAGTAACCACACCGAAGAGGGGATTAAGGCCATGGTGATGGTACAAAGATTCAAAAGGATACTGTTTTGCTTCTGCCTTTTACCCGCAATAGTCATGGCAGAGGTCGAAGTGACCACTAACATCAACATTGTTCAGGCCGGAGAAAATAACCCTATCGAAGTTGTTGTGACCGTTGTTCGTGATGCAGGCCTTAAAGTCGATGTCTCTAGCTTTTTCTTAAAGAATGAACCCATCAAAGTCGAACACATCGGAGACTCATCGCAGTCCTCTATTTCCATTATCAACGGACGTCGCCGCGATAGCCATACGACGACAAGCCAGTACCGGTTTTTTCTTCCGGGTAAGCCTGCAGGCTTGTATGTTCTTCCTCCCGTCAGTGTCAGAGTGGACGGAACGTTCTATAGTTCGAAATCCAGCACTTATCAGGTGCAAGCGGGAGAAGTTCGGGAAGATTTCCGCTTGGAAGCCTCTGTCGAAGGTCCTTCGCCTTTATATCCTCGTCAACGTGCCACTTTCGTCTATCGGATTTACTTCAAAGATAACATCGAACTGACTGTTGAAAAGCTGCCTTTGTTTGATTTGGAGGGCTTTCGCATGATAGGAAGGAAAAAGATCAACACCTATGTACAAAACGGCTATAACGTTCAGGAGATTGCTCAGGATGTGGAAGCGATGGATCCCGGCGTTTTTCATGTCGAAGAATCAATCATTGAAGGTTTTGCTTACAATGAGGATTTTTTCGGACGTCGTTCTTATCGGAAACCACGTCTTCGTTCTATAGCTGATCCTATCACAATTGTTGTGGAAGCATTTCCTGAAGAAGGTAAGCCTGAGACGTTCTTTGGGGCGGTTGGAACTTTTCAGTTGGATGTCGAAATGCTTACCAAGGATACCGTGAGCATTGGTGACAAAGTAGAACTATCGATAAGAATCAATGGTAGTGATGTGTCCACTGTGCAGTTGCCTAATATTGAAAATCAAGAAGGTTTTCGAGGCCTATTTCGATTTAGCGATTTACCCCCTGTAGGTGAAATTGAGAAATCTTCAAAACATTATATTTTGGAGTTGCGACCACTTTCAGAGAATATCCAGGAGATTCCTTCTATAGAATTTTCCTATTTTGATCCTTATCGTAAGCGTTACCAAACGTTGAGATCTCGTTCTATTCCCATTGTCGTGAAGGCTCTTAGGGAACCTGAGAGCCAGGAGGCATTGCAGCCTCAAATTGTACATGAGAAAGAACCGCAGAAAGAGCCTATTGAGGAGGAAGTTGTAGATGTCGATGAGGATTGGAGAAAGAACTTTGCTGATCTTGGAACGATGGAAATTGCAGGGAATTATCAGTTGGAAGAATCCAACCTCAAGCAATACTTCTGGATGACATGGAACGCTGTATATGTCATCCCGGTTGGATCGGGGATCCTTGCTTTGCAGGTGCAACTACGTCGATACTGGTCGAAAAGGACAAGAAAGCAAAGGCGTAAAAGGGGGCGTGTCCTTTTCATGGAAGCAATACGACAGAGAGATCTAGGTCAATTAGAAGCTGCTTTTCTTTTACGTTTGTTAGAGAAGGGCAAAGTCTCTCGTCGGTTTTCAACGTCTGAAGAATTACCCCAAGAAGAAGGTGTTATCGGAGATGTTCGAAAATTCCTTTTAGCTTTGGAGGAAAGACGTTTTGCGGGGACCCATCAAACTTTGGATAAAGAACTAATAGATCAAGCCAAGAAAATTTTTGAGCGAATATTATGATTAGGTTTAAAATAGGTCTAAAGCGGTGTATATGGGTAATTTTTTTAATATCAAGCTTCACTGTATATGGCTCTGAAGCGTTCGACAAAGCAGCCTCTGCTTATGAAAGTTATGTTCAAGGAGAACGTGCGACTAGTGTTGCTGAGCGACAAGACTCTTTTAATAGAGCTTTGGCTTTATACACAGAGCTAGCTGAAGAGGCGGCACCTAGTGGTCAATTATATTACAATATTGCCAATTGTTATTATCAACTTGGCGAGTATCCTTGGGCGATTCTCTATTACTATCGTGCAGAAAAATTGTGCCCTCGTGATTACAAAATTCAACAGAACCTTCGTCTTGCTCTGCATAAGTTAGGCCTTGATGACAAAAAGAGCAGATCAATTTTTCAAAAGATTCTGTTCCTTCATTATGGATTATCAGTGCCTGAACGTCTTGCCGTATTCTTCGTGTTGAGTGTCTTAGCAATCATAACTGCTTCGATATATTTCTGGTTTCGACAGCGAGCCGTGAAGATCTTCACAACCTTTGTCATGGTTTGCATGTGTGTGTGCTTTTTAAGTTTGATGATCAGTCACTATTTCTCTGGCGTTCATGCCGTGTTGGTGCACTCGAGTCCTTTGTTGCGTGATGCGGGGCATCATTATGCTCCAGTCCTTGAAACTCCTCTTCTTTCAGGAATCAAGGTCGAAGTTCTTGAAGTCACTCAACAAGGACAGTGGTTGAAAATTACGACTCTAGATGGAACAATGGGATATGTGCCATATGATGCGATTCGTTTTATCTAATGTTTACCTCTTAAATTATTAGGGCAATGACTGGAAAAGATTTACCTCCTATCAGTCCAATTCTTAAACCGAAGCCTAAAGGAAAAATGCCGAAGCCTCCTAAGCTTTCTCCTCCGCCGGATATCGAATGCCTTGATGTCTTAAAGGCTATCCTCGATGCTGATGCAGGAGCAGAATCGTGGGATGATCCTGAGCAGACTTTTCAAAAGTACATCCATTACCTCAGTAAGCCGCAGCTATCACGTCTCGAACGACGCATTCTTCGTTTAAAGAAAAAGATCCTTGATACGGATGAACGACGACAGAAAAAACAAGAAGTCTGTGATCAGGTGGTTGCAACGATTCAACAAAGATTTCAACGATCTAATTCTGAAGAGATTTCATTAGATTTAGACATCAAAAATAAACTGGATCAACTACCTATACAAGATGTCAGGCGTTCTCCATCTGGCCGTTTGCAAAGCGTGCAGATAAATAATCGTTGGATCTCAATAAGTAAATTCATTAGACAACAGTTTTTTCAAGAACTACAAGAGATAAAAAAACTCTTGGATGAAGGAGTTCTTATTCGTTATCATCAACGATATGGATCCTACGGGTTCATTAAAAAGTCTTTAAATAAGTACTTGTAAATGCTAGATATTTCAGGCTATTCTTTTCCATGAAAGGCCATTTATTATTTTTGATGGTCCTCTTTTGTGTTGTTAGGGTTAGTTTTCTTTTGAAAAATATTAGGACTTTAAGATTTCATGGATTAATGAAGCGATTATAATGAAGGAGCGTCAATGGAAGAAACGCAAAATATACAAAGGCAAAAAGTGGAAGAGCGTTTTAAGGAAATATTGCAGCCTTTACAAGAACAAAAAAGAACAAATGAATATGCTAAACAGTTAGAGGAAGTCGTGGAGATGGATTGTCGCGTTCGTGAGGCGGAGTCCGTTTATGGTGAGTGTTATCGCATGGTTACGGCTTTAGAGAAAAAGATGAAAAACTATTTAGAGAGTTGGCAAAGCAATTCATCTTAGCGAGATGTGTTGTTGATATTTATGAGTTAAATCACCAATGCAGATTAAAAGAAAAGCTCTTTACAATTTATTGCGTATGAATTGGCTTCAAGATTCTACGGTTGAAGTAGAGCCTTGGCAAGTGGAGGATTATCGTAGTTTGTCGGAGGAAGAGCTT
>Ga0180438_10012055_pt1 | contig 10336 bp, 7 predicted proteins | sample SS_ome_12_FD_132455 | JGI IMG/M metagenome (GOLD analysis project Ga0180438, IMG submission 132455) | Hypersaline lake sediment archaeal communities from the Salton Sea, California, USA - SS_3_D_2 metaG | ecosystem: Environmental > Aquatic > Non-marine Saline and Alkaline > Hypersaline >... | reverse complement strand
GCCCTCATAGAGGTCAATATCCAGCCCCACTACCTCGTGTCCTGCTGCGATGAGCATCGGCACCAAAACTGTACCGACGAAACCCTTGTGACCGGTGACTAGAACTCGCATGATATCACTCCTTAGTGTTGACTGTTACCATTGTATGGCTTAGAAGTCTGAGTACTCATGTGGGGGATCACGCTGCCTCTACATCTTCATAGCGCGCGATTTGAGCTTCGGTGAGGTGACGCACATTCTCATTTCGTTGGTAGCCCCGATACCATTCGACGATCCACTCCAGGGCTGTAGCCAGACGTAGCTTCGGCGCCCATCCCAACAAGCTTCTTGCTTTGGAGCAGTCCAGTTTCAAGAAACGGTCCTCGTGGGGATGGCGGGCCAGGTCCAGTTCCCAGCGAGCGCCCTCTCCCCAGAGACGGGTTAGCTTCTCTACAATCCATAAGACAGCTTGAGCGTCTTCGGTACTGGGCCCGAAATTCCAGGCTTGGGCAAATTCGGAGCCGCGCGTCCAAAGTTGTTCTGCCAAACACAAGTATCCGTTCAGTGGTTCAAGGACGTGCAGCCATGGGCGGACCGCGTGCGGGCTACGAATGTTCACCGGGCGATTGGCCATTATCGCGGTCATGATGTCTGGAATGAGTCGGTCCTGAGCCCAGTCTCCACCGCCAATTACGTTGCCCGCTCTGGTGCTTGCCACCGCCACCCCATGATGGCGGTACTCTTTTGTTGGAAAGAAGGAATTGCGATAAGCGGATATGACCAGTTCAGCGCAACCTTTGCTGCTCGAATAGGGATCATGCCCACCCATGGGATCGTTTTCTCGGTATCCCCACAGCCACCCCTTGTTCTCATAGCATTTGTCACTGGTAATACAGACAACGACCCGGACACCCTCCGATTGCCGAACTGCTTCCAACACATTCACCGTACCCATAATGTTCGTCGAAAATGTCTCTACAGGATTGTGGTAAGCGCGACGGACCACTGGCTGAGCAGCCAGGTGGAAGACAATCTCGGGTTGGTGGCCAGCCATTGCAGACCTGAGATGTTCCAAGTCGCGGACATCTCCTGTGATGGAGGTCATTGCATCGGCCACGTTGGCAGCTTCAAACAAGTTTGGAGTGGTTGGTGGCGACAGGGCATAGCCGACAACATCTACGCCCAGTTTCTGTAACCACAGGCACAACCAACTTCCCTTAAATCCAGTGTGTCCAGTAATCAGGACCTTTTTGTCTTCCCAGAATCCCCTATTCATTCCCACACCTTCCAGGGAGCATCGCCCGAAGCCCATATTCGCTCGAGGACCTTTTTGTCTTGCAAGGTATCCATAGAATGCCAGAACCCATTGTGCTTGTAGGCACATAGCATACCATCCCTTGCCAGATTCTGCAAGGGCTCTTGCTCCCAGACGGTGTGGTCACCTGTTATGTAATCCATGACGCCGGGCTCCAGGACAAAAAAACCGCCGTTAATCCAGGCGCCATCGCCTTGAGGCTTTTCCCTAAAGCTGGCAATTCTGCTCTGCTCCTGCGCCAAAGCAAAAGTTCCAAATCGTCCTGGAGGCTGGACGGCTGTTAAGGTAGCCAGGGCTTTCCGTTCTTTGTGAAACTCGATAAGCTGTGTGATGTTCACATCGCTTACGCCATCGCCATAAGTGAGGCAGAAGGTTTCCTGGCCAACGTAATGTCTGACTCGCTTGAGGCGTCCACCAGTCATGGTCCCATCGCCGGTATCCACCAGGGTTACCCGCCATGGCTCAGCTCCATTTTGATGTACCTCCATGTTGTTGTTTTGCATGTCAAAGGTGACATCAGACATATTGAGGTAATAGTTGGCAAAGTACTGTTTGATCACATTGCCTTTGTAGCCACAGCAGATAACAAAGTCTTGGATGCCATGGGCGGAGTAGATTTTCATAATGTGCCACAAAATGGGCTGCTCACCAATTTCGACCATTGGCTTGGGCCTCACGCCGGTTTCCTCACTGAGTCGCGTGCCGTACCCTCCCGCAAGTATGACGGCTTTCATGAGACAACTCCCTTGGCTTGGGGAATAAGCTGCTTGCCCGCCATGCAGACCATGACTGTGATCAGTCTGCCCCATCGGCGAGGATGACTGATAGGACTGTCCACCACATGATTTTCAAGTCCATCGGCAGGCTCTGCTTCTCGATGTACTCAATGTCATATTTTACTATACTATCAAAGGAGATACCACTTCGCCCGCATACCTGGGCCAGCCCGCTGATCCCCGGCAATACCTCCAGCCGCTCTTTGTGCCAGCCATGGTATTCCTCCACCTCATACAGCGTGTTGGGACGGGGACCAACCAGGCTCATCTCTCCTTTGAGCACATTGATGATCTGAGGCAATTCGTCCAGGCTGGTCTTGCGCAGGATGTGGCCCACCCTGGTGACCTGTGACCTTTGGAAAGGCTTGTAGATAGCTTTTGGGGTTCTATCTTTGCCGATCTCGCCGTTCACGAAGGCGCGCATGAACGTCTGGTGGTCCGATTTGTCCAGGTCGTGGCGCATGGTGCGGAACTTGTACATGCGGAAACGTTGGCCACCCTTGCCCACCCGCTGCTGGACAAAGACAACCGCCCCCGGCGAGTCGAGAGAGATGGCAAGCGCACAGAGGGTCATTAGCGGTAGTGTTACCGGCAGGGTCAGGAGGACGATGACCAGGTCCATAACGCGCTTGGCGATACGGTAACTGGTGCGGTAAGGCGAGACTTGGGGACGAGCGATGACGGCGAGTTCCATGCTGACTACTCCCTTGCATTCACGTTAAAGTTTAATGTCCGCCGGTCGGCGATCCGAAGGGGGGCGAAGGCTTGTCTTGAATCTTCATTGCATCGGTGGCTTCTTCCACCAGCTTTTCAAAGGTGACGATGTCGTCGGACAGGGACGAGGTGCCAATCTTTAGCGCGATGCCCATTCGTGTTGCAACAGCCTCACGCAGTTGTCCCTCCAGCGTGGCCATGTCCTGCGGTTCGGTTTCTGGCAAGAGTACGACAAAGTGATTGTTTTGCTTGGCGATGATGTGGTGATCCTCAAGTTCATTGTCAAGCACCTTGGCGACACCGGACAGCGCGAGGTGCTTTTTCATGGCCTGCTGCGCTTCAGCCACTATGCGTGGCAGGATGTTGTGCAATGTCTCTTCCTCGATCCCAATGGTCATCAGCGACAGGGGACGCTGGTAGGCCCGTGCCCGCCGCAACTCGCGGTACATCTCTCCCTGGCCAACGGTAAAAGGTTCGGTGGGCTCGCCCACCATCTCGATGGTGAGACCCGTCACCGCTTCGTCAAACTCGCCCAGCACGTGGCTCACCTGGCGGGCCAGCAGGCTCGTGAGTGCGATGAACGACATTTCGGTGACCGTCAGGGGGATAGCCGGGCCCCACAGGCGGAGGCCCAACCAGGACTTGATCGCCAGGAACAGTGCAACTGGGCTGCCCGTAATCAGGTACAGGGGAGCCCGGTGTAACCAGGGGACCAGGATCGTCAACGCCGCTACTATGGCGATGAGGATATAAGACGCCGAAGACATGTTGATCGGCTGGCTCAGCCGTTCGATGTTGTAGACTAGGAAGAGCCAGAGAATGATTGTGGCGGTGAGGAATCGCAGCCGTTTCATCGAGGTCCCTTTGTACAATATTCTTGACAAAGATCGCACAGACTTCACAATGTCTTAAACACTGTTACTGCTGGCAGTATAGCTTAGAAAAGTAAGAAGATGGTAAGAGGGTGGTTAGAAATTAGTTAGAGCAAATCATGAATTGGTCGTCCAATTGCTCGAGTTTAGAGAATCGAACTTTCGACATGATTCCCCCGAACCCCACCCGATGGATTCTTCAGACACAGTGTTATAGGCCTGGCATACGTTTGCGTCCATTGCCAGCCTGAGATATAATGGAGTGTGACGGAGGTCGAGAAAACAGGAGGTTGCGTGACGTGAGGGTAGCTCAAAGGGGCGATCTGATCTTATTGCTGGCCGAGAACCGAAAGCAGTTTATTGTCCGTCTGGAAAAGGGCGGGGAGTTGCAAACGCACAAGGGCGTCATCCGCTTCGATGACCTCATCGGTCAGCCACTGGGTTGCGAAGTGCGTTCGCACCTGGGCCATCTATTTCTGGTCCTGGAGCCCTCGCTTCATGACTTGATCACCGGGATCCGCCGGACGACTCAGATCATGTTCCCCAAGGACATTGGCTATCTATTGCTCAAAATGAACATCGGACCAGGCAGCAGGGTGGTAGAGGCCGGCACCGGCAGCGGTGGTTTGACCATGGCCTTGGCCCACGCTGTCGGTCCTACGGGTCGTGTCTTCTCTTACGAAGTGCGGCCCGACGTCATTGCCTTGGCTCGAAAGAATCTGGTGCGCGCGGGATTGCTGGACTGGGTGGCCCTCAAAGAGCGGGACATTGCCCAGGGTTTTGACGAGGAGGATGTGGACGCCCTCTTCCTCGATGTCCGTTCGCCGTGGTGCTATCTATCGCCTGCGTGGCTGGCCATCAAGGACGGCGGCTTTTTCGGCGCCATCGTGCCCACCACGAACCAAGTGTCTGAACTGGTGAGAGCTTTGCCAGCTTCTGGCTTTGGCATGATCGAGGTAGAAGAGCTTCTGCTGCGACCCTACAAGGCTGTATCCAATCGTCTCCGTCCCGCCGACCGCATGGTAGCTCACACGGGCTATCTTGTCTTTGCGCGCAAGCTTGTGACTCCCGAGTCGGCAGAAGAGTGGCGAGAGTGGCGTCATGCCCGCGCCGTCGAAAAAGCCAAAGCTCGTGCCGCTGAGGACTGAGGACGGACGAACAGACCCACTCGGCAGTGGTTGCCCTGCCAGTTGGGGTGTGGTATAATCTGTGTCCCGTGTCCAGAATGTGGCACATGTCGCTCGCGTGTTCAGCTTGGTCACCGAGCAAGAACCGGCGCGGATCCGAGCAGCGTCGGTGCGCGACGTCTCCGGCGATGTTGAGGACCTCAAATCGCTCATCCATGTGGGCCACATCGAGAAGGGTAAGGTGCCGAGTGTTCTCTTGTGCTGATCTGGCTGCGGGCAGTTGTTGACTATGGGATCGACATCACATTTGAGGCTGTGGGTGGTATCTTGCCTGGCCTTGATGCTGGGATCGCTGCTGACAGCCGCCTGCCAACCCAGGGGGGGAGAGGTGGCCGTCATCGCCGATGGTGAGCGGCGCGTCGTTACGGTGCGTCGGGCAACTGCCGGTGAGGTGTTGGTGCAGGCCGGCGTGACTGTGGGCAAGCTGGACCGCACGTCGCCGGACACGTGGGAGTTGGTACAGCCTGGCGACACGATTGTCGTGACACGAGGGCGCGAACAGTTCGTCGAGGTGGAGGAAGACCTGCCTTTCGTGCGCGAGATGGTGCGCAACGAGGCCATTCCTTCTGGCGAGCAGCGTTTGGCTCAGAAAGGGGAGCCCGGCCGGGTTCGCATCACTTATCGCGTTCTCTACGCCGACGATGTAGAGATGGAGCGAACTGAGGTTCGACGGACAGTGCTGGAAGAGCCTGTGAACGAGATCGTCGTTGTCGGCACGCAGGGAGGCTTTGCTTCGGTACCCATCACCGGCACGGTGGCTTACATATCCAACGGTAATGCCTGGGTGATGCGAGAGACCAGCAACGGTCGCCGGCCTGTGACCTCATCGAGCGATCTGGATGGTCGTGTCTTTGATCTTTCGCCCGATGGTCGCTATTTGATTTTCACGCGCAGTGGCGGTGCAGAACCGGATACACCTCTAAACTCCCTGTGGGTTATCACCACCACGGTTCTGGGCGAATCCCCAGTTCCTCTGGGCCTTGGCAATTTGCTGTACGGTGAATGGGCTCCCGATGGTCAACGCTTTGCCTATTCTACTGCCGAGCACACGGGTGGGCGGCCTGGTTGGAAGGCTCTCAATGATCTCAGGCTGGCGTCGTTTCGCACACGGGATGGCGTCATCCAGATTCGACCCGCCAGAACGGCGACGCAGGTGGATGGGGGGCGAGCGATCACCGATAGCCTGGTTCTGGCGACCTTGCTGCCTCCCTCAAGCGAGGGGGCGTTAAGTTGGTGGGGAGCCAACTATGCTTGGTCGCCTGACGGGAAATATATCGCTTATGCCCGACCCGATCAGATTGGCGTCGTGGATGCGGCTCTCAAATTGCCTATTCGTCTCATCGAATTCGCAGAGTACAACACCTATAGCGATTGGGTCTGGACATCCAGTCTTTCCTGGGCACCTGACAGTCGTTTCATCGTCTGCACTATTCACAAGCCGACCGGTCAGGGCATGACGGATGAGGACAGCCCCATCTTTGACGTGGAAGTCATTGCGGTGGATCGCAGCGTCCACGCCAGGCTGGTGCGAGATGCTGGCATGTGGGCAAGCGCGCGCTGGTCGCCTTCTGTGCGTGGATCGGACAGTCTAATTGCTTATGGCCTGGCGCGCAGCCCTGGCGAATCGGAGATCAGCCGTTATGATCTCTTTGTGATGGATCGCGACGGCAGCAATCCCCGGCGGTTGTATCCGCCGCCAGGAGAGACAGGGCTGGTGGCTCCCCCACAGGTTGCCTGGTCGCCGACCGGCGAACAGATGCTGCTCCTTCGCGGGGGCAACTTGTTTGTGCTGGAGGTCAGCTCTGGTCTGGTCAGACAACTCACCGGTGACGGGGGAGCCAGTTCGCCTCGTTGGCAAGGATGATGGGGGGCAAGGGGTCTTTGATTCACATGGATGGAAAGCGAATCTTGCTGATTGACGATGATCAGAGCAGTCTGAGGAGTCTGCAAGAGGTACTGGAGCAGGCTGGTTACGAGACAATAGTAGCCACCGATGGGCACCAGGGCCTGGCGCTGGCGCAGGCCCAGTCTCCAGACTTGATCCTCATGGAGCTGTTGCTGCCTGGCCTCGACGGTTTTCAGATTTGTGAGAGCCTCAAGGGAGACCCGCGCTTGGCCGACATTCCGATTGTCATTCTGACGTGTGTGCTCATCACGCAGGAAGACATGCAGCGAGGTCTGCCAGGCGGTGCCGAGCGGTACCTCCTCAAAGCGGATCATTATGTATCCAAACCGCCGGATCATGACCAACTCTTGCACGACATTCGCGCCCTGATAGACAGGGAAGCACCCTCACATGCTTCTCCCCACAAGGAGCTCATCCTGGTGGCGGATGATGACCGCCTGAATTGCTCGCTGTTGGAACAGACGTTGAGCAGCAAAGGTTATGGCGTCGTCACAGCCGCCGATGGCAAAGAGTTCTGGGCACAATTTCAATCTTCTGTTCCGGCTTTGGTGTTGTTAGAGATGAATATGCCCAAGTTGGATGGCCTCGAGGTGCTGCGGCGAATTCGGGATGAGACCCCGGATGTAGCCGTGATTATGATGCTGGCCTCTGATTCGGAAGAGGACGCTGTCGAGTCTTTGAAGCAGGGCGCAGACGGCTACCTTGTTAAACCGTTCCAGCCGTGGCAGGTCTTACCGATGGTGGAGCAAAACCTGGAGAAGGTCCGTCTGAGTCGTCTCAACCGGCAACTTGGGACCTGCGTGCGCGATTCTACGCTGCGCCTGCTGCAGAAACAGCGTGATTTCCAGGCGCAAACTGCCGAGCTGCAAAAAGCTTACCAGCTTTGTCAAGAGATAGAGCAGACGTGTCGAGATATGGTGAGTATGACAGTGCATGACCTCAAGAACCCACTGACTGTCTTGCTCCTCAGTCTGGATCTACTCGTGACCGATTTTGGCCAGGCACTGCGCGAGGAACAACGCGACATCCTACGTAGCGTTAATATGGCTGGTCAACAGATGCTCCATCTGATCACCAATATGCTGGAAATCCAGCGTCTAGAGGATGGCAAGATGCCAGTCCGTCTTCAATCGTTGGACCTGGCCCTTGCATTAAGAATGACAGTTCGTCAAGCACAACCTTTGGCTGATCAGAAAGGCATTGCTCTGCTCTTGGAGGTTGCTGAGACTCTCCCTCTCGTCCAAGCCGATATCGACCTCATATCTCGTGTCGTGGCCAACTTGTTAGACAACGCCATCAAATTCACCCCTCTCGATGGACAGATCTCTGTGATGGCGGAGCCGGGAGGAGAGGAAATTGTCGTCTGCGTGACCGACAGTGGCCCGGGCATCTCTGCCGACGAGCGAGCGTACATCTTTGAAAAGTATGCCCAGACGGATCAGGGTCCTCGTGGGAAAGGAAGTGTTGGCCTGGGATTGGCTTTCTGCAAGTTGGCGGTAGAAGCCCAAGGCGGGCGTATCTGGGTGGAGAGCGAGTTCGATCAGGGCTCACGGTTCAAGTTTGCGCTGCCTGTGTATAGAGAAGATCCCGGGCCGGTTGCAGACGAACAAGGAGTTTGACACGCATTTCGCTTTGGCAGCGGAGAAAATGTGACCAAACGCTTTGGGCGATGGAAACGCATCACTGTACTGTCTGCGGGCGGGAAAGGCTTCTCGCCCCTGTTGCGTCTGGGAACTGCCGGGCTGTTGTCGGTCGCGCTGCTGCTGGTAGCTTTTCTGACCTGGCAGCGAATGCAGGCGGCTGGCGAGGGTTATCCTGGCACACCTCATGGCCTTCCCTTGGCGCTGGATGTTCGGCTGGGTATCAATGACAGCTCTGGCTCGGATGGCGAGTTGATGCGCGCCGAGGAGGCTGGCCTGGGCTGGGTACGGCAAACCTTTCCCTGGGCCGAGATCGAACCGCAGCCCGGTCATTTTGAGTGGGCACGCTGGGACGCGGTCGTTGCTCAGGTGTCTGATCGCGATCTGCGGCTCGTTGCTGTCCTCGATTCAGCCCCTGTCTGGGCACAATCCGATCCGGCCAATCCCGATCCTGGCGCGCCTCCCCACGAGGTGGCTGACTTTGGTCGCTTTGCCCGTGCCTTTGCCCATCGTTACGGGAACGCGATAGACTATTACCAGGTGTGGGACGAGCCAAACCTCAGCGAGCACTGGGGTGGGACCTATGTTGATCCGGCGGCCTATGTCCAGCTCTTGCGCGAAGGTTACGTTCAGATTCGACAGATCGATCCGTCAGCCAGGGTTGTCCTGGCTGGGTTGGCTCCTACCGTTGAGAGTGGCCCTCTCAACCTGAACGAGGTCGCCTTTCTGGAGGGTATCTATGCTGCTGGCGGCGCTGCCTTCTTTGACATCGCCGCCGCCAAGCCCTATGGCTTCTGGCACCGCGCCGATGATCCCCAAAGCGACGTGAGCGTTCTCAACTTCAACCGGGTCGAGTTATTGCGCCGGGTGATGGTGGCTCACGGCGATGCCGGCAAGCCGCTCTGGGCGGTGGCCTTTGGCTGGAACGCGTTGCCGGAAGAGTGGCGGGGCCACCCCTCGGTCTGGGGCAACGATAGCGAAGCCGTCCAGGCAGTTGACACCGTCACGGCTATCGAACGGGCGCGCCGTGAGTGGCCGTGGCTGGGCTTGATGTTCCTTCCTCCTCTGCGGGCCGACGTTCCGCCCGACGATCCTTTCGTGGGCTTTTCGCTGCTGGATGGGAACCGCCAGCCGCGCCCGGTGTACGACGCCGTCCGCGCTTTGACTGCAGCATCGCCTGTGGCCTGGCCAGGACGCTATGGTCCGGACCATCCCTCGGCACGCTACACCGGCAACTGGCGGGTGACCGCCTCCGGGGCGGATATCCCGACCGGTGCAGATGCGGCGGCTGGCAATGCTCGCCTCGTCATCCCGTTCTATGGCACGCGCCTCGATCTGACCGTGCGTCGGGGCGATTATTGGGGCGTGCTCATAGTCTCGATTGACGGCCAGCCAGCGAGTCGCCTGCCGCGTGACGCCCAGGGACGCGCCTACCTGGTGCTCTACGACCCGCTGCACGAGATGGCCACTGTGACGCTGTCTGCTGGCCTGCCCGATGGTCTGCACGAGGCGATCATCATTCCTGACGGCGGTTGGGGGCAGTGGGCCATCGCCGGCTGGACGGTCGGCCGCGAACCGGATCTGTCGTCCTACCACGTCACTTTGATTTTGCTGGTCTTGGCTTCGACAGGCTGTCTGGTTAGCACAGCTTTCCATCTCTATCGTGCCTGGCCCATGCTATCCACTATTTACTCTTCACTGGCCGCTGCCTACCGCTCGCTGACCGAGGGGTATCAACTGGTGTTGATGGCCTTTGTCGCCGCGGCCTTTTACTTTGCTCCTGGCCTGCCGCTGAGCCTGGTCGCCCTGGCTCTGCTGACGCTGCTTATCCTCCTGCGCCCGGATCACGGGTTGGCCCTCGTCGCTTTCAGTGTCCCGTTTTTCCTCCGTCCCAAGCTCCTGGCTGGCAAAGCCTTCTCACTCGTGGAGATTGGCATATTGCTCTGT
>Ga0180438_10012054_pt1 | contig 10337 bp, 8 predicted proteins | sample SS_ome_12_FD_132455 | JGI IMG/M metagenome (GOLD analysis project Ga0180438, IMG submission 132455) | Hypersaline lake sediment archaeal communities from the Salton Sea, California, USA - SS_3_D_2 metaG | ecosystem: Environmental > Aquatic > Non-marine Saline and Alkaline > Hypersaline >... | reverse complement strand
GTGCTCTTCGACATCGGCAGCGACGCCTGTTACTACCAGGGCTTCTACTTCAAGGATACTTGGGAAAAGCTGGGTGGTGAGATTGTGTCCTTTGAGACCTTCACCACCGGCGACAAAGACTTTACCGCGCAGCTGACCAAGATCAAGGAATCGGACGCCAAAGTGCTCTACGTCCCGCAGTACTACGACGAGGTGCCTCTGATTGTGCAGCAGGCAAATCGCCTCGGCGTGACCGAGAATATCCACATTATCGGCCACGACGGATGGGAGTCGCCTGACCTGTGCAAGCTGTGTGGCTCTGACTGCAATGGCCTGTACTTCACGACGCACTGGGCCGTCGACATCGCTGGCGCCAAGACCCAGGCGTTCATCCAAGAGTACAAGCAGCAGTACGGCGTGGATCCCGACTCTGTCGCGGGATTGACCTACGATGCCATGTACCTGTTCTTCCGCGCCGCGCAGGACTGCGGCAAGCTCACCGGCAACCTGGGAACCGACCGCGCGTGCATCAAGGATGCGCTGGCCGACATGAAAGACTTTGAAGGCGTCACTGGCACCATGACACCCACGGAGCAGGGTGACATGATCAAGAGCGTGCACATCGTAGAGATCGACTGCGATGCCGGCGTCTTCAAGTGGTACAAGACGGTGGAGCCCAAGACGTTCTAGACACGCAACACGCGCAGGGGTGGGGTGGCCTTCTCCCCATCCCACCCCTGAGTAGGCCCCGGTCCCCACGGTGGCCGTGTCCTCAGGAGGTACGGGCGTGGTATACTTCTTGCAGCAATTCATCAACGCCGTCCAATTAGGCAGCATCTACGCACTGGTCGCCCTGGGATACAGCATGGTCTATGGCGTCCTGCGGTTTATCAACTTCGCCCATGGCGATATCTTTATGGTTGGAGCGCTGCTGGCTTATATGGGCGCCGGCTTCCTGCTGAGACTGGCAAATCAGGCCTCGCTTCCAGGAGGTCTCGTCTTTCTCGGCACGATGCTGTTCTCGATGGCCGGTACGACCCTCATTGCTCTAACGATCGAGAAGGTGGCCTATCGCCCTTTGCGGCAGTACCGCCTTTCCGTAGTCATCACCGCCTTGGGCATGGGAGTTCTCCTTGAACATCTGGCGCTGGTAATTGTGGGGCCATGGCGCCTCTCGTTCCCACCCCTAGTCAGTGACCACGTCTACCGCTTTGGTGGGGTGAGCATCTCGACGATTCAGCTACTGATCATCTTCGTATCGCTGGGCCTAATGATACTCCTGGAATTCCTGGTGCAGAGGACCAAGCAGGGTATCGCTATGCGCGCGATCTCCTACGACCGCGAGACCCTGCCCCTCATGGGTGTCAGCGTTAACCAGATCGTCTCACTCACCTTCGCTATAGCCTCCTGCCTTGCTGCGGCTGGTGGGCTCTTGTACGGTCATGCCTACCCTATCGTCGAGCCGTACATGGGCATCATGGTCGGCTGGAAGTCCTTCATCTCTGCTGTCGTGGGTGGCATCGGCTCCATCAGGGGCGCCGTCTTGGGAGGATTCATCCTTGGGTTCGTGGAGATCGGTGCGGGGGCAGTATTCCCCTCGCGAATGAGAGATCTCATCAGCTTTGTGGTTCTGATGACCGTGCTGCTCATACGGCCAACAGGCATTTACGGCGTCGCCCGCCGCCAGAAAGTCTAGGAGGACCACATGGCCCTCGCACAGAAGCTGAAATCACACCTTGCCAGCATCCCCCCGTTGGCCTACATCCTGGGAATGTTGGCCGCCGCTGTCACGGAGCGACTTGCGGGCGAACCGCTGGCCGTCTTGCTTGGCTTGCCCAGCATGCCTTCGCTGTTCGGCATCACCCTAAGCCAGAGATCACCCCTGTTTCTCCCCGCTTCCGTTGCTTACGATGCTCTCATGTATGTAATCCCCACCTACGTCGTGGCGCGCCTGGCCACACCTTTCGTGCCTAGAATCCTCGAGCGCCTTACTGCGGGCTTGTTGATGCCTGTCTACCTGCTCCTGGTCTTTGCACTACTGCAGACATGGGGCGGCTACCACGAGTACCGCATCCTCGTGCTGTCGCTGATGGGCATCAATGTCATCCTGGCGGTGAGCCTGAACCTCGTAAATGGCTACATGGGCGAGTTCTCTGTGGGCCATGCTGGCTTCATGGGTGTGGGAGCCTATGTGGCCTCGATCCTCACCGTTTTGGTGTTTCCGCGGTCATTGGGTCAACTGACTTTCCCGCTGGCCCTCTTGGCCGGAGGCGTCATGGCTGCGCTGGCCGGACTTTTGGTGGCCATCCCCTCATTCAAGATTCGCGGAGACTATCTGGCTATCATCACGCTAGCGGTCAACTACATCATCAAGAATGGCATCGAGAACATCGAGAAGATCGGTGGCTCCCGCGGCTTTATGGGCATGGCCAAGCTGACCAATATCCCCTCAGCCTTTATGTGGTCCGTGCTAACACTGTGGCTTATCCGCAACTTTGTCCTCTCGCCCCGCGGACGCGCCGTCGTCGCTATTCGTGAGGACGAGATAGCTGCCGAGACAATGACGGTCGACACGCGTTACACCAAGATACTCGGCTTTTGCACCTCCTCCTTCTTCGCCGGCATCGCCGGGGGCCTGTTCGCACACCTGCTCTTATACATCAACCCCAGCACTTTCTCACTGCTCAAGTCCACTGAAGTCCTGGTGATGGTCTACCTCGGTGGGATGGCGAGCATCAGCGGATCTCTGCTGGGAGCCGTCACCTTCACCCTGCTGCTGGAGTTGCTGAGACCCCTCGAAGTCTGGAAATGGGTGCTCATACCTCTGTTACTGGTCGGGATGTTATTGAGACGTCACGCCGGCCTGATGGGCTTCAGAGAGTTCAGCTTCCTGGTCCCAAGAGAGGAGGCGGAGAGCCATGGCTCTGCTTCAGATTAGTGACCTGACTCACTACTTTGGCGGACTGCGTGCTGTCCATGACTTTGACCTCACACTCAACCAGGGAGAGCTTATCGGCCTGATCGGACCAAACGGAGCGGGCAAGACGACCGTCTTCAACTTGATCACCGGGATCTATCGGCCAAGCGAGGGTTCCATACTGCTGGACGGGCAATCCATCATCGGTCTGCAACCCCATCGCATCGCTGCCCAGGGCGTGTGCCGCACCTTCCAGACGATCCGTCTGTTCAGCAACGTTTCAGTGCTGGACAATGTAAAGATCGCGTTCTACTCTCAGATTCAATCTACTCTCCTTGAGAGTCTGCTTCGCGCGGGACGTAGCGTGCAGGAAGACAGAGCCTTCGGCGCCGAGGCTATGCGCCTCCTCGCGCTCTTCGGGGTGGACCGCTATGCACACGAACTGGCTAGGAATCTGCCCTATGGCGAGCAGCGCCGAGTGGAAATCGTCCGCGCGCTGGCTACCAAACCACGTCTGTTGCTTCTTGACGAGCCAGCAGCAGGCATGAATCCTGGCGAAATTGACCACCTGATGGACTTGATCTACTACATCCGTGACCAATTCAAACTCACCATCTTCCTGATCGAGCACCAGATGCGTCTTGTAATGCGCACTTGCGAGCGCATCAAGGTAATGGACTTTGGTGCCACCATTGCCGAAGGTTGCCCAGACGAGGTGCGCAACGATCAGCGAGTACTCAAGGCCTATCTAGGCGAGGAGGTAGAGGCATAATGGACAGTCGTCAGAAGACAGCGGACCCATCGCTAATGTTTGACCCACAGCTGCCGTTCGTCTCCAAACCCAACTGGGCAGAAGTGGATCTTGATGACATCGCCTACAACACACGCCAGATCAAGAACTGGATCGGGGGCGATGTGGAGCTGATGGCCGTGGTAAAGGGCGATGGCTACGGCCATGGCGCCGTCATGGTCGCCAAGACCGCCCTGGAGAACGGAGCTACTCGGCTTGCCACAGCTCGTGTGGATGAGGGTGTGGAGCTTCGCAAGGCTGGGGTGACTGCGCCCATCTTTGTCCTCGGCTACGTGGCCGGGGACGAAATGGAGACCCTAGTCCACTGGCGCATCGATGCGCCCCTGATGCACTGGGATATTGCGCAGGCTCTGTCTGAGATCTCGACGCGGCAAGGTGTCGTAACGCGCGTTCATGTGAAGGTTGAGACCGGGATGGGCCGCTTTGGGCTATTCCCTGACGAGGCAGTGGGTTTTGTTGAACGCGTTATGAGTCTGCCAGGACTCCAGCTCGAAGGACTGTACACGCAGTTTGCCACAGCGGATGAGACCGACAAGTCATACGCCTACACACAGTTTGACCGCTTCAAGGGCGTGTTGTCCAATCTCGCGGCTCGCGGCATCTCGGTGCCCGTTCGGCACGTTGCCAACAGCCCCACCACACTGGACCTGCCCGAAGCACACCTGGATATGGTCAGATGCGGAACCGTCATCTACGGCCTCTACCCCTCGGCTGAGGTAAGCCATTCCATTCCCCTTCGCCCTGCCCTCGCTCTGAAGAGCCGTGTCGCCCGCTTGCGGACACTGCCACAGGGATGGGGCGTCAGCTATGGACGAACCTTCATCCCTGAGGCGCCCATTCGCGCCGCACTTGTTCCCATCGGCTTCGGGGATGGCCTCCGCCGCGCTCTTTCCAACGTCGGGCACGTTCTGATCCGTGGCCGCCAGGCACCAGTGCTTGGGCGGATTTGCATGGATCAGTGCATTGTCGATGTGAGTGACATTCCTGACGTAGAGCGAGACGACGAAGTGGTCTTGATCGGGCGACAAGGAGAACTGGAGATCAGCGCCGATGCGATGGCCGAAGCGCTCTCTAGTATCCACTATGAGGTATTGACCGCCATCAGCCACCGCGTGCCACGGGTCTACCTGAAGGACGGCAAAGTCGTGGCGATCAGAACTCTGAGCGGGTTCAATAGCGCACCGGCGCTTTGGTAGGTAGTAGGTGGGGACGCCGCGGCCAAGGGGGTGAAGCAATGCTGCTATCAGTCAACGACCTCGAGGTCTACTACGGGCGTATCCGCGCTCTGAACGGCATATCATTCCATGTTAACGAGGGCGAGATCGTCGCGCTCATCGGTGCCAATGGCGCCGGCAAGTCCACCACGCTTAGGGCCATTTCGCATTTGATCCCCGTTCACGCAGGAAGCGTGATCTACGATGGCAAGAACCTCCTCGACTATGAACCTCACGACGTGGTGAAGCTTGGGGTGGCACACGTCCCAGAAGGAAGGCGTATCTTCGGCAACCTCACGGTGCTGGAGAACCTGAAGTTGGCAGCCTACAACCGCGTAGACGTCGACGAGATAGAGCGCGACTTTGAGAAGGTCTTCGCTCTGTTTCCCCGACTCAGTGAGCGAAAGACACAGCCTGGCGACACGCTGAGCGGCGGCGAGCAACAGATGCTGGCCGTGGCCCGGGCTCTCATGACTCGCGGGCGATTGATGCTGCTGGACGAGCCATCGATGGGGCTGGCACCAGTTCTGATGCAGGAGCTATTCCGAGTTCTGAGCGACATCAACAAGGCTGGAACGACCATCCTGTTGGTCGAACAGAACGCCCGCATGGCGCTCAGATTTGCCCAGCGCTCCTACGTGATGGAGACCGGTACCATCGTGCTAGAAGGTCCGTCAGATCAGCTGGCCAGCCACCCGCGTGTACGCGAAGCTTACCTGGGTGCCTAGTCGACGCGAGCCCACAAAATGAGAGCTTCTCTCAGCAACAAGTGTCGAGAGAAGCTCTTGTCGTGCCATGCAGACGAGTTAGGGTTCAAGCCTTCGCTGAATCCACATCTCGCTCAAGCAAGCTCTTGAGCGCGGCCTGTGCAGCCGCCTGCTCGGCCAGCTGCTTGCTGCGCCCAGCGCCCTCCCCTCGAACCCTCCCCAGGACAAGAACCTGCACCGTGAACTCCTTGGCGTGATCAGGGCCGCGTTCGTCCACGGTTACGTAGCTTGGCGGTTCGTGGTACCGGGCCTGGCTCCACTCCTGCAAGCGAGTCTTTGCATCACGCGCAAGGACCCCGTCTACCACCTCGCCCAGGCTGTCCTCCAGGAACGGTAGAAGGAACGTGCGGGTTCCCCCCAGGCCTTGATCAAGGTACAGTGCGCCGACCAAGGCCTCAAAAGCATCGCACAGCATCGCTACGCGATCACGCCCTCCACCTTGCTCCTCACCGCGCCCCACCAGCAAGTGCTTCCCCAGCTCGATCTGCTGAGCAAAGTGTGCCAGCGTCTCCGCCCGTACCAGGTCAGTCCGTACACTGGTCAGTCTGCCTTCATTCCAGGAAGGGAAGCGATGATAGAGATGCTCCGCAGCGACAAAGTCAATGACCGCATCCCCCAGGTATTCGAGACGCTCATTGTCTCCCCAGGTACAGCCGGGGTTTTCGTTGACGTAGGAGGCATGGGTGAGCGCCCGCTGCAGCAGGCTCACTTGAAGGAATTTGACGCCCATCGCCTCTTGAAGCTGCTCAAGACCTTCAAATACCATTTCCATGCGATCATGCGTTCATGTGTCGGTCGCCTGGTCCAAGCGTGCACTTAAGTACTCGGCCACCGCGGCGCGATCTACATTGGTCTGTGATTTCGCCTGTAGATCCCGGACGGCCACTTGACCTGCCGACAGTTCATCTGGTCCCAGAATGACGAGCATGGGAATGCCCTTTTTCAGCGCATAGCGAATCTGTGTACCGAGGGGATCGGTCTCATAGTAGAGCTCGCAGCGCAAGCCAGACTCGCGCAGCTCGCTCATCAGTTTGAGCGAGTCTGTCACCAGGTCAGGCGAGAAGACGGTCACCAATACCTCGACCAGCGTTTCTCTGGCAGAGAACGTCGGACGCTCTGCCAGGATGTCAAGAATGCGCTCAATACCGATTGTTGTGCCAGTCGCTGGATAGCTCTGTTTCGAGAATCGGCCCACCAGGCCGTCAAAGCGCCCGCCGCCCGTGCTGCTGCCGATACGCGGCTCCTCTACGACCGTCTCGTAGATCGGGCCCGTGTAATAGTCAAGGCCTCGCACCATGGCCAGATCAAACCGATAGCAGCTTGCTTCCACACCCAGCGAGGGCAGGTATCCCAGCAGTTCCTGCAACTCATCGATGCCCTCGCGTGCCAGAGGCAGATGGCCCAGCTCGGCGCGAAGGCTCTCCAGCGACGCGGGGCGCCCGTCGGCCGGCCATATCAGGTCGCACAGGCGGTCAACCGCTGTCGCATCGAGTCCCTCTTGTCGAAGCTCCTTGCGCACGCCCTTCAAGCCCAGTCGCTCGTACTTGTCAATCGCTCTGTACAAACCAGGCAGCCGAGCATCCGGGACCCCAGAGTACTGGCCAATCCCTGTCAGCAGTTTGCGGTTGTTGATCAGCGTCGCAAACTGCTGGAATCCGAGGCGGCGCAGAATGGTATAGACCAGGGCGATGATCTCCGCATCAGCGAGCATGCTCGCTGTGCCCACGATATCGGCGTCGCACTGGTAGAATTCGCGGTAGCGGCCCTTCTGTGGCCGTTCCGCGCGCCACACGGGCGCGATCTGATATCGGCGAAAGGGCTTTGGCAGTTCGGGGTATTGTGCAACCACCCGGCTCAGCGGTACGGAGAGATCATAGCGCAAGGCCAGGTCTTCCTTGCCACCCGGGTGCTGGACAAAGAAGATCAACTTTTCGGAGTCACCACCGTACTTGCCCAGCAAGATCTCGCTCAGTTCTACAGCAGGTGTCACGAGAGGCTCAAAACCGAACTCGGCAAAGGTTTCTTCCACGATGCGCAACGCATGCTGCCGCAAGACCATCTGCTGGGGCAGAATGTCCCGCATGCCCTTTGGCAAGCGGGGCTGGATTATTTCCATGTTTCACTACCTCCCGGGCGGTGCCTCTGATCACCCCCACAAAAACAAAGAGGAGTACAAGCGCTGCTGCTCTGCACTCCTCAGGCCCGCACTCCAGGGTGGGTGACGGGATTCGAACCCGCAACGCCTGGTTCCACAGACCAGTGCTCTACCCTTGAGCTACACCCACCACACCATTGGCATTCCCATTATACCCCAGGGAGCACTGAAAGCAAATCCTCTCCCTACGGATCAATTGCCGCGAACCAGTGCAGCGCAAAGCGCACCACGACGCTCAGAGCGCAACAGAGTTTGGCGGTTCGTCTGGCGTGTCTGCTCGCCTAGTCCTTGTCCCCCTGTAGTAACTGGCCCGTGAGTCCCCAGTCATCCGCATCTACATCGTCGACTTCTTGCGTATCGAGCGGAGGTTCCTGGGTCAGACAGCCATCGTCAGGGTCATACTCGATCTCATCAGCTCGACAGCGCCCGCGAACATTATGGAGACAGTCCCTTTGCCAGCAGATCACCCTCGGCATCTTGCTACACCTTCCATACGGCAACACGACACCGGAGTTGACCAAGCCTAATGCCACAGATGTATGGGCGCGATCACTTCACCCATGCAAAGGCACCAAGATCAAGCTTGGACACGGCTGAGGAGCTCGTCCTCGATGAGGTCGGCAACGCCGGCAGCGTCGTCAAGATCGTACTGCGGGACGGACACATCGAGATGCTCATCGGTCACGAGCGCCAGCAGCTCGCCAGGTTTGGAGACCAACTCACTGACCACCGCGCTCCTGAACACCTCGATCTTGGGCTTGCCCTCGTGTTTGTAGCCCTCCGTAATGACGATATTTACTTCAGGCATAGCAGCGACAATCTCGTCGATCGTCTGCTCACGCTCCAGGGATCTTACCATTGCCAGCTTTGTCGGCGATGCAATCACTGCAGCGTCGCTGCCGGCCTGTGCATGACGCCAGCTATCTTTGCCCGGCTGGTCGATCTCGAACTCATGTTGGTAGTGCTTGATCGTGCCGACGGAGTAGCCGCGCCGCTTCAGTTCGCGTATCAGTTTCTCAACGAACGTGGTCTTGCCGACCTTCGATCGGCCGACCACCGATACCACAGGCACCAAGTACATCCTCCTGCTGGCCAGCCCCTGTGGCACTCATATACCACAGTTTGGATGGCTTGTCAATCGCTGTCGCGCAGCGTCGCTGAGCACGACGCAAGGGAGCGAGTAGGCGCATCCGGGGCAGCCAGTTTCTCTGCCTACGATCCCTTGATGTATACTTGCCCTATCGATACCTCTTTCTGGAGCGACGATGCCAGACCCGACCATCATTCCAACCATCGCCCGCGAGCTCGGCCTGCGGCCACAACAGGTGTCCAGCACGGCAGACCTGCTCGACCAAGACAACACCATTCCCTTCATTGCCCGTTATCGCAAAGAGGCCACTGCTGGACTCGACGAGGAGCAAATCCGCCAGGTGCAGGCGCGTCTGTCCTATCTGCGCAACCTCGCAGCCCGCAAAGAGACAGTGCTCAGAACCATCGATGAGCAAGGGAAGCTCACACCCGAACTCGCAGCGGCGATTACGGACGCAGCCACCCTGCAAGAGGTCGAAGATCTGTATTTGCCTTTCAAGCCCAAACGGCGAACGCGCGCCATGATTGCGCGCGAAAGGGGGCTGCAACCGCTGGCGGATCTGTTGCTGGCGCAAGAGCTCACGTCAGGCACGGTCGAAGACCAAGCTTCTCCGTTCCTCAGCGAGGAAGTGCCCACCGCTGAGGATGCACTGCGCGGCGCACGCGACATCGTGGCCGAGATCGTGGCCGAGGATGCGGAGGTGCGACGCACACTTCGCCGCCTTGTCCTCGAGCGCGGCATGCTCAGCGTGTCATTGGCCGACGAAGGCTCCGATCCTGAGAACAAGTACGTGCTCTACCACGATTTCCACGAGCCGCTGCGTCAAGTTCCGCCCCATCGCCTGCTCGCCATCAACCGTGGCGAGAAGGAGGAGGCTCTGCGGGTGCGGGTGGGACTTGCGCAGGATGAAGCGCTTTGCCACCTGCAGGCTCGCTTCGGGCGCAACCCGGAGTCCATCTTCTGGCCTCAGCTTCAGGACGCGCTGGACGACAGCTACGAACGGCTTCTGGGACCTTCCATCGAACGCGAGATTCGCCGGGAGCGCACGGAACAGGCACAGCAACACGCCATCAAGGTCTTTGGCACCAACCTGCGCCATCTCTTACTCCAAGCGCCGATGCGCGGCGCGCGCATTCTGGGCATCGACCCGGGATACCGCACCGGCTGCAAGGTGGCCGTAATCGATGAGACGGGCAAGCTTCTGGATCATGCCACAATCTACCCCCACGAGCCCCAGAAGCAGTGGGATGAAGCGCTGGCGACGATCTCCCGCCTGATCGCTGAGCACGACGTGCGCGTCATCGCCATCGGCAACGGCACCGCATCGCGCGAGACTGAGAACTTGGTCTCCGAGTTGATCTCAGGCGGAGTCGATGTGACTTATGCCATGGTCAGTGAGGCCGG
>Ga0180438_10012052_pt1 | contig 10340 bp, 9 predicted proteins | sample SS_ome_12_FD_132455 | JGI IMG/M metagenome (GOLD analysis project Ga0180438, IMG submission 132455) | Hypersaline lake sediment archaeal communities from the Salton Sea, California, USA - SS_3_D_2 metaG | ecosystem: Environmental > Aquatic > Non-marine Saline and Alkaline > Hypersaline >... | reverse complement strand
CGCATCATCACAGACGAACGCAGAACTTCCCCCGCCCAATTCCAGGACGAAAGGCTTAAAATATTGGATGCAGTGTTCGGCGATCCTTCGCCCGGACGACCGGCTTCCGAAGAAAAAGACTTTTTTTACGGCGGGGTGCCCGATCACCGCTTCCCCCATGGCACCGTCGGCGGAAACCGCCGCCGCCGCTCCCAGCTTCGACAGGCCCGCCCGGGCCAGCAGGACCTGGATCCAGGGCGTCACCAGCCGGGAATGCTCGGAAGTCTTCAGGAGCACGGTGTTCCCGGCCAATAGCAGATAGACCAGCGACATGATCCCCAAAGAGAAGGGAAAGTTGCGCGGCGTTATCACCGCCACCGGGCCCCACGGCTCGAAGTGCAGGGTGTTTCTTTTTCGCCAGAAGCCCGGACGAAGGCAGGAGATCCGCTGCGGGGCGAGCCAGCGACGGAAATTTTTCTCGCAGTACTTGGCCATCTCGAGTGCCGGCATGACCTCTTGGGCGAGTGATTCGGCCAGGGGGCGGCACCGTTCCCGGGAAATGGCGTGCGCCAGGGCTTCGGAATTCTGAGCCATCACCTTCCGGAAACGTCGGACATGCTCGATCCGCTCTTGCAGCGGGAGTGGGCTCCAGGTCCTGAATCCGGATTCGATATCGGCCAGAAACAGATCGAACCGCGGGGAGGTCGCGGACGAGGGCACCGGAATCGCCATCTAATTTCTCCCCATAAGGTCGCGTTGAAACACCTCTTGGAAGGTTTCCCGCCGGCGGATGAGCTTGGGCCCCTCTTCATCGATCAACAAAATGCCCGGGCGGGGACCGGCGAAATTGTTATTGAAGGAAACGAAATACGCGCCCGCATCCAACAGCGCAAGGCGGTCTCCCGGAGCCGCCCGCGGCAAAACCGCAGCCAGGGACAGTTTGTCGAGCTGGGAGGGAAGATTTCCCAGCAGCGTGTATTCGATCCATTTCCCCCCATTGGCGGACAAAGGAAGGATCCGATGAAATTCCGTCAGGAGCAAGGGAGAAAGGCTCATGGCTCCCCCGTCACAGATAAGAAACCGCTCTCCTTTTTTCCGTTCGATCACATCCAGGACGGTGAGGATCACGATCTGTACGGGTCCGGAGATTATGCGGCCCGGTTCCGTCACCACCTCCTTTATCACGACGCCGGAACGCTTGAGCCGGGAAATGAGCCGGGCCAGGCCTTGGGCCACCTCGCTCAGCAGCGGCCGGCGGCCGACCTCGCGGAGGGGAGGCGGTTTTTTGCACACCGCGGCCATGGCCAGTTGGGGGAAGGAATAGACCGGAGACGAGGGCGTGCCGAATCCGCCTCCGATATCCAATAGGTGCGTCTGAAATCCCCGCAGCCGGGCCGCTGTCACCACTTTTTCCAGGATGGAAAAAGCCTTCTTGTAGGGTCGGCTGTCCTTTATGCCGGAACCCAGGTGAAGGTGAAAACCGACCAGCCGGAGCGACCGATTCTTTTTGATTTCGGCCAGGATCTCCCACAGTTCCCGAGAATTCGGCACAAAACCATAGGGTGAGTGCTTGGAACCGCTGTTCAGGGTGGGATCCCACCTCCCGGACTGAAGTTCCGGACAGATCCTCAGCCCTACATTGACGGGCATGCCGGCTTCGCGGGAGACGGCGTTCAGCCGGGAGAATTCGCCCTCCGACTCGATGGTCACCATCTTGACGGGTTTTTGGATGACTCTGCGCAGGGTCTTTATGGATTTCGACGGGCCGTTCACGATGATCTCTTGGGGTGGAAATCCCAGAGACTCCACCAGGTCGAGCTCATATTCGGAAATGACCTCGACTCCCACCCCTTCCTGCTCCAAAAGCCGCAGGAATCCCGGAACCGGATTGGTCTTTACCGAATAGTGAATCTTGACCGGTTGGGCGGATTCCTCGAAAGGGCCGAGGAAATCTCTGACCGACCGTTGAAGGGCCTGACGGCTGATCACATACAGCGGCGTCTCAAGCCCGGAGGTCATCCGGGACAGATTCTGTCCGTACCACTCAAGCTCCCCTTGACGGTATTCCATGGTCACGGCGATCACCTCACTTGTCCTTTCCCCACCGCCCGATCTCATGCTTGTGATAGCTGAAAAGAAACGTCGTCAGGAGTCCCAAGGCCGCCGGGACGACAAAATGGAGCCGGTGGAGAAGGTCCTCGATTGTCAGAAGCGAAAAAATCGGATCGTGAAATCCTGTGTCGGAAACCGGCAGAACCAGAACCAGCTGAACCATGCCGATCAGGACGAGAGCCAGGCAGATGAGCTGTGCCGGAGAAAATGTGTTGAGGACCAATTTTTTCTGATAACGATACCACTCCTCGGTAAACCGGAATGTCCCATACAGGATAAAGCACAGAGCTCCGGGTACGCCCACCTGAAATCCCATGAATGTCCAGAGCGGCAGAATGGTCGCGAAGATAAGCATCCCATACAGCGCCGAGAGCAGTTGCGTAGGATAGAGGGACTGCGACATGACGCGGGCCTCCCTGACGGCTTTCAGGCGAGGATCCGAATAGCGGATGTGCAGAGCGGACGTGGTCTCTCGTCCGTAGCAGCATCCGTAGAATAGGCACCCCAGGCGGCCGAAAAAGTGCGACAGCATGAGGGAGGTGAAGACCGCGTCGAACCAAAGATACGGAGATCTTCCGGTCAGAACCTGGAAAAACAGCCCCGATAACAGGGCGGCGGCCAAGACTCCCCAGGAGACAAAGCCCACCCGGAACCAGGCTCGGCGCAGCCCGCATCGCTCCAGGACCCGGTAGACCAGCATGGATACGAAACGGCTTCCGGAGAGAGCGGACAGGGTGAGGACGATGAGCAGCCAGTGAATGTGCCGCGCCGAGATTCCTTCGGCCATGAGGAAGATGTTCAGGGCCACAAGCCCCATCATCACCCCGGTCCCGACCCAGAGTCCATAGCCGATAAACAAGAAGTGCTGCCTGTGCCTCCAGATCAAGGGACGGTTGATCCAGGACGAAAGCCGGTCAAGCAGGCGCCCGGCAGAATGGATCAGGATTTTTCGGAAGGGGAACGACCAGATCAGCGGGACATATCGTCGGTAATTCCGGTATTCCCGCCCGAATCGGGTTTCCAGGACCGGCTCCTCCACCCTTTGGGCATAGGCAAAGAAAAACCAGGTGAACAGCGGCCAACCCAGCAGCACGTTCCAGAAGGAGCAGACGATGAGACTGGCGCCCAGAAAGCACATGGAGGCCCCCAAGTAAATCGGGTGCCGGGAAAACCGGTATATCCCCCTATCCACCAGCGTTCGGGGCGGAACCGAGGAAGCCGGCAGGCCTTTGCCTATCCTGCCCAGGTTGAAGACGGCGGTGATGATGCAGCCCCACCCGAAGACGAAGAGGGCATAACCCAGGGATTTTGCCGCCGCCGTACTCAAGAAAAGAGGATTGACCAGGCTGTCCAGGATGTTCCCGAGGCCGAAGAAGAAGGCCGGCAGAGCCAGAGCGAATCCCAGGACGTACGCCCCGGTGGCCAGGGTCTTTTTAACCACGGCGTCATGATGGTGTTTAGCGGCGGTATCCATGATAGACTCCTCGAATTTTTTGTTGAAGGCAGACCGACAGGATGAAAATGAAGGCGCCTGCATAGGCCGCGCTCATGATCAGCGCCCACAGGTTCATTTTCCCGGCAAACAGCGCCGAAAAAATGAACTGACAGGGGAAGAAAGCCGGCAGCCAGCGGATGAAGGCGGCCTGTTGGGCGGAGGAGTAGAAGACCGGATTCTGCAGCCAGCCGGCATCGAGATTGGCCAGCAGGACGATCAGCATGATTCCCACCATGAAGTCTTTGCTGAGCAGCCCCACGATCCCGCCGTAGGCCCCATAGACGATACCCAGCAACACAAAACCCGCAAATGCGGCCGGAACCATGTGCAGGGGCATCATGAATCCCAGGATCAGGAGGATGAATCCCGCCAGCACGGCCACCAGAGTGAAGAAGAAGCCGAAGCGGGAGACAATCAATGTTCGCGGCGAAAGCCGCATGGAAATGCAGTAGCGGTAAAACTTAAAATCCTGGTGGAAAAGCAGGAGTGCGTAATAAGATGTAAGGAAGCCGCTGACGGCCGCGGCCATAAAGACCAGGGAAATCAGGCGCGCCGACAACACGTGCTGCTCCGTGGAACCCAGGCCGTATATCTTTATCGGCAGTGCACCTTCGCCGGTGGTTCCTTCGACCACCGCTAAGAAGAGCGCCGGGATCATAAAGATCAGCAAAAATCCCAATCGGTTGCGCACCAGCTCCAGGGCGCTGTAGCGGTATAGCAGCCCGACCAGGCCGGTCTTTCTATTGTGTCTGTTCAAGGGTGCCTCCGTTCAAGGCGAAGATGCGGTCATACTTTTCCAGGTCATAGATCAAATGGGAGACCATGAGGGCGGCGGTGCCGCGGGATTTCAACTCCGCCATGATCTCCCAAAAGGCCAGATACATCTGCCAGTCGAAACCGTCATACGGCTCATCGAGAAAGATGAGCCGCGGCGCATGATAGACGGCCGTCAGGAATTTGACCTTCTGATAGGTCCCGCTGCTCAGGTCCCGGATAAAGACCGGCAGATACGGTCGCAGTTTCAAGCGATCGATGCACATCTCGACAAAGTCCCCGTCGATCTGGCTGTGCTGTCGGTAGATAGATTCGGCCAGCCTCAGGTGTTCTGAAACCTTGAAGCGGCGATGGAGGACATTTTCCTGGGGACAGAAACCGAACGAACCGGAGAGTCTGATTTCTCCGGAAGACGGCGGTACAAATCCCAAAACACAATTGATGAAGGTGGACTTCCCGGAACCGTTTTCTCCCACCAGGCCGACCAGCTCTCCCGCCTGGAGTTCAAGCGAGCATCCCGAGAGGATTTTTTTCTTGCCGAAAGACTTGTTCAAATCTCTGCAGGCCAGCAGGGTGTTGTCATTCATTCCAAAACACCTCCTCCATGATTCCCCGGTGGTGCTCATCCCGAAACCATGCCGTCACGGCATATTTTTCGTCCCGCCCATAGGAGTTGAGGGGTTTCCGGACCAGGGGCGGCACGATCCTCAGGAGCCGGCCTTTTTTCAGGATCTCCTGCGATTCCAGGATTCGGTTGACGCGGGCCTGGAGCCGTAAGTCGCCCCGGCCTTTACCCAGCTGCCAGTCCATGCTCAAGGGCCTTCCGCCGGAGTCCCGGTTCAAACGGACGTCGACATCGGTCTCAGCCGTCTGGGAATCCAGGTATTGAGCGACCCGCCGGTCTTCCGTCTGCAGGCAGAGAAAGATCCTCCAGGAACTCGGGCTGTGCATCCTTCCCCAGTACAACGAACGCAGGGGGCTCTTCCAGAAAGGAAAAGTGGACCTGACAAAATCGATGTATCCGGTTCCCCGCACCCGCCGCACTCGGCCATTCTCACGGATCAGAAGCTTGACTTCGGCCTTGGGCGTCCAGACTTTCCAATCGCACCACCCCCGCTCATTCCGGTAGAGCGGCCGGAACCTGCGCGGCTGAGGCGGCGCGCAGAATCGCCATGTTCCCGTGATCGATGCTTTCCCGTGGTCGATCCGGACGTCCGCCTTCCGCAGGGTGGAACTCAGCTGTGCGTTTCCTAATCGGAGGACATGGCGAGAGCGGTCCCTGACGCGTGAGAACCGAAACGAGCGCAGGGACCGGGAACCGTCGGAGTGGGTAATGCCGGAGAACCCGATCGTGAGGCGTCCGAGCGAAACCGTCAGGATATAATAGAAACCGACATCATCCGCGGATGAAAGATCCAGGTACCATTTTTCCAGTCTGAGCTTCATGTCCGTTTCCTGCCTCCACTATCAATGTGGGGGCGAGCTCAGCCGGATTTCTCATGGTCTTGTCAAATATTTGTCAAGATCCTGTTAAGCGTATGACTGGCGGGCAGAATTAATCCTCGGCCGTTATCGTGGCTTGGAAAGTAGGGATCGACAGGGGATCCGGGCTATGCCATCAATCCCGGTTGATGATCCGGTCGCCGATCACGCGGCCCTGGTCGTCGATCCAACCTATCTTCACCGCCGCCGCGCGGCGCGTATCGTAGATGTGACCGTGTTTGTCCACACGGCCTATTTTCTTCCTTCCCGGGGCGGCTCCCTTCTCATAGGTCAGGATGTTCCCGGTGTAATCGACATCGATCTGGGGGACATCGAACAATCCCGCCACTCTCTCCCGGGTGGAATCGGACCTGAAAAAGGGCCAGATCTTCTCGACAAATCCCTCGGATGAATCGCCGAATGCCGTCGATCGGCGCCCGGGCAGGGAATTGCGGATCAACACGAATGCGATCAGCAGGACGAAAGCCAATACGGCCAGGATGAGCACCTTATAGCCGATGGTGATGAAGATGACGAAGAGGAATGCCACGAGATAAAGATAGGCCGCAATCCGGATCCCTGACCTCAGACCGAAATCACGGATATTTTCGGTTAGGTCATGGATGGTGGTGAACAGCGAATAGAAGGGGACCAGCGTAAAGCGCGCGATTTTGGCAGGCAGAGTGTTTCCGCGGCCGGTGTTCCTGCTTTTCTCAGTGATCCAGTCGTTGTAATTTTCCGTGAAGTCATCGACGGCGTCGTATTTCTTATACGCTTGGATGCCCCCGACGACCAGGGGGATCAGCAAAATGATGGTTTCAATCCACATGCTTTTTCCGCACTTTATAATCTTCCTGATTCCAGCCTCAAGCGGAGGCGCTCAGGTTCCATCCCTTTAGTCGAGGAAAAGGGAGACTCTTCCCAAGAAAGTTTGGCCGTGCTGATTGGAGAAGATGACTCGTTTCAGAAGAGCTGTCGCGTCATGAGGACCTCCATCAAGCCACACTGAAGAACCTGGCCTACGGCTTTGCCACGCTTTTGACCTGCCGGCAGCTCATCCGTCACATTGAGAATTCTTTCTAAGCAGACTCAGGGAATCCAGGCACATGTGAAGGCTTGCCAAAACCTAAACAAACGAATAAGATGAAGAAAATGTCGGCCTCCAAGAAGGATTCCCAAAGGCCTTCGGGACCCTCAACGGTCATGTATCGAAAGATCCTCTGGGGAATCCGCCAGGACCAGGCGAAGCTGCATAAGCTGTCCGAGCTGACCATCGCGCACATCCGGCAGGCTCTGGAGCTGGCCGACGGGGAAAAAGAACGATTGCTGAAAAAGGGGGAGTCCGGGGCGGCCGAATGGACCGAAAAGGAAATCCGCTGCCTGCAGCGGGAAGAGAAAACCCTGGAGCGCATGATCGAGGAGTTCGAGGCCTGCCGGAAGAGCTGGCCGACCTTGGATCGAAAAAAGATCCGGAAGCCGGGCACCCAGGCCCCCCGTAAAAAGCACCCCACCATCCTGGTGATCGATGACGAAAAGATAACCGCCAAATCCCTGGAACATTTTCTGCGCCAGAAAAAATATGAGGTCATCGCCGTGCCCAATGCCGAGGATGGATTGGATAAGGCTCTGACCATCAAACCCGATCTGATTCTGTTGGATATCATGATGCCCGGCATGAACGGATATCAATTCCTCTCCCTCTTGAAGCAGGAGAAGGCCACCGCCGATATCCCCGTCGTCGTACTGAGTTCTTTGGCGCGCGAGTCGGACATCCTGGAAGGATTGGAGAAAGGGGCGGTGGATTACATCGTTAAGCCCTATTCACCCTCGGTCCTGTTATCCAAGGTCACCAAGATCCTATCCACCAAAAATGAGCATATCGGCCATAATCGTAGGCTTTAGCCTCGTTTTTCTGCTGTCTCTGTCCCTCGCCCTATTGCTGTTTATCATCCTGCGCCGGATCTATCTGCGGGCCCGGGACCGCACCATGAATGCGATTGGGGAAAAGCTCGAGGCCGACATCCTGAAGGCCATGAGCGCTCCGGACAACCGCAAAGCCATCAAGGTCGCGAAAAGATATGCCGATGTCCCCAGGGTGCTCACCCGGGTACTGGTGGATTATGTCAAGACCATCTCGGGTCCGGAACGGGAGCGGTTGAAACTCATCTACGGAAGAGCCCTCAAGGACCGCCTGCTGCAGGATATCCGATCCCGCTTCACCCATATCCGTCTGCGCGCCATCCGTCCCTTTGTCATGTTCGCCGACGAAGCGGATTTTCCTCAAATCATGCGCATGATCCAGGACAAGCCCCCCATCCGGCTGGCGGTCATCGACGCCCTGTCCAGCATTCCCCATCCGTTTGTGATTTCCCGGTTGTTCGAAGCTTTCGCCGAAAGCTCGGCGACCGACCTGCGGGCTTTTATGAACGTGATGTACAGCCTGGGAAAGCGGATCGAAAGTCAGATGCGCCCCTATCTCACGGAGTCCCTGCCCGGCCCGAAGCTGGAGATCCTCATCGAACTGGCGGGAGCGCTTCCCCTGCCCGGACTCTACGACCGGATCCTGCTGTTCTCGGGTCACCCTGAAAAGGAGGTGCGCATCCGTGTGGCCCGGGCGCTGGGCCGCCTGAACATCCTCACCCAGCCGGTCAAGGACACCCTGATCAGGCTGGCCGAAGACGAAGCCTGGGAGGTCCAGGCCCAGGCCCTGAAAGGCCTGGGGAAACTGCGCGTTTCCACGGCCATAACCACTCTGTACCACAGCCTGTTCTCACCCCACTGGCACTGCCGGCGCAACGCCGGATTCGCCCTGGCCAATATGGGCGACAATGGCATCCGGCAGCTACAGAAGGCGGCGGCCCAGACCGAAGACCGCTACGCCGGAGATATGGCACGCATGGTGCTCGATGAGATGGATTTCGAGCCGGCGGCGGGATAGATCGGACCATGGAGATCCTTTACTATATTTTCACCAGCCTGATCCTGCTTTACTTCTTCCTCCTCAACAGCCTGTATATCCTGTTTGTGGTGCTTTCCATGATCGGTATCTACCGCTACCGCAACCTGACGGCGTATGTCAACTATAAGAAGCTTTTTCTCCTGCCTCAGGTCAAGCCGATATCCATCATCGCACCGGCTTACAACGAGGCCAACACCATCATCGAAAGCGTGGAGTCCCTGCTCTCCATGGAGTACCCGCAGTTCGAAGTCATCGTGGTCAATGACGGGTCCCGCGACGCCACCCTGGACAAATTGGTGCAGAGGTTCGGGCTGAAAAAGACCAACCGGGTATTCCGCCGCATCGCCAAAACCCAGCCCGTCCGCGGCATCTATGCCACTCCCGCCCATCCCAAGCTGGTGGTGGTGGATAAGGAAAACGGCGGCAAAGCCGATGCCCTGAACGCCGGCCTGAACATCTCCCAGTATCCCCTCTTCTGCGCCATCGACAGCGACTCCCTGCTGGAAAAGGATGCCCTGCTCAAGATGGTCCGCCCCTTCCTTGAGGATCCGGACCGGACCGTGGCCGCCGGAGGCGTCATCCGCCTGAGCAACGGGTGCCGGGTCAAATCCGGGCAGGTGCTCTCGGTCGGCCTGCCCCGCAACACCCTGGTCCGCTTCCAGATCATCGAGTATTTCCGGGCTTTCCTGGGAGGCCGCCTCGGCTTGAGCATGTTGAACAGCATGTTGATCATCTCCGGGGCCTTCGGCGTCTTCCGCAAGGACATCGCGCTGGGCTGCGGGGGCTACCGGACCAAGACCATCGGCGAAGACATGGACCTGGTCATCCGCATGAAAAAATACCTGCATGAGAAAAAGATCCCCTATAAGATGCCCTTCATCCCCGATCCCATCTGCTGGACGGAAGCCCCCGAATCCTTCAAGATCCTGGCCCGCCAGCGCAACCGATGGCACCGCGGACTGATCGAAGTCATCTCCCACAACCGCCGGTTGATGTTCAATCCCCGCTACGGCGTGACCGGTCTTTTCGCGATGCCCTTCTATGTCATCTTTGAAATGCTGGGCCCAATGGTCGAATTCACCGGGTATGTGGTGTTTGCCGTAAGCCTGGCGCTGGGATACATCAACACCCCGTTTGCCGTCATGTTTTTTCTCCTGGCGCTGGTCCTGGGAGTCATACTCTCTCTGTTTTCCATTCTGCTGGAGGAATACTCCGTCCGCCGCTATCCTCAGCTCAAGAATGTGGTCGTCATCATCCTGTTCGCCGTGCTGGAGAACTTCCTGTACCGGCAGGTTTTGGCCTGGATCCGTTTCAAGGCTTATTTCGATTACCTGCGCGGAATAAGCGGGTGGGGCGAGATGGAGCGAAAGGGATTCGACGGCTCACAATGAGCGGACTCAGTCCCGCCTAGACCCAAAGCAGCCAGGCCGTACCCGCCGCGGCGACCTGAATGGTCAGATTGTCCAGGCCGTGTGTGCTCACGGCCTCGACCGCAGCCCCCACCGTCCCGCACGCCAAAGCCACTGCCGCCGCCGGCGG
>Ga0180438_10012051_pt1 | contig 10341 bp, 9 predicted proteins | sample SS_ome_12_FD_132455 | JGI IMG/M metagenome (GOLD analysis project Ga0180438, IMG submission 132455) | Hypersaline lake sediment archaeal communities from the Salton Sea, California, USA - SS_3_D_2 metaG | ecosystem: Environmental > Aquatic > Non-marine Saline and Alkaline > Hypersaline >... | reverse complement strand
GGGGGGGGGGGGCGGGGGGGGGGTGGGGGGGGGGGGGGGGGGGGGGGGGAGGGGTGGGGGGGGGGGATGGTTGGGGTTGGTGGGGACAGGCGCGCGTGAAGCGGGCGCTGGTGCGGCTGGCGCGTGGAGTGGGGTTTGTGAAGGGTTCTTCTGGGCGCTTGATGCTCAAATTCTGGCACATGCCTCGACGCAAGAAGGTAGGGAACACCGTTAATCTCCGCGACAAGGTCAGTGTAAACAAGGTCAGGGTAAGTGTGTTGTTGTCGGGTCGAGAATTGGCACAATAATATATAAGTATATGCATATATACTTATGTAGTGCTGTTTGGCAGCGATATGGGGTTGTGTTAAACATGGAGGGGAGCGGGCAAGGTGGGAGGGGGTGGGCGTGTGGTGGGACCACGAGGGTGAAGCGGAGTTAGTACCCCGGCGCGCTCCCGATAGATCGGGACTTCGCTCAAAAGGGTGAAGGGGGGGGATTGGGGGGTGATTAGGGCGGATTTTTTCGGATTAAATGGGCGGATTTGGGTGTTGACGGATTTGGAAAGTCTCGGTATTATTGATCATGGCGTTTGGTTGAGTTATCGGTATAACGCAGTAGATGTTTTAAGATGTATTATGTCTCTGTTTTACAGAGCGATGTTGATATATTGGGCGACTTGGCCGCCGACTACGGCCGGGAGCTGGGTGGGATACTTCCACGAGAAACCGAGAGTTAGAAGGAACTGTTAGACTACGCCTATATCGGGGCCAGATACAACCGCCACTATAAGATTACAAAGGAACAGTTAGAACAACTCGCCCCCTGTATTAAAAAAGTGGACGAAGTAACAGAGAAAATCTGCAAGGAGAAGATAGAATCGTTTGGTTAGCCGCACATTACACAGTTGGGGAACAAAATATGTGCAAAGAGATAAATGAGATTTCTGAGGTGGTGGAAAAAGTAATTGCACGAAACCAAAAAATCCACGATTGTTGGTGTGACGTCTTCGGGTGGGCACCAACTGAATCTGCTGACTTACTCGCAAAGTCTCGATTGGACCGGCAAGTCTCGTTATCCCATTGCCTTAGAATTTGGTTGGACAAACCTGCTGAGGATTACATGGAGGGTTGCTTGGTTCTAGCGTGGGTAAATCTCGGCAGCCTTGTCGAGGGTACGATGAAGTTCTTTTTATCAGTATTTGTGATGGATTACTTAAAGGATCCGGTGCAGCATCACGGTAAGGATGTTACCCCTGATGAGCTACAACTTGAACATCTCCGGCGTTTTTTTAAACAGAACATTTGGATGAAGCAAGATAAAAACCGTTGGGACCAATGGGTGCTGCACATTCAACAACGTCGTAATGCAATCCACACCTACAAGGATCGGGAAATCGGCACATTTGAGGAGTTTTGGGAAGATTTGAGGCAATACTTCGAATTCCTCGATGAGTTGGAAGGGCGTGTACCTTATCCGGATGCGTAATATCACAGCAATTAATCAAAAACTCTGCACAAAAGACATAGAATCCTTTAGGTAGTCATTAAGAGGCCTGAAAAGCCGAGGCAATCTGAACCACGCAATAGGGACTTTCATCACCCAGCCTCCAAAGCCAGATTCAAAAATAAAGTCTTGCAGCTTTGTTATAAATGAGTAAACTCTGCAAAAAGAAGTTGGAATCGTTTGGTTAAAGGGTGTCATTCCCGCGCAGGCGGGAATCCAAATTGTTTAGCCACAGAGAACGCAAAAATCGGATAAATATTCAAGAGGCAGAGGGGAGCTTCTTAGACAAAAAGAAACAGTTTGTCTTTGGGGTTTTATATAGGGTGTATAATTATTGTTAGTAATTAAAGAACATAGATGTATGGAAACGGAAACTTGGCACTCATCATTTAATCCTGAGAAGTTTCTCTCGAGCGTGAATCTCGATAAGTTAATAGAACACAATGAGGCTTATAATGAGAGCAATGTGTCTCAAGGAAATACGCCATGTATTCTATGCAGTAGCATGCAAGGTCCAGGGATACTGCTGAATGACAAATCATATTTATGTAGGAGTTGCTTTTCTGAAGTCTCAACAATCTCGTACTCGGAGAAATATGAAAAAGCTCGCAGGACTCATTTAGAGGCGAAAGAATCTAGGCGAATAGCCCTTGAGGAATTTACTAAGCAGTACGGATATAGAAAAGAAGGCACTTCAGTAAAGGTTTTTGCGTGGCTGTGTCTTGGTATGCTTTTTATACACGTGGGGTTGATTGTTGTACCGGCAATATTGTTTGTGATTTCTTCATATATTGAAAAGGTGCAGGATCGAAAACTCGAACTGTGGAATAAGCGAAGGGCTGAATGGGAAGGTCGTTATCCTGAGCCGAATGCTCCGGTATTAAGGCATTTTCATGATCCTCAAGCCCAGTTAACGCCCAGAGATCATAACATACTAAAAATATTCAATAACTGGCCCGGATATCCGCCATTTTGGAGCTATCTAAAAGAGCTTGCGCTTAAAAGAGATGGGAATCATTGTCAGGTTTCAGGTTGCCCATCTCGTGTAACTTTGCACGTCCATCATAAAACTCCTGTTGCTCAAGGTGGAGAGCATGTGCCAGATAATTTAGTAACACTATGTGATTTCCATCATGCGCTTGAGCCTTATGAAGGCCATGAACGAATATGGGGGACTATCAAAACAAGGTACTTTACAATCGTAAGGGCACACACTAGGCGTAATCGAGCAAGTTTTGGATACCATCAAGTACGAGCACATGTAAGACGATTAGAATTAGTTTCAGCCGATGAACTTGACGAGGTCAAGCGGTATTATTCTTTGTCATGTCCATCATGTGGGAGCGAAAATATATCTATATCAGTGAATGGAAAAGTTGATGTGTATTGCAGGGAGTGTTCGCAAAGTTGGAGTGGGCCAAGAGAACTAGCAGAAGAAACAGGCCCAAGGCTCGCGGAGTTTCTGACCATAAGAAAAAATCAGGGCATTTGGAAAGCTCGGTGGGATATGCTGTCCTCACGAACAGGGAATGTGTTTTCGGAATTGTCCTCTACCGCAAAATCAAAAGCAGCACCGAAGAAGAAAAAAACAATAAAGAACGTACAGGCTGAAGAAGCATTACTGTGCCCTAAATGCGGCAGTCCGATGAAACTGGTTATGCCGAAACCTGGTCAGCAATGGAAGGAATTTTGGGGTTGTACGAAGTATTGGTCTGATGGGTGCGAGGGTAGTAGGCGGGCTTGAAATTAAATACCAGCGAAAGAAGTGCTAAGAAAGCCATCCAGCCGACCCAAGAATGGATGCGGGGTTTTGAGTCATCAGAGGCCAAGCATTATGCGTGAATCCGTTTGGCAACTTGGAGCGGGCGATGTTGTGCGAGGGGAGGTTCCGCGGGGAGGTTTCTCTGGGCAGAAGTGTGATTTTAGTGCGGGTGGTCAAGGTGTGGGGAAAAGGAGGGGTTGGAAGAGGGTCGGGTCATAGAAAACCATGTTTTTGTGTGGATTTTGAAGGAAGTGGGGTGGGGAGAGAGGGGGGTTGATAGTTGGGAGGGGGTTTTGTAAAGTTGTTGGGTCGTGCGGGGAAAACCGTGGTTTTTGAAGGAGTCTAGGTATGACAGTTATGGATTTGCGGAACGAAAGGTCTTTGGGGGCGTTGATGGTGTTGGTGGTTTTTTTGGGCGGGCCGGTGGTTCTGGCCCAGGAGAATATCAATGAGCAGACGCGAGCGCTGCGGGAGAAGCTGCTGGCCGACCCTTATCGGCCGGGTTATCATTTTGTGACGCCCGAGGGGCGCTGCTCGCCGTTCGATCCGAACGGGGCGATCTTCTGGAAAGGTCGGTACCATCTTTTCTATATTTTCCAGGACAGCCGCGGGCACAACTGGGGGCACGTATCGAGCATAGACCTTGTGCACTGGCGACACCACCCGACGGGGCTGGTGACGGGGATGTTCAGCGGAAACTGCTTTATCAACAAGGAGGGCGTGCCGACCATGTGCTACCACCAGGTGAAACAGGGCAACGCCATGGCGGTTGCGCTGGATGATAACCTTGACACGTGGATGAAGCTGGATTCGAATCCGATTACGCCGAAAACAAGCGAGGGCGACCCTCATCACGGCAAGTACCGTTCGTGGGACCCTTACGGCTGGCTCGAGGGCGATACTTACTACGCGATTTTCGGTGGGGAAAGGCCGGGAGTGGTCAAGTCCGACAGCCTGGAGGGGCCGTGGAAGTATGTGGGCGATTTGATGGCACACACGATCGGGGACGTCAGCATCAATGAAGACGTGTCGTGCGCGGATTTGTTCAAGATCGGGGGTAAATACATGCTCCTTTGCATCAGTCACAGGCTCGGGTGTCGTTATTACCTTGGGCAGTGGAAGAACGAGCAGTTCTATCCTGACTTCCACGAGCAAATGAGCTGGGTCGACAACCGGTATTTCGCGCCCGAAAGCCTGCTGGATGACAAGGGGCGGCGGATAATGTGGGCGTGGATACGCGACTCGAGAAGCGGGGAGACGCGCAAGGCAAGCGGCTGGTCCGGAACCATGAGTCTGCCCCGCGTGCTGTCTCTGGGAAAAGACAACGTGCTTTATATGTCGCCGCCGGAAGAACTCAAGAGCCTTCGGTACAATCCGAAGAAGATGCACAATCTTACAGTCAAGGCCGATTCCGAGCTGCCGTTGAACGATGTCCGCGGCAACAGTATTGAGATTTCGATGGAGATGGTCCCGGCCGGCGCCAGGCAGTTCGGCGTGAAGGTCTGCGTCTCGCCAGACGGGCAGGAAGAGACACCCGTGTTTTACGATTCGAACGACAAGAAGCTGAAGGTCGATACGCAGAAGTCGAGTCTTGGCGAAGGTCGGAAGTCTGTGGAGGCCGGGCCGTTCGAGCTCAAGGGCGGGGAGGCGTTGAAGCTGAGAGTGTTCGTGGATAAATCGGTGGTAGAGGTGTTTGCGAACGACCGCCAGGCGGTTATGCGACGGATTTATCCATCTCGAAAGGACAGCGTTAGCGTTGTGCTGTTCTCGAAGGGCGGCTCTGTGAAGGTTCCTGTGATTGAGGCATGGGACATGATGCCGTCGAATCCTTATTAGTCGATGGAGTGGTCGGGATTATCAGTGAGCGAGCAACATGCGGGCTTATGGAGGCTATGGGGAGAGGGCAAGAGGGTGAGGGGATTTGAAGCCTGGGGGGCGTATGGGGGCGATGGTAATAAAGCGATTGTCGGCGGGGATTTGGGTTACACAGGTTCTTGAGCTTGGTGGGGATAAAAATGATTGCCGACCCCGTTAAACCTCAAGTCGTAATGTTGTATTATTTTTGATTTGAGAGGAGATCATGCACCCTGTATATTCAGCTATATTGGGAAAATATTAATACACTGAAGAATTCAGACTTATGATCAGAGTCAGAGACATAATATTACCCTTCGACCACAAGGAAGAAGCCCTGGCCGGCAGCATTCTGGAACGTCTGGGTATTCCAGAGCACGAACTCCTCAACTTTACCATAGTCCACAAATCCATAGACGCAAGGCGTAAAAACCATATTGTGGCTGTTTATACAATAGACGTGGGACTAAAGAACGAGCCTGAACTGCTTTCCAGATTTTCGCAAGACATTCGGATTTCCGCCGGGCCTTGTATGAATTACCAGCTACCGACAGTCGGCAATATAGAAGGTCCGAGTCCGGTTGTCGTTGGAAGCGGCCCTTGCGGTCTCTTTTCTGCCTTGATCCTTGCTCAAGTGGGCTTTAAGCCCGTACTGATAGAAAGAGGAAAAGAAGTCGGCTCAAGAGTAAAGGATGTGCAAAACTTTTGGGAAAAGGGACAGCTTGATCCGGAATCCAATGTTCAGTTTGGAGAAGGTGGAGCGGGCACTTTTTCCGATGGGAAACTCACTACCCAGATAAAGGACAAATATAACCGTTCAAGGAAAGTTTTGGAAGAATTTGTAAGGGCGGGGGCACCGGAAGAAATACTCTATCAGGGCAAGCCTCATATCGGCACAGACAATCTGGTTAAGATTGTAAAGAACCTTCGCAATACAATTATCTCGTTAGGCGGACAGGTTCGCTTCGAAACAAAACTGACAGGTATTAAAATAAAAGACAGCAAAGTTGCCGGCGTAATTGTTAACGACTCTGAAACTATCGAGACAGACGCGATAGTTCTTGCCCTGGGACACAGCGCAAGGGACACATTCGAGATGCTGCATCAGCTGGACATACCTATAGAAGCAAAGGCGTTTTCAATAGGCGTTCGTATTGAGCATCCGCAAAGACTGATAGACAAGGCCCAGTACGGCAGATTTGCATCGCATCAGCTTCTTGGCCCGGCTGAATATAAGCTGGTCCACCACTGCGAGAACGGCCGCTCTGCATATACTTTCTGTATGTGCCCCGGTGGAGAGGTGATCGCTTCTTCATCTGAATCCGGAGGCATAGTAACAAACGGCATGAGTGGTTATTCTCGAAACAATCTTAATGCAAACAGCGCCCTGTTAGTAGGTGTGACCTCACGGGATTTTGGAGGCACAAGTGTGCTGTCCGGGATTGAGTTCCAGCGGAAATGGGAGCGAAAGGCCTTCGAGACCGGAGGCAATAACTACTTTGCGCCTGTCCAGCTTGTTGGTGATTTCCTCTCCGGCCGGTCTTCAAATTCACTGGGAGAGGTTTGCCCATCATATACTCCAGGAATCACACCATGTGACCTTGCAGAATGCCTGCCTGGATTTGTTGTTGAAACCCTGCGTGTGGCGATCCCACAGATGGACAAAAAACTCAAAGGCTTCGCGAGGAACGATGCGGTTATGACCGCAGTAGAATCGAGAAGTTCTTCAGCAATAAGGATTGTCAGGGATGAGACATTACAGAGCCCCGCTATTAAAGGGCTATACCCCGCCGGTGAAGGCGCAGGCTACGCCGGTGGAATAATCTCTACAGCCGTCGATGGGATCAAAATAGCTGAAGCCATAAGTAGCAAAACATTGAAATTAGCCTAAAGTAAAAAAACTCATGATTCTCTATAAGGTCAGTTACAAGAATTATAATTCAGTTCTTGCATATTCTATCAGCCACTCCAATTGTTGGCAGATTTAATCAAATCCCGCGAAAATCAAGTGTGCCTGTTGCCCGATTAACGCTTAAAGTTCGCATACGCCTTACCGTTCAGCCTTAAATTAGTCCTGTATGAGAGATTGCCCACGACGCTGATCAGCGGATGGCGGTGATGCCACAAGTTGCTCCACACCCTTTGCAGAATGTGCGGTATGGAATAGAAGTCCCGGTCGCACGCGAGCATTTCTTCAATGATACTGTCCCCAGACAAATGCTTGTAACGGGCTACCGGAAAGGTTAGTGTGTAGTATTTCCAGTCTTGTGGGAACGTGTCGAGGGCGATGCGGCCCTGTGATTTCATCTGGTCCCACAAACGTGTGCCGGGCAAGGGAGTCAAGAACAGAACGTTGAGATTGTCCACGCCGTACTGACGGGCCACCTCGGCGATACGTTTACCGATGCCCGGTTTGTCTATATCCAAACCGATAATAAACGAACCAGCTACCAGAATGTTGTGCCGTTGTATTCGCCTTACTGAGGTGCGGAAATCCCGGCCTTTAAGAAGATTGAATTTCTTTCCGAGCTCCATAAGCCCTTCGGACGAGGGGGACTCAAAGCCGATGAAGACGCCTCTGCACCCGGCCTTCGCGGCCAACGCCAGCAACTCTTCATCATCCGCAAAGTTAATGGTGGCCTGGGCAATCCATTCCTTTCGCAGGTTCGCCTGTGCCATAGCACGGAACATGTCCTTGGCACGGGCGATGTGTTCAGGGCGCGTGCCGATAAGGTTGTCATCCACCACCAGCACACGTTTTTCACGGATCGACTGGAACTCACGCACGACATCAGGAATTGGGCGTTGCCGGTAACGGGCTCCATTAAACGTTGTCACGCTGCAAAAACTGCAGTTCAAGGGACAGCCGCGTGTGGTCTGAACGGCCCCAAGGGCATATCCTGAAGCCAGTAAATCGTGACGAGCTAATGGGATATCATCTATTTCTGCAAACCCTCCGTCATACCGGCGTTTCAGGTTGCCATCCCGCGCATCCTCCAGAACCTGTGGCCAGATGCCCTCGGCTTCCCCCGTGACGACTGAATCCACACGCTCCATGACCTCGTCCTGGCACATGGTTGCATGAATACCGCCCATGACCACCGGCACACCCATATTGCGGAATTGAGCAGCCACTTCATAGGCACGGTTCGCCTGCGAGGTGAAAGCGGTAATGCCCACCAGGTCCGGCCGACGCATGGCCGGATAGTCCGGCACGCTGAGGTTCTCATCCACGATCGTGATTTCCCACGGCGGTGGTGTCAGCCCAGCCAGAACCATAAGGCCGAGTGGTTTCCACACACGGTAACGGTTCCAACGGCTCTCCTTGACTTTGACGATACTCACAAGCGGATTTGACGGATTGATCAGATATAGTAGCATGATAGTGTCTCACCTGTCCCGTTTGGGCCGGGAATAATAATGTGTGATTTACCTGAGACCAGAATACTTTCTACTGCTTTGACTGGTACACCTTTTCCCATCGTGCAAAATCTCTTTTGTACCACCCAACATATATTATCTAAGATTTCAACTTTTACCTGATTAGCTACGTTGCTGAGTTACATTTTCAATAGAATGCCGCGTTTGTCTTGAAAAGTCAAGATGTTGGCACATCCACGAAAGCGCCTTTTGTAACATATCGTGAAAGGACAACTTCGTTTATTACACTTCGGAACCTCTTAGAGCGTGTGTGAAAAGTGGGCATTTTGCCGGTTTTCCGCCGATATAGAAGGACATGGAACGGACAGCGAACCTCTGAATGAGAACGAATCGGTTCGCGCTCGGGATTTAACAGGCTTTGTCGGCTTTTGCTGTGTGACATGGGGTTCGGTGGGAATGCATACGGTTTACAGTGCCGCTTGTATTGGTGTTATTGGTTGACAGGTGTGGTTTTGGGGCTATGATGGCGGGCTATGGGTGAGACAGCGGTACGAAAAAGGAAGAAAAAGAAGCATAACCCGGTGCTGGACTGGCTGGGGTATCTTGGGCTGCGCATTTTGCTGATCTTTATCAACATGTTCGATGTCGAGACGAATCTGCGGACTGCGCGATTTCTGGGGCGGCTGTTGTGGAAACACTATCATCGGGGGCGGCAGCGGGCGCTGGAGAATCTTCGAGCGAGCTTCCCCGACAAGAGCGAGGAGTGGATACACGAGACGGGGCGGCGAAGCTTCGAGCAAATCGTGATGCTGGCAATCGACGTTGTCTTCACACCGCGGCTGGTAAAAAAGTGCAATTGGCGCGACTATTCTCGGTACAAGAACGCCGAACGCGCGAAATGGATTATGAAAGAGGGCAAGGGTCTGTTGATGGTAACGGGGCATTACGGGAACTTCGAGATTATCGGGTATCTGCTCGGTTTGTTCGGATTTAACATTTACAGCATAGCGCGGCCACTGGACAACAGATTTATCAACGATTACCTCTACGGAGTGCGGCGGCGTGTGGGGCAGAAGGTGATTGACAAGAGAGGCGCATCGGAACTTATGGACAAGATGGTCTCGGAGGGTGCGACGTTGTGCTTTATCGCCGACCAGGACGCGGGCAAGAAGGGGATATTCGTGGATTTTTTCGGCCGCAAGGCCAGCACATACAAGAGCATCGGTCTTCTTGCGATTACCAGCAACATACCGATATGCGTTGGTTATGCCCGGCGGACAGGCAATCGGTTCTTTTTCGAGATCTGCGCGACCCGAATGATTTTGCCGGAAGAATGGGCCGAGAGGGAAAATCCGCTCGAATGGGTCACGGCTGAATACACGAGAGCGATTGAGCAGTTCGTTCGGGAAGAGCCCAGCCAATACTGGTGGCTTCACCGCCGATGGAAGCACCGCCCGAAAGAAGAGCAACAGGCGCAGGGGGAAAATTGAGCCAGCTTGCCGCAAAGCCCAGCCGACAAAACATCCGTGTGCGCCGCCGGAGCAGGGATGCCATCCGGCGGCGGCCTTGTTTATGCTGCAGCCGTCAAGAACTATGGGTTAGGCTCGCCCGGGGACGGTGTTGCCGCCTGCCAGTTGGCCGGGTCGTTGCCGTAGTCTTGCGGGACCTTTCGGGAAAGCGATGAGCCCGTGCCGTCGGGTTCGGTCGGCCAGGGGTCGTATCCGAGATTTGGGAAATCCTCCGGATGGCTGCCGTCGCTGTAGCTGACGCGATCAACCCGGATGTATTGACGAATGCCTGAGCCGTCCAAGTCGCCCGGCATCGAAATCTCAACCCTCTCGCCGCCGTTTCTCAGCCTT
>Ga0180438_10012050_pt1 | contig 10343 bp, 8 predicted proteins | sample SS_ome_12_FD_132455 | JGI IMG/M metagenome (GOLD analysis project Ga0180438, IMG submission 132455) | Hypersaline lake sediment archaeal communities from the Salton Sea, California, USA - SS_3_D_2 metaG | ecosystem: Environmental > Aquatic > Non-marine Saline and Alkaline > Hypersaline >... | reverse complement strand
AGGAACTTTCTCAATCGCTTATAATCTAGAGTGTCGAAGGCTAACTGATCGATAACATTACCGAAGTAAATATCAGATCTAGCGTCTTCATCCTTTGCAAGGGAATTTAAGGTATCGGTTAGGTTGCTCGAATCTGTACCGTTAGCGGACCTCAAAATGTCCCAAAAAATATCTATAGTTAAAGCCAAATTATATTCCTCCTATTAAGTGCACCCTCCAACATCTGTTACATACCTAGCAGTCACGAATTCAAAATATTTGTCTATAAGAAATATTTCAAACATATTTTCAAGTGTTATATAAGAAGGATTTGTATCATCCCTCGAAATAACATTTAGGTTATTATACCTTGAAATGTCATTATATATTTTTAATTTAAGATAAAGATAAACCAATTTTGAGAGTCTTGATGACAATCCATTATAATTGATAGTGAGAATTCCAGCAGTCGAATCAAAGACTGCTGCGGATGAAGAAGTTGAATCAACTATTGTAACTCCAGTTGAATCCTGCCTATATGCTAACAGAGTGTCTAACAAAGTAAAATCATCATGACCAAGAAGAAACACGTTTGTCCCACCAGAATCCAACTGCATATATCTGGCAGCTGCACCATAGATCATCAATCTGGTTCTTACAACTTCTGGCCATCCAGAATTAGAAGCTCCATCACTATATCTATATTCATATCTGGTGTATGGATAACTCTCATTAAATAACATCTCAATAAAAGATTCTTGAGCCATCCAATGTGTTGCAATATCAACTGGCGCAGGAACCCCATATTTATTAACGATTGAATCAACTACAAATGTGTAGAACCAGTGTTGAAGCTCTGGAACTACCTTTGCAGAGATTACCTCGGTCTGAGAAAATCCTAAACATTCTGCCATGTTTGTCCTCGTTAGTCATCTTTATCAGTTTTTAGACAATCGGCTGTACTCAACATATCCAGCATGTGAATAAACAAAACATATTGTGGATATTTACTAAAATCAATTTCTTCCCTGTTTTGATGGTCTGAACTCCACCTTCCACTATGAAATCTTATCATCATCTCCAGATTTTTTACTTGATCTTCACTGAATATTTCCAGAAGTGTAGACTCATTTTCTGCCACAACATTTCCCATAAGTCGATCATGTTTATAGTCTGTGTGCTTTGCTGTTCCATACTTCCCATATTTAAAAGCGTCATGCCAGACAACTCCTAATAAAAGCATGTCACATTCAGCAGTTTTGCTGTTTATCGCAAACATTCTATAGAGTTTTGATGCTGCATATAACATTTCATAAACGTGTTCAGCACACGAAGGAACTCGTCCACCTTTCTTCTGATGATATTTACCAGTTGAAGAAGTTGGCAATTCCCAAATGTTGGGAAACAGGCTGTTAAGTTGTTTCCACATTTCAAAAGTTCTTTTCCTCAAATTTTTCTGTAGTAGTTCGCTAATCGCTTTTTCATACACTGTCTCAGTTTCCTTTCCTTTATTGTTTGTTCTCTATTTTTGACACAAAAACGTATACAAATTTGTGTCAAAAATAAATGTTATATCTTGATCTCGTTGTCGATCTTGGTTGGATCTTTTCCTTTTAGTTCTGTTAAAAATTTATTCATAGAACGATCACCAAACCAAAAAGTAACAGCAGAAATTGTCAAGTACGTAACTACTCCAGTTACCTCTCCAAAAATTGCTGATGCTTGAACTGCTGTAAGGGTCATATCATGCTTTTGCATAATATCCCATGCCATCATTGTCACCCATGTGGTTACCCCAGATAAATATATTGTCAAAGCGGGACGAATTAACCCTCGAATAAAATCTGTAAAACCAAATAGTGTTGCAATTAACATGGCTATTGGAAGAGTGACAAACTGCCATCTACCCTTGACGTTCATAAGCATTTCGATCCACTTGTAACTGAACATTTGTTTGTTGCCTTCTTTTTGGGCCTGTACAAAAGCCCTAGCATCTTCAAGATCAATTGCACCCTCCACCTGTGCACGTGTGACTGCAATATTGGCTTTGGCCTCCATGATCATTGCTTCTGTTTCAGCCTTGACCATTTCTTTTTCATGTGAAAATTCAGCCTTCTTTAATTCGATTTGGGCTTTCATGGTTTTATATTTAAACACTCCACCGACCACTGAACCGATTAGCCCCGTCACACCACCAAAAATCGTTTCAAAAATCATCTTTTTTCCCCCCATTTAAGTAACTATAAGCTTTGATAATTAAATCAATATCATCATTAAAATATCCTAATCCCATATTACACTTATGACATAAAATACCTCTAACATCTCCTGTATCATGACAATGATCAACACATATCTTAAGACCCTCTATTGTAAAATCTCTCTCACATATCCAACATTTATTATCTTGAATCTCTAACATTTCATCTCTTTCTTCAATTGTTAAACCATAATTTCTCTGAAGATAATAATCGGCTCTTTTTCTTTTGTTTTGCTTATGATACTCGCCAGTTTTTTTAAGAATTTCTTTTCTCTTTCTTTTATACCAATTATGAGCATATTTTGGATTTTTCATTCTCCATTTATGCATTTTTATCTTACCACAATCTTTACACTGAGATTGTAGTGAAAAAGAACAATGCATATTTTTACTAAATTTATAAAAAGGTTTAATCTTCATACAACTACTACATCTTTTCCACCTATTACATTTAACATAAATTCTTCATTTTTCATATGATTCATAAAAGCTCTAACAGTTATTCTTGAGTTTAGAACGGCCTTTTGTTTGCCCAACCATCCAAACGTCTTTCCCAAAAGTACACAGCCCTCGACATGAGATTTATATCCCTTTTCAACATCTCCAGCATAATTACCGGAGTGTATAAGAATATATCCCCTGCCAGGAACTTTCGTCACCCAATAAGTCAAACCAAATCTGGGAGATTTTCTTATCTTGGTTATGTATTCGCCACTAGGTATACATGACACATTTTGTTGGTTATCCCTCCACGGCAATTCAAGAGTTTTACATTCAAACCCATCCTGAGTGATTAACATTCCTTCCGTACCCATATCACTCGTTCTTAATCTCAATAGATATACAGTTTTCATTATTTCTCCTTCTTTTTAACCCTCTTTTTTCTCTCCATATACGATAAATCTTTTATGTAGCGATCTCTATCGATCTGCCATTTTCGACGATTGCGCCATATGAGTCTTATAGTACTCAAACTTTAGATGCCCTCCGTTTTTCTAGGCGTTTAAGTTCTTTCATCTTCAACTTTTGCCTCTCTCTTAATTTTTTAAGCTTTGCTTTTTTATTGCATCTACATCCCATCTTCCATAGTCCCCGATTTAATTTTTTTCATAACCTTGACCACTGAACGCAATAGTTCAAAACCATTTGTTGGATCTACACAGTTACCTTCGGCCTGTTCCAAAATTAAGTCTTGAACAGCTTTCGTCTTGGTCCCAGCCCTCGCCATATATTCTCGGACACCATCAACATCGATAGTTTTAAGTTTATTCAAATACTCTTTTCTTGTAGACTCGGTTAACACTGATTCATTTTGCATAACAACAGTTTCCTTTTTCTTTTTGTCTTTTCCATGTTTTGGAATGGAAACTTCATTTTCTGGTTCTGGATCATCAACAATCACTTCTTGTTGTTCATCCATTTCTTCATCTTCAGTCTTGACAGCCTTAACTCTAGGTGCCTTTGTAGTGCTAACTTTAGCTTTTACCGATTTGGATTCAACAATTTCAAGTTCTCCCTCCCAAGGAATATAATAGTTATTCTCGGACATCATTTCTAATTTAGATCCTATGATTGCCTTACCAGATTTAAAATCTTTATTGATAACTTTTAAACTTGGAAGTTGAACTTCGACTTTATTCTCAGAGACTTTAGCTGGGAAACCGTACTCCAATCCATCAACCTCTATTCGGAACATTCCCTTTAAAGTTTTATGATCCACTCCCTGGATATCTAAATCAAAGATGATACTTTTACCTTCATTTAAATCTAGTTTTATATTTGAACTCATTTTGAACCTCGCACTACACTGATTTATTTTTTGTTCTATATTTTACAGTTTTTATTTGTTTTCAATTTAACTGTTATTTTTATATCTGGACATTCTACATCATAAGCTCTAATTCTCTTGAGTGTGATTTTACCTGGATCGTCTCCATATTTTTCAGCCATTGCTGGTCCAGATGGAGCGCCTCCTCCACCAGTACATATTGGACATTCATCAACTTCATAGGTTTTGATTTCAGTATCTTCATTAAGTGCAGAATCTCTAACTGTTACAGAAATTGTAAATGTATCTAAAAATGGAAATGCATAGTAAAAATCTATTTTTCCAGAATCTTCTAAAGTTGCCAAAAGATTTCCAATGCTATCTCGAACTTCCCACCTTGTATATACAATTGGTGGGAATGGTGTACAACATGATGTATTAATATATCTGTAATTTAATAGATTGCCATCACAATCTGGCAATGATTCTCGTTCAAAATCTGCTCGTATAGCTTGTGTGCTTGAAGAACTGGAGCTTTGTGAAGAACTTGAACTAGAGCTTGAGCTCAAACTCGATGATGAACTAGAACTAGAGCTGGAACTAGAACTTGAAGATGATAAACTAGAGCTAGAGCTAGAACTACTTGAACTCGATGATAAACTAGACGAACTAAATTCAACACAAAATTCTATATTTAAAATTCTAAATTCAGATACTGTAGGATGTTCGATAGCCAAAATATGGATATCTGAATCTGGTAAAGCATCTGCAAATGAGAGAGGTAATGTGTATACACCATTCTCATTGGAATAACCAGAATTAGTAGCTATACTATGTAATGTGTGATCAACTAAATTTATTAAAAAATTTTGTGAAGTGGAATCACTTAGCGTTATAACTATTTTATTTGGTCTAAAACCATCTGCCCATGTTCCTATCTCTTCAAGAAATATAAAAGAATCTACAGTATCATTAGTTGAAACCCAACTGTAACTAGTAGAATCCCAATAACCTAAATTAAAAGTGTCGGAAGTCCAATAATTATTATCAAATCGATCAAGGTATTGAGCACAACTAAAAGATGATGAACTACTTGAACTAGTTGAAGAACTTGAACTTGAGCTAGAACTCGATTCACTTGAACTCGATGACGAACTCGATGACGAACTGCTTGAGCTTGAACTCGAACTCGATGACGAACTTCTTGAGCTTGAACTGCTTGAGCTTGAACTCGAACTTGAATATGAAGAACTTGAGCTGGAGCTTGATGAGCTAGAACTGGAACTAGATGAACTTGAACTCGATGAGCTTGAGCTTGAACTCGAACTCGAGCTTGAAGACGATGAACTAGAGCTAGAGCTTGATGAATAACTTGAGCTAGAGCTAGATGACGAACTTGAGCTAGAGCTAGATGACGAACTTGAGCTAGATGACGAACTGCTACTTGAGCTAGAACTCGAAGAGCTTGAGCTTGAGCTAGAGCTAGATGAATAACTTGAACTTGAACTCGAAGAGCTTGAGCTTGAGCTTGAGCTTGAGCTTGAGCTAGATGATGAACTAGAACTTGAACTTGAACTAGATGACGAGCTAGAGCTAGATGAAGAACTTGAGCTAGAGCTGGATGACGAACTTGAGCTAGATGACGAACTCGATGAATATGATGAACTACTGCTCGACGAGCTACTACTTGATGAAAGAGGTTCCTCATTTAGACATACAGTAATATGAGCCCATTGTTTAGCATCCGTCCCCACAAGCGGGTCCCAGACCATCGATGCCTCCAGCGATGATCCAACCTTTTCAGACATTCCGCTAAATATTCTTACACCAGATATAGTTGTTATTGATGTTTGATCATCGCCAGGAACCCATTCATCATTTTGACGATGTGTATGACTGTCAACCATGAAACAATCAGGAGATGAACAACAACTAACATTAGACTGATTTGAGAAACCAGCCGCAGCATTGGCTCCATCGAATGGATCAGTTTGATTAACATTTTCATAAACTGTTGCAATTACTGTGGATTCTACTACAAGTCCTGAGAAATTAACAACTACATTACCAGTTATCTCAGGTGGAGATAATAGGTAGAATATAGATGTATAAACGTCACGATTTCTCCTGATATTTGTTATTTCACTAATCAGCTCTAAAGCGGTTCCATCAAATGTAACGCTTAAAGCAGTTATTCCACTATTTGGTACATTATGCTTGAAACTAGCAGATACAAGAAGAATCGTATTATACCCGCCACCAGGAACAGTCAAAGACTGTGAAATTGTGGCGCTTCCAGTGACTGAATTAGAAACTGGAGTTCCGATTCTTTGTATGTCCATTTAGTTTCTCCTTATTTTATCTATATCTTATTCTTACTGATCCAGCATCAAAAGTAGCTGTTCCACCTGGAGTGGTTAGCCTTATAGAAGTCAATACTTGAGAAGTTGTTTTTGTTCCAACAAACCTACCTGATGAAGCAACTCCATCTGTAAACATTCCGTCAGCATACCATTTAAATAGGTCAACATCCCATCTACTTAGCTTCATCACACCTTGAACTGAATCTCCTGCTGCAAAATCTCCAGACCTTATGGTTCGAAATGCATCAGTGACAAATTGACCGCCAGCAGTTCCATGAATTACACCAATATACCCTGATGTTTCAAAACCACCAGCATCTCCAAGTTGAATCATTGGAGGTTGACTTCCTGTATTTGTGCTAACTCCATTTAACATAATTTCAATTTCCTTTGAAGTAGATGGAATTGAACTTGTTATTGTTATTGCTGTTCCAGATGTAGTGCTTACAATTGAAGTATATGTCCAATCTGGAGTTCTGGTTTCTATCTGTGCATCTGTATATGCATTCGCAGATACAATAGCTGTGCTATCTACATAACCCTTTGTAGCAAAATCTGTGTCTGCAACTGGATCTACACCACCAACTGTTCCAGTAAAATCTCTCGATCCATCAACTAAAGCATATTGTGTATGATCGTCATCTCCAAGACCAGATAAATTACCGTGGTCATTTGTAGATCCGCTTGAAGTTCTTGTAAAAGATCTCCAATCCACATAGTTTGTACCCTCATCAGTAGTTCTTATTCTAGATTTTACAGCATTTGCATATGTATTTGAAGTTTGAAATATAATTGTTCCCATAAAAACAAATTCAGCAAAAGGCAATCCAGAAAGTATCAAACTGTTAATTTCTGCGGTGGCTCCCAGTCTAGCGTCTGCAATGTTGCCATATTCAGACTGTCCCATTATAACAATTACTGATTGATCTGGATCATTTGTTGCCGCAAGATGTGCTAAAGCATAGGAATTGTTTGTTACTTCTGTTATCTGCCATGAACCGCCAGTAAATTGGTTGTATCCCATTCTTCCAGTTCCAGCAGTTGTTATTGGGTATGTGGTCGCGGTCAATTTTCTCCAATATCCATTTGATCCACTCTTATAAAAAATTGGGAGAGAGGCTGGGGCTGAATTTGCTGATATAGTAAGATCTATATCTTCGTCAGTAATTGCTCCAGATGTCGTTGAACATTGAGCAGATGTATTTAAATCTCCAGAAGCATCTGCATTTATATCTCCAATTGCTAGACCAGATCTATAAAGTGTTCCTCGTCCGAAGTGAATGTTAACATGGGTTCTTCCATCCATGGTAAGTCCATGTCTTTCTTCTCCGAAATATACGTGCTCATTATTATCCGTATCCCAGTAAATAATGGCACAAAAACCCTGTTCATAAAGTAGATTTGCTGGAAATGCAGTTGTTTCCTTCAACTGTTGGTCTGATTTATCAAAATAAATATAATGCTCACCTTCAGTTTGTGTAATTGCTAAAGAATATTTTGTTGTGTAAGTATATTTTACACCACCCATCCAGACATTAAAACTATCGCCAACAGGTTCAATCGTAAAAACATTGCTTCCATCTACCCCAAAAGTCATAACTGAATCCGTTTGATTTTCGAATCCTGTTGGTTCGTTCATTGCTGTAAATCTTTCAACAGTACCAGCAACTAATTGTGTACCTGTAACTTGAACTGACGTACTGTCTTGAGCAGCTTCATATAATTCAGTTCCATCCAGAGGTGTTACCGCTAGCGGAAGATCTGAAATTCGTGCTTCTTGAGCCATTTTTATTACCTCCAATTATATAATTCTTCTTCTTCCATCTTCTGTTATTCTTCTTATTCTATCTTCTGTTATTCTAAAAGCTCCCGATAAACTCGAACTACTAGATGAGCTCGAACTTGAAGATGATTCCGAACTAGAAGAACTAGACGAAGAAAAACTTGAACTACTTGAACTACTTGAACTCGATGAGCTCGAAAATGAACTTGAACTCGATGATAAGCTGCTCGAAGAGCTCGAAACACTAACACATACATTTGTTAGTGTAGCTTCGTTATTATATTGAAAAAATAATGTATTAGATGTTCCATCATAACCTAAAAATATATTCTCACTCGATACATCAACTACATCATTTGGTGTCATTATTTTTATATATTGTACGGCAGTTGCGTCCTCATATGTAAATTCCAGTCTGCGTGAAACGGTGTCGAAGCTTCCCGTTGACACCAACTCTAAAACTTGTAATGTGGTTATATCTATTCTTGCTCTTAAAGAAACGTCGTCATCTTTACCGAATATATTCACTCTAATATCATATAGATAAACAACTGATGCCATAGAAGATGAACTAGAACTAGTCGAAGAGCTAGAAGAACTTGAGGAACTAGAACTTGACGATGAGCTCGAACTTGACGATGAGCTCGAACTTGACGATGAACTTGATGAACTTGATGAACTAGAACTGCTGGACGACGAACTCGAAGAACTCGAAGAACTCGAAGAACTGGAACTAAAAGAACTGGAACTAGATGAAGCAAAGCATCCAACTTCCATACAATCAACAGCAAATGTATGTGTATTACTTCCAGCTGTCACATGAATAATCTTAAATGTTATTTGGCCATTATTTAAATATGGTGAAATATCGCTTAAGGTAAAGCCAGGACCCATCGGAAATGCTACAGTTGTGTACACCCCAGCTGTATGTGGAAAGTCATCTGTGTTTACTGTTACATTATCATATGTAGTAGTATTCCAATTATAAGCTCTTAATTTAATATTATGTCCTGGATTTCCATTATATGCATATGTTACTGTTACTGTAAAATAACCAGTTGTATCACAAGGAACATAATCAAAATTGAAGTCTACGTCAAATCCAGGAGTTCCAGATACCTCACCCCAACTTAGGGCTGTAACATCAGCTGGACAGCACGTATCACTAATAGATCCACCTAAATAAGTTCCAGTATTTATGGTATATGATATGGCACATTTCCACTGAGCTGACGAACTAGAACTAGAGCTAGTTGAAGAACTAGAGCTAGATGATGAACTTGATGAAGAGCTTGAGCTTGATGAACTAGAGCTCGAACTACTGCTTGATGACGAGCTTGAGCTCGACGATGAGCTTGAGCTCGACGATGAGCTTGAGCTTGAGCTTGATGACGAACTAGATGAATATGATGAGCTACTGCTCGATGAAGAGCTTGAGCTTGATGACGAACTTGAACTCGATGAAGAGCTCGAACTACTGGAACTTGACGACGAACTCGACGATGAGCTACTCGATGAACTAGATGAATATGATGAGCTTGAGCTTGAAGACGAGCTTGAGCTAGACGACGAGCTTGAGCTTGAGCTTGAGGACGAGCTTGAAGACGAGCTTGAGCTAGATGATGAACTCGAACTACTTGAACTCGATGATGAACTCGACGATGAGCTTGAGCTAGATGAATAGCTTGAGCTAGACGACGAACTAGAACTCGAACTACTTGAGCTAGATGATGAGCTCGAGCTGGACGATGAACTCGAACTAGTTGACGAGCTTGAAGACGAGCTTGAAGACGAGCTTGAAGAACTAGATGATGAACTTGATGAGCTCGAACTACTCGAACTAGATGATGAGCTCGAACTAGATGATGAACTCGAACTAACTGATGAGCTACTACTAGACTCAACAGCAATATCTTCTATTATTGTATATTCACAAGAACTGAAACTGGTTGAACTCGAACTGGTTGACAAGCTTGAACTTGATGAACTTGAGCTTAAACTTGAACTTGATGAGCTTGAGCTTGAGCTTAAACTTGAACTCGATGAACTTGAAGATGAGCTTGATGATGAGCTGCTCGATGATGTACTCGAACTGCTAGCAGATTCTGAACCAAGTGCTTTAAGAAAATTAGCAGGATCTATTGTAGCATCGCTTTGGTTGTTATATTCAGATCTAATCCAGTCACCATT
>Ga0180438_10012048_pt1 | contig 10344 bp, 8 predicted proteins | sample SS_ome_12_FD_132455 | JGI IMG/M metagenome (GOLD analysis project Ga0180438, IMG submission 132455) | Hypersaline lake sediment archaeal communities from the Salton Sea, California, USA - SS_3_D_2 metaG | ecosystem: Environmental > Aquatic > Non-marine Saline and Alkaline > Hypersaline >... | reverse complement strand
GAAAGGAACGCGCTTTTGGCGAGGTCAACTCCTTACAGAAATCCTTTTGCCCCTCTTCGGAAGAAGAAGATCTTCGATGAGGTGTACGACCAACTCATCTCCCTCATCAGTAGCGGAAAACTGGGCCCAGGCGAGCAGCTCCCCCCAGAGCGAGTATTGGCAAGGGATTTAATGGTGAGTAGGCAGTCGATACGAGAGGCGCTAAAGAAGGCGGAGTCCAAGGGACTGGTCACGGTTCGTCAGGGAGAAGGGACCTTTGTTCTCTCCGCAGCCTCTGAATGGATGGAGACTCCCCTTCTGGTTATGATGGCTGAAGAAGTCGAGAGGGTTTACGAATTTATCGAGATCCGAAAAGTCATTGAGGTGTGGTGTGCCAGAAAGGCGGCTGAAGTGGCGACCGGAAGGGAATTGAAGAAAATGGAAAGGCCCCTCTTGAAAATGAATACATTGGCTGATTCTCGGGAAATTCTTGGGCAGCCGGATATCGATTTTCATATTGCCATCGCCGAGGCCTCCCATAATACGCTGATGGTTCATTTGATGGCATCAATACGAAAGATATTTTCCTTCATGTTCAAGATCAGCAATTTCACAAGGCCGCCCGGAAAAAACAGAATTCTCATCAAGCAGCATCGGGAAATCTATGAGGCAATAAAGAGAGGTAATCCCAATTTGGCGGCAAAAAAGATGGAAGACCATCTTAAATTTGTCGAAATTGAATGGAGAGAAGACGTTCGTCGTCAGTTAGATAAAAAAAGCTTGGAAGTACTTCAGAAATCATCTGAAGGAACAGTCCCCATCCGATAAGTCCTGTCTCCTTCGAATAAACCATCTCACATTGGCCCAAGGCACCGCGTTATCCATCCATAAACGAATGGGATAGCCCTATTTATAACTGGAGATTTCGACTTCTTTGGCCGTAATGAACTCCAGCAGCGCAGGCGTTCCCTCCTCCGTTTTCCGGATGGCTCGTTTGATAGCGGGGATGATCTCCGCCGGCTCTGTAATGCGTTCACCGTATCCACCAAATGCCTTGGCCATGTCCGCATAGTTGCCGGACAGGTCCGTGCTACGATACTTCTCGGTTGCCACCTCCATAATCGGCAGCTCACACGCCATGGAGAAGTTATTCAGCACGATGGTCATAATGGGGATGCGCTCGCGCGCCGCCGTTTCAAAGTCCATGCCCGTCATGCCAATGGCCGCATCTCCCATCACGTTAATGCACACCTTTCTGGGATCGGCCAGCTTCGCACCCATTGCCAAACCCAGGCCGTAGCCGAGTTGTGTCGTTTTGCCCCAACCGATGTAAGTGAGCGGCGCAACCGTCTCCCAGAATGGGGAAAGCTGGTCGCGAGGGCTCCCCGCGTCGTGGGTAATGACGGTGTTAGCTCGGTCCACCGTGTGCATCAGGTCCCAGAGAATCCGATATGGTGAAAGGGGTATCTCGTCGCTTGTGAGCTTCGGCATCCACTGCGCCATCCATTCTGCCTTGACCTTCTTGATCTCCTCAGACACATTCTCGGCATGTTCCCTTTTAGTGCTTCCGAGAATCTCCTTGATCTCTGATAGTAAGGCTTCCAGGGTAAGCTTGGCATCTCCAATGAGCCCGTGCTCCGCGGGGACGTCCTTGTTCAGATCAGTCGGGTCAACCGTAGCGTGAATAATAACCTTGTCCGGGGGCATGGGAACGGCGAAGCTACTTCGAGCAAAACTGCAGCCGATGCCGAGGATAACATCCGAACTTCTTAAAAAGTGGTGTACCGTTTTTGGAAGGGATTTGCCCCCAGACCCGAGCGAGAGGGGGTGATTCTCGGGAAACCCGCTCTTACCCCCGAGGCTGGTCATAACGGGGGCAGCCAATAGCTCAGCCAGTTCCCGCAACTGCTGCCATGCTTGCCCATAGTGAACCCCCTGTCCGGCGTAGATGATGGGTCTTTTGGCCTCCACGAGTACCCGCACAACCTCCCTAACTGCCTGTGGATCCGGGGCCGTGCGAGTGGTAATGCTGGGCCTATATTCCAGCGGTTCGGGGACCTCCTCATCAAAGACGTCTCTTGGTATCTCGACCAAAGCGGGACCCGGACGTCCATTCCTCACCTGGGTGAATGCACGGCGCATGGCGTCTGGAAGGACAGAGGCCAGGATTACCTGTTCTGTCCACTTGGTGACGTTCCGATAGTTGACAAACGAGTTAAAGTTCGGCGGTATGTTGGTGAGGTGGCGAGGATAACCTCCGGCCAGGACTACGATGGGAACCGACTCTCCATAGGCCTGGGCGACGCCGCCAAACGCGTTCTCAGATCCTGGCCCCCACTGCATGGTAAAGGCGCCAATGCGTTGGCCAGAACAGAGGCGGCTGAAACCATCGGCCATATGCAATCCCGTGCGCTCCTGTCGAACAATGATCGTCCGGATATCCGCTTTCGCAGCAGCCTCAAGAAGTGGATTGACGGGAAATCCAATCAAGAACTCGACCCCTTCCCGCTTCAGGATCTCCGCGATAGCGGCGGCACCCTTCATCCTGAATCCTCCCTTCTGTTATCGCTTAGGGTGAGAAACAGCACCTAGTGGACACTTCCTTTCAGTGCATCCAAGCCTTCTGAAGCGGCCTTAAAGAGGAGGCCGGAATCCGTGTTATAGGCGATGAAGGTCATTCCCTGTCCCCTCCAGTAGAGCAGCTGCTCCAGATTTCCCATATGCGTCCCTGAATGCTTACCACAGCGCCGAGCAGCGTCCACTACCTTCTGGATTGCCTCCACGACCTTTGGGTGGTCTGTCTGCCCCTGATATCCCAGGTCATAGGAGAGGTCGTTAGGGCCCATCACGGCAAGGTCGACCCCATCCACGGACAGGATCTCATCGATGTTGCGGATCCCTTCCTGGTTCTCGATCTGGGCAATGACAAGGGTCTTCTCGTTCGCCTGCTCGGTGAAATCCGATGCTTTTGCCACTGCATAATCCGCCTGTCCTGTCGGTAGCCCAACGCCCCGTTTCCCCATGGGCGGAAATTTAGCGTAACTGACGGCCCGCTGTGCCTGCTCCGGCGTCGAAAGCATCGGCACCATGATTCCCTCGGCTCCGGCATCGAGGACACGAGAAATAAAGTATCGCTCGGCAGCCGGGACTCGAATGACCGGGGCGCAACGGACGGATTTTGCACCCCTGATGAGATCCGACACGGTCTCCAGGGAGTACGGACCGTGCTCCATATCGATAAACACGAAATCAAAGCCGGCCTTACCCACCAACGTGGTTACACCAGGATCCCTCCCGTGGCGTACCATCATCCCATAAACTATTTCGCCCTTTAAGACCCTTGCGCGAATCTCACTCCACATTTCTGCCTTCCTTCGTAAATAAATATTGATGATCTCGTAAAAAGTCAACAATGGACGGCAAAGTAAAAAGCTCCAAATGCAAGGCTTGCGAATCTTGAGGAATGAGGCGTACTTACTTACCAGTGCGCCGCAATGACGAAAGATGAAGCGTAACGCAGCAGTTGGACTTTTTACGAAGCCGTCAATATTTAAGGGCGCCAGATGTCAAACCCCTGACGATGTATTTCTGTGCCAGCAAGAAGAAGAGCAGGCTCGGGATCACGGCGTATATCCCCGCGGCGCACATGCGATTGTAGTACGTATACTCATCGCCCACAAAATAGTAGAGCCCCACCGTGATGGGTTTGAGCTCATCGTAGTGGATGAAGAGGAAGGGGGCAAAGAACTCGTTCCACGCCCACATGAAGGCTACAACAGCGATTGCGTAGACTCCGGTTGCAGCTACCGGTATGACGATTCGAAAGATCGTGCTCGTCCTCGAACAACCATCGACAACTGCGGAGTCTATCAATGAACGGGGGAATTGATCGAAGAATCCCTTCAGCAGCCACACAACGAGGGGATAGCTCAGATAAATCAGGTAAAATATGACGGCGAGCCGGGTGTTGAGCAAGCCAAGGTACCGTAAGACCAAATAGTAGGGGAGCAGTAAAGCCAGCGGAGGTATGGTGCGCGTGAACAGAAAGAGCGCGAGAACGATGTTGCTCCCCTTGTATTGATACTGGCTGAGAGCATAACCGGTAAAGGTACCAGCGATAACGATAATAAAGGTGGAGATGAGACACATGAGAAGGGAATTCTTCAAGTACGTGGGAATCGGCGCCTTATACCAGGCCTCATACATCGTATCCAGCGTGAAGTCCTCGGGAAAATAGGTGGGCGGGAATCTGAAGGTTTCAGTGTGTGTTTTAAAGGCCGAGAGCCCCATCCAGATAAAGGGGGACACCATGAAGAGGGTAATCACACCCAGGACCACATACGGGGTGGCCCGATGATCCACGATTTTGACCAAGATCCTTCTCATCTTCCCTCTTTCACCCTTTCTTGAGCGTGTAGTAAATGAAGAAAGCGCCGATGGCGAAGGTGAGGATGATCAATACCACGCTGGCACTGGCTGCTAAACCGAAATTCAGGAACTCATACATATAATCGAAGAGGTAGGCCCCGAGAACATAGGTACACTTAGCATAACCCCCCCCGGGGGTCATGGAATAGATGACGTCAATACTCCTGAAGGAGAACATGAGCGTAATCAGTGTCCCAATGAGTATAGGGCGACTGGCAAGGGGCATAGAGACGTACCGAAATGTATGGAAGGAGTCAGCCCCATCAACCTTAGCAGCTTCGTACAAGTTTGGTGGAATGGATTGTAACCCTGCTAGGGTAATGATAGTGAGGAAGGGAATGCGCCTCCATGCGTCCGCGATGATTACCCCCGTCATAGCCATGCTCGGCCTCTTGTAAATGTTTAACGGCTCGTCTATCAGTTTCAATTTCATAAGGAGATCGCTAATGGGCCCGAAGGATGGGTGAAACATCCACGCCCAGAGGAAGCCCGAGAGGATGAGGGGTACCGCCCATGGCATGACAACGAGCGATCTGAAAAAGGCTGAGCCCTTTACGATCCTGTTTAAGCAAACGGCGAGAATCACGCTGATGAGAAGCGTCAAACCGGTCGAACCGAACGAGAATATAAAGGTACGGAGCAAGATGAGGGGAAGCGTGGGATCTTTTAACACTTCTCTGTAATTGGCCAATCCAGTTGGAATGACGGGTAATATGTTGTCGTAGCGGAGGAAGCTTATGTAAAAGATATAGGAAAAGGGAATCAGAACCCAGAGTAGCAAGATTACCAGTCCCGGAACAGACAGTACCACACCGTACCCGGGATTACCTAATTTCATTGTGGAACGACTCCTATCCCCTCACCACGAAAATCTCACGACTAGGCCTTAAAGAGCTCGTCTTGAGCCTTTCAAAACAAACGAGGGGAATCGCCATTTGGTGCGATCTCTTCCAAAATATGCCCGACGAGCCCGGATACCCCTGAGCGTGGACGTCTCACAATCAAAAAAGTACAGCGGAGGGAGAGGAAGCGGCGTGAAGCATTCCTTTACGTCCAACGCTTCCCCTCCTTTTTCAAACGAATCATCAGATCTTGGACGGTTAAACTCCCCCGTTGGAGGGAGGTTAGAGGAAGAAATCTAACCCCCCTCCACTATCCTCACTATTCCCTTAATGCATGTACTTTTTGATCTTGTCGAGAGCTTCCGATAAGGCCTTATCCGGATCCATTTTCTCAACGATGGCTTTCCCCAGGTATTCCGAGAGAATATCTGAAACGTACGCTGCTCCGGGCGGCAGTGCTTCCATACGAGCGGTCTTAGCCGATGCTGCCCTCACCTCGGGTATGGTTATACCTCCTTTAATCGGCTTCTTAGCTCCGATCTTCTCGGCCACAGCCGTAGCAAGCTCCCAGTCCACCTTATCCATGATCTTGGGATCTTCGTACACGGCGGGCAGGAATGAATCATTCCCCTCAACGAGAAGCTCGTACATGCACGCTTCCTTACTCCTGTAAAAGTCGAGGAAAAGCATGGCAGCCGCCTTGTGCTTATCATCCGCGAAATTGTTGATTACATACTCATCGTAGTTTATGTAGCCGCTGCGATTTGAGTCCGGCTGTTTAGCATCCCATTTCGGAGGCGGGACTGCGGCCCAATCACCTGCCATTTCCGGGAAATCGGTGTCGAACTTCACGGCGTAAACGGAATATCCAAGCATCATAGCCGCCTTGCCCATGCCAAAGGATTTTTGATAATCCTCCCACGAATAGCCCAGACATGCCACATCAGCTATGTCATCCTTCATCATGCTTATCAGGTAGTTCCACGAGTTTCTGAACTCTGGGGTATCCAAATTCCATTTTCCATCCTTGAGGAGCCTTCCACCTTGAGAGTACGCGAGGGCGCTCAGCATGGCTATGTGAATGTGGCCGGCTCTGGTAGCGCCGAAGGTGAAGCCGTAATAGTCTTTTCCGAGATTTCCCTTTGCCCACTCCCTGCATTTCTTCGCAGCCTGGTAGACTTCTTCCCAGGTTTCCGGAATCTTCGTAACCCCTGCTTTCTTTAACCAGGACGGCCTATAGTAGAAGACATACCATTGAACGATGTTCACCGAGCCATAATAATGACCACCCCAATTTATGGCATCGATCAGGCCGGGAGAGAACAGCTTCTGGACTTCCGGAGTCCACAGTTCATCGATGGGGTGGACCCAACCAGCAGAGGCAACGTGTCCATATTCGACCTCAGCCCGGATAAAGCCAAAATGGACGCTTGGGTCTTTCGAGGTAACCACGGATAGGAACTTGGGAAATGTGTATGCAGCTCCCACTTCGATGCACTTCACACGAATCCCCGTCTTCTTCTCGAATAATTCCATACCGATGGCCGTGGCAATATCGCCCTTCAGCGAACCACTGTTAAAGAAAGCTAATTCCTTAACTCCTTTTGTGGCCTTCTCCCATCCCTTGGGAAGGATGTATTCATCTGCCAGCAGCCGTTCGGTCATGGGTTTGGGTTTGTTCCAATCGATGTACTCATATGCTTTTTTCGCCTGTGCGGGGAAGGCCAATCCGAGTCCCAGCACAACTGCGATGGCCAAACAGAGAACGAGTAAACTTTTCCCTTTCATTGTTCATCCCTCCTTTCCCCATATCCAAGATTCATTTGGGCCCCCTATTGCTTCACCTCCTTTCTCCGGGATTTCCTGCTTCATTTCCCCGCGAACATCATGTCCATCCTTATATGACAGATAAAATCGATTATGAGGCGAGAAAAGGACGGGTGGTATGACCTTCAACTACAACAGGCCATCCAAAATGTCAAGAAAAAATTGCCTTTCTCATTGACGAAAAATATCTGTTAACAGGCTTTTAGCTCCTAGTGAGGTTGGGGGCTCAAGAGGAGGGTTTTCCCTTGACAGATGTTCTCCCGTCACCTTAGAATTACGGGCGACCTCGAAGCCTATCCCTGCCACCTCATCACAAGCCAAAGGGAGAGATCGATGAACGTGCTCTTTGAGCCCTATGAATTCGCGGGGATAGAGATGCGCAACCGCTTCGTGCGGTCCGCCACGGTTAATAACCTCACGAACGAGGAGAACCGTATTACCCCTGAGATCCGTAAGCTCCACACCGATCTTGCGCGGGGTGGTGTAGGCCTTATCATGGCAGGCGTCTGGCGACCCAAGCGCGAGTGGTCTATTGGGCACGTCTTCCAGCAGCCCTGCCTGGATGTACCCGGCATCGAGGACGAAATACGCGAACTGGTGCATGAAGTGCATGGACTGGGAGCGGCCTTCGTGCCGCAGATATCCCCGCCCTTTGTGATCAATGGTAAGCACGTGAGCGGCGCTTCCATGGATTTCAACATAGAATTCGAACCCTTGGATAAGGGTGACATCGCCGATATCAAGGCTGCCTACCGCAATGCGGGTGAAGTCCTCCGAAACGCTGGATGCAATGGGGTGCAGCTGCACTGCTGTCATAACGACGTCCTGAGCCGGATGATCTCCCCGTTCTTCAACCAGCGAGACGATCAGTACGGCGGGTCAAGCGAGAACCGAACTCGTCTGGTGCAGGAGCTCGTTCATGAGCTGAAGCAGGGCGCCGGCGAGGATTTCCCGGTGATGATTAAGATGAACGCCTCCGATTTCCGGGAGGGCGGTATGACGGGAGATGATGCAGCCGAGATTGCGGTGCTCTTCGCCAGTGGTGGCATCTGTGCAATAGAGCCATCCTGCGGCGGTGCCGCATCTTCATATAGTCCCTCCGGTCCCATCGCCAAGGACGAGTGGCACGAAGGTTATTTGATCGAGCATGCAGCTCGCATCAAAGAGGCCGTCAATGTGCCCATCATGGTCGTAGGGGGCATGCGCGGCCTGAAAATGATGGAGGAGGTGGTAGCCAGCGGCAAGGGCGATCTGATCTCCATGTGCCGGCCGTTTATTCGGGAACCGAACCTCATCAAGCGCTGGCTCTCGGGGGACACCTCACCTTCCCAGTGCGACTCCTGTGATGGCTGTCTGTGGGCGGTCGAGCGCAGAAAAAAGCTCCGTTGCGTGGTGACGACGCGTGAGGACGGAACTCCGAGGAAAAAAGGCTAAGATGTGCCCATCCATTCCTCTACAGCGATAGAACAGGCCGGGATTTAAGGCAAATTAATACATGAAAGGAGAGCATACCATGAAAAAACTTGGATTTATTGGGGTAGGCATAATGGGTAAACCGATGGCCAAAAACCTTATTGATGCCGGCTATAAGGTAATAGTCTACGACATCAATAAGAAAGCTCTGGATGAGACCGTTGCATATGGGGGCGAGCGCGGTACTTCACCGAAAAATGTAGCCGAAAAGAGCGATATCATCATTACGATGCTTCCCAACTCTCCGGATGTGAAGAAGGCCGTACTGGGAGATAACGGCCTTATCGAGGGCGTAAGGGAAGGGCAAATTCTCATCGATATGAGCTCTATCGCTCCTCTCGTTTCACGGGAGGTAGCCCAAGAAATGAAAAAAAAGGGAGTTGAAATGCTGGATGCTCCAGTGAGCGGAGGACAGGAAAAAGCGCAGGCTGGTACGCTGGCCATCATGGTAGGCGGCAAGAAGGAAATATTCGAGGAATGCAAGCCGATTCTGGACGTTATGGGTGGAAGCGTCACGCTCGTGGGTGACGTTGGTGCTGGGCAAACGACCAAGCTGGCGAATCAAGTCGTCGTCGCCATTAACATAGCCGCTGTAGCTGAAGCCTTGATTATGGGGAAAAAGGCAGGCGTAGATCCCGAGAATATCTTCAATGCCATCAGGGGAGGCCTCGCAGGCAGCCAGTGCCTGGAGGACAAGGCACCCAGGATGTTCGACGGAAGGTATGATCCTGGATTCAGGATTAGGCTGCACGTTAAAGACCTTGCCAACGTTCTCGAGACAAGTAGGGAGCTCCATACGGCCATGCCTCTGACTTCCCAGATTATGGAAATGATGCAAGTGCTCATGGCTGAGGGTCACGACGACGTGGATCATGGGGGGCTCGCCCTGTATTACGAGAAGTTGAACGGCCTTTCTCTAAAAAGGTAAATTAGGTAGAAAGCATACCGGAAGAACGGATGCGCATCCAAAAGAGAGAGGAGAAAAGGCCATGGAATTAAAGGGAAAGAAAGTCATCGTTCTCGCCGAGGAGATGTACAACGAGTACGAACTCTGGTACCCCTACTATCGGCTGAAAGAAGCCGGGGCGGATGTCACACTGGTGGGCTCTGGAAGCGCCCAAACCTATAAGGCCAAGTCGGGGCTGGAAGTGAGCGTCGACACCAGTGCCGATCAGGTCTCGGCCGCCGATTACGACGGCATCGTTATACCGGGAGGGTATGCGCCGGATCGGATGCGCCGCTACCCATCCATGGTTAAACTGGTGAAGGACTTCTTCGAGGCCGGTAAAGTGGTGGCTGCCATCTGTCATGCAGGCTGGATGTTGGCCTCGGCGGAAATCGTAGAGGGCAAGAGCGTAACGTGCTTCTTCTCCATTAAGGACGACCTGATCCACGCAGGGGGAAACTATGTTGACAAGGAGGTCGTCGTCGATGGGAACCTGATCACGAGCCGTCAGCCCGACGATCTGCCCGCTTTTATGAGGTCGGTTATCGCTGGCCTGCAAGCCAGTTCCGGATAAGCATCGTACCCGGGGGCTCACCAAGCTCCGGAGGAAGTTAATGTAAGGATAGAGAAAAAGGAGGCACACATGGATATTGGGGTAGCAAAAACCCACGTATTTCTCTCGCCAAACAGAATCCTCTTCGGCATCGATGCGGTGAAGGGCCTGGCGGCCGAGGTGAAACAACTGGGCGGAAGCAAGGTCCTCGTTGTAACGGACCCCGGGGTCGTCCAAGCGGGCCTCGTTGAGGCAATCAAGGACCCTTTGGATTCTGAGGGCATCAGCTTTTCCGT
>Ga0180438_10012047_pt1 | contig 10345 bp, 8 predicted proteins | sample SS_ome_12_FD_132455 | JGI IMG/M metagenome (GOLD analysis project Ga0180438, IMG submission 132455) | Hypersaline lake sediment archaeal communities from the Salton Sea, California, USA - SS_3_D_2 metaG | ecosystem: Environmental > Aquatic > Non-marine Saline and Alkaline > Hypersaline >... | reverse complement strand
CCGCCCAGGGCGCGTTTAACCTCGCCATACGGGGTTTTTACGCTATCCAGGGCTACGGAACCAACAATCAAAAGACTCATAATTTCTCCTTTTTTTCTGAAAGGTTTTTTTCCCAGGCTTTGCGAGCATTATAAGATGAACGGACAAAGGGACCGGATACAACGGAAACAAATCCCAGGGATAATGCCAGATCGCGATATTCATCGAACTTTTCAGGGGGAATGTATTCATGCAGGGGATAATACTTTTTCCCAGGGGGAAGATATTGCCCCAGTGTAAGGATTTTACAATTCACACGGCGAAGGTCCTTCATGCACTCCATGAGCTCGGAAGGCGTTTCTCCCATGCCCAGCATGAGCCCGGATTTTGTGACAATTGAAGGATCGATCCGGGAAGCATTTTCCAGAAGTTCAAGGGATCTTTTGTAGCGAGCCCCCGGGCGAACCTTGGGATATAACCGGGGAACGGTTTCCACGTTATGGTTTAAAACATCGATATTTGCTGAGAGCGCTTTTTTTAGGGAGGGCAGATTGCCCATAAAATCGGGCACAAGGGCTTCGATTTTTGCAAGGGGTGTTTCCGAGTGGATCGCCTTTATTGTGCGGAAGAAATGCAGGGCGCCGCCATCCGGAAGATCATCGCGTGTAACAGAAGTCAGCACCACGTATTTCAGATCGAGGTTTTTCACAGCCAGTGCGATATTTCGGGGTTCTGAGGGTTCCGGTTTTGCGGGTTTGCCCGGATTTACGGCGCAGAAACGGCAGTCGCGCGTGCAAATCTCCCCCAGAAGCATAAAGGTGGCTGTGCCTTTGGAAAAGCATTCATTCCTGTTGGGACACCGTGCGCTTTGGCAAACTGTGGACAGGTTTAAACGCTCGAGCTGCTTTTTCACCCTGTGATCGGAGCCGCAAGCTAGCAGGGATTTTCGTAAATATGGGGGAAATCGCGAGACTCGCATTTGTTCCAAAATTTCTTTAAAATTTTACCTATAAAGTAAACGAATAACAATGTCCTGAGCACAGTGTTAATTTGTCAATGCTTTTTTGGTTGCATTGATAAATCCGATTGCTATACATAAACGATTTTTTTGTAAGGGAGAAGATATTGGATTCATCTGAATTGCAAAATGAATTAATCGATCTGGTAAAAAGGAAGCACTGGAGCGGTGTGGACGAAGCCTGGCTTGAGCTCATGGAGAATCCTCCCGAGGATTTATCATTCTATGAACATGTTGCAGGAACCATCTTTCGCAACGGGGGCAAAAAACGCCTTCCTGATCTATGGGAGCTGGTTACAGGGTATTTCCTGGAACAAAAAAAGTATGAATTTGTTCTAAGCCTGGTTCGAATAATCCTGGAGTACATTCCCGAAGCACAGAATCTGCATCCTGCTGTTCTGGAATCCTTCAGGCAGGTTAACAAGGATTGCCCGCGCTTGGAATTCTATATTCGGTCTTCGCACCTCAAAGACAAGTTTCACTTAAAGGATTGCCTGGAAAAATGTGAAGAATACTTGAACTTCGACGAAGGGGAGGTTTTTGAACATGTCAGCTGGGGCGTTGGCAAGGTGGTTGAGCTGGACATTCCCCAGGAACGGGTGACGATCGAGTTTCCCGGGCGGCAATATAAAACGCTTACGTTCGAGGGAGCATACCAGTATTTAAACAAATTATCCCATGATCACTTTCTGGCAATCCAGGAAAACAACCCGGAAAGGCTCAAAGAACTCGCAGAAAACGATCCGATTGAACTTGTTAAAACGGTGCTTCGAAGTTATGATACCACCATAAACCAGGCGAACTTGAAAAATATCCTGTGCAAAAGAGTGATACCGGAAAAAAAGTTTTCTTCCTGGTGGAGCAAGTTAAAGGCGGGAATCCGTAACGACCCCTGGATCGAGCTGGACACGGGAAACAAGCCGGAACTCAAACTTCGGGAAAAAGCCAAGGATTATTTCGACGAGATGTATGAACGATTCGAAAAGGCGCATCCTTTTGCTCAGAGAAGGAAAATTTTAAATGAACTGGTTCAACATCAAAAAGGCAAGCCCCTTCCTATGGAAAAGGCAATACGGTTCATATCCCGGGTGAGGTGGTGGCACAGCAAGTGCAAACCAGAGAACCTGTCCGGGCGGCTTTCCATGCTTTACCTGATGGAGGAAACAGGTATGCTTATGCCATCGCCAGCCGCGCCTCTGGAGGAGAAAGAGGAGGACCTGCTCAACCAGGTGGAGGATCCTGTGGAATTTCTCTTGAATCTGGGAATTTTCGATTACCAATGCCGCGCCCTGGAAACCTTGCTTGCCCAGAAGCCAGACGAGATGTCCGCCCTCCTGGAAAGCGTGTATCTCGAGGGACCCATTAGGATCAGTCAATATGCGTTTGAGAAATTGCTGGAAAATAAAGATTACGAAACCGCACAAAGCGCCATGAAAAAGCTCCTGGGGCACTTTGACCGCAACCCTGCCGCTTACGCCTGGACCCTGAGACAGATTTTGAAAAAAAGATGGCGCCAGCTGGAAATCTCATATACGGATTTTTCGCTTTTGGTGGACGCGTTGCATTACCTGGAAAAAACGCGTCAACGCTACGATGTCAATTCTTCCGGCGCCAAGTCAAACCGGAACCTTCAATCGCAACTTCGCTCCCTTTTCACAGGAGACAAATTCCTGATACTTCATTCCGTGATTCAGGAGATCACACTCAAGGACGCGCGGCATCTTTACAATTCCCTTCTCACGAGCCCCGCTTTTATTCCCTCGGTTAAGGATGCGTTCGATAATTTATTCAGAAAAACATGCAAAGATGCGTTTCAAGAGGAAGAGGATACCAAGCCCAAGGTGCATTATTGCACAGCGGAGCTCCTGAAAGAAAAGCAGGACCAGCTGCGTCGTATCAAAACCATAGAGATCCCGCGCAACACCAAGGAGATCGAGAAAGCCCGAGCGCACGGAGACCTTTCGGAAAATGCGGAATACGATGCCGCCAAAGATCGCCAAGCTATGCTATTCAAGCAAATGGAAACCCTGCAGGACCTTATTGCCCGCGCCCGCATTATCAACCCTGAAAATATTCAGACCGAACAGATCAGCATTGGAACGCGTTTTACAGTTTTGAACTGCAATACGAATCAAACGGAAACCTACAACCTGTTAGGGTTATGGGAACTTGACCCGGAAAACCATATTATTTCGTATTCTTCTCCGTTCGGGCAGGAATTCCTGGGAAAGAAAATTGAGGAGATTGTGGAAGTCAATCACCCGGGCGGAGGCTTGGGGAAATACAAGATTCTATCAATAGAAAACGCGCTTCTTCCCAAACCGGGATAATAGAAACAAGGATTATACCCTATGCGCCTCGATTTTTCTTTCTTGAAAATAGGGTGCTCGTAAGCAATGATTTATTATTATAGGTGATTCGAATGAAAAAAAAAACCGTTTCGAGAACAAGAAAAACCGCAAAGAAATTTATCGATAAACCTTTTTTACCTCCCCCTACAAAATTCTATATTGCCCCTTCGCTTCTCTCCGCAGACTTTGCATCCCTGAAAACGGAAATCCAAAAAACTATCAAGGCTGGATGCTATTGGATCCACCTGGATATTATGGACGGTCATTTTGTTCCGAATATAACATTCGGTCCCCCCCTTATAAAATCAATCAGGAAGGCATTCCCACGAATCTTCCTTGATGCGCATTTAATGATTGAGGAACCCATGAGATACCTGAAGGACTTTGTCAAATCCGGAGCAGACCTTATAACAGTGCACGGAGAAGTTTGCCAGGACGTTGTTAAAACCGTAAGAAAGATTCACAAGGCGGGAGTGTATGCAGGGCTTACTATCAAGCCAAGGACATCAATGAAACTGCTTGAACCGGCATTAAAGTATGTTGACCTGGTTTTGGTGATGAGTGTGGAACCGGGTTTTGGGGGGCAGGAGCTCATTCCGAGAACCCTGAACAAGGTGCGTCAATTTCGCCTGAAGAAAGAGAAGCAAAAATATTCCTATGTGATTGAGATAGACGGGGGAATAAACAAGGATACAGCGCCCCTGGCGTTTGCAGCGGGTGCTGAGGTGTTCGTGGCGGGTTCGTTCATTTACGGGGACGGGAATCCCAGCCGCAATATCAAAACCCTGAAAAGGAGCCTGGAAGGTGCCTCGTAAACCCCTGGCTGTGCCTTTTTTTACCTCGCGTTACACACGCCTTGAGCTTATTTCTATCCTGGTTTTCATGTTTTGGATTCTGGCTTTCGGAACAACAAAGTATCCCAAGTATGTTCCCATGGCTTTTATGGGACTTTGCCTGTTGCTCCTTTTTTTTCTGCTGGGTCCGTACGTGGGTTTCTGCATTTATTTTCTCACGACATTTTTTCGCACGATTTCCCTCCCGGGCGGCGCTGTTTCCCTGAACCAGGTAATCGGCATCATGTTTGTGGTTTCCTGGTTGAATTGGTTCTTCAGGGGAAAAGTAAGGTTTCCAAAAGGGCCTCTGGCAATTTTATTCACGATTCTTTTTATCTATTTTATGGTGAATTGTTTTGTTGCGGTGGATTTCGAAGAGGGATTGTTCCATGCTCGTTATGTTGCGATCTATTTTTTCATTGCCCTGGCTTTAGCTTCTGTTATTCGTAAAAAAGAGGATTACCATACGATCTTCTGGATCATCCTGATCAGTTCTTTTTTATCTTCACTAATCGGCGCTTTTGAGCTGATAAGCGGAATGGATGTTTTAACCAAAGCGGGCGCCGTGTGGATGGGAAGGCGCCGGATAAACGGCGCCGCACCCAACTCGATCGTGTTCGCGTATCAGCTTCTGTATGCCTTTCCTGTGGGTTATTACCTTTTCAGCGAGGCAAAATCGTTCCGCTCCCGCTTTTTAGCTTTGGGGCTCTCGATTTTCATTACGGTTATTGCGCTTTTTACTTTTAACCGGCAAACCATCATCCTGGTGGGATTCATCTATCTGGTTACAGCATTTTTATTCCGGAACCGTTATTCCAAGATATTTACAGGAACCGTTGTTATACTGATGCTGATACTGAGCCCTTATATACTTCACCTGGTGTGGAGCCGGATGCAGACAATCGGGGGAATAAAGGGCGACACCTCTCTCACACTACGTATAGATGGGTTAAAAGTCGGAGCAAACATGCTCCGGAAGCATCCGTTTATGGGGGTAGGGTTGGGTTGCTACCATATCATGTGGTGGAAATATCTTCCCCTTGGGGAAACCAGGATTCTTCAATACCTGAGGTCCACCACGCGTTATCCTGATATGTGTTACAATCAACTTCTTGCGGAAGGGGGTCTGATCGGTTTCACTTTGGCAGTCGGTTTTTTCCTAATTCTTTTTCGAAGCCTTTGGATCGGGAGAAAAAAGGCTAAGGATTGCAAAGATCGCAGGAGCTTGAATTTATATGCATGCTTTATATTAATGATGAGTATTTTCCTTTTATCGAGTTTTATCCAGGACACGTTTTTATATGTGCGCACCTGGATTATGTTCGGTTTGATGCTGGCTTCGTTGCATGGGATTGTGAAAGAGAGAAAGAAGGGTGAAGGGTGAAGGGTGAAGAGTGAAAGGGTTGTTTCTTTGTCTCGTTCTGAAATAGGTTGACTGACCTCAGATGAAAAAAGGAGGTCTTTTCATGAAAAGAAAAAATTTTCGTTACAGTGAAGCCTTCAAAATGGAGGTTGTGAAAGCCATTGATTCAGGGGAAGTGGAAGGCATCCCTTAGGCAATGAAACATTATGGTGTTTCAAGTTTTGTTACGGTAAAAAGATGGTTGTCTAAGGACGCGTTGAGGGTCAGACCCCAACTTTGTTAATATTCCTCTACGGGGCGATAATTGCTGAGGAGCTAAGCGACGAAGTCACGCCAAAGGCGTGATTAAATTCCTTCCTGATTTTTGCGTCATTTCGCGTATCTCGTAGTTGTAAAAAAATATTCCACTTATGAAGGGATCGAGTGCCCGGCTTTGTCCCGCCGATGGCATGACTCCGCCGTGGCAAGCGAGTACCGTTCATTCTCCTTCGGAGAATTCACTGAGTACGAGTTCGATAAAGGGAGCAAATGGGGTTGATCCCGCCACAGGCGGAATTCCTCAGCCCGCCACCCACAACTCACATTCCGTGGCAGACGGAGTAGCTTCACCGGTTTTCCAGGATATTGCTTATGATCTCTATGATTCTTTTTTGAAAGATTTGCCTGGAATAATGGCGCTGAATTCTTTGTTTTGCCGCGTTCCCCATTTTGTGGCGCAGAGAAGGGTTTTTTAAAAGGTTCAGGATCGCTTTGGCAAGAGCGGGGGGGTCTTCCGGGGGAACAATGATTCCGGCATGAGGGGGATCGATCATTTGCTTAAGCGATCCCACATCCGTGGCAACAATCGCCTTTCGCATTGCCATGGCTTCCAGCACGGCAAGGGGCATGGGATCGTTTCTCGAGGGAAGAACGAACACGTTTACACAATCCAGAAAAGAAGGGATATTACTGCAGAAGCCGGGGAAAAAAACGTGGTTTTTCAGTTCGGGCGCCTTTTGAATTTCCTCGATTTTCTCCAGGTACTTTGGATCAGCCCCGGATTTATCCCCTGGAATTACAGCCTTGGCATTCTCATAATCTTCAAAAACAAGGGGCAGCGCCTTAAGAAAAACGTCGATTCCCTTCCTGTGGCTGATATAGGATAACGTGGCAATAATGTTATCTGTTTCCTTGTATTCAAACCGGGTTCTGTACTGCTTATCCGGGGAAAAGGATTCCATGGATTGTATATCAATGCCATTGGGAAGAATTTCATGGGGAATCGTTTTCAGGGACTTTGGGAAACAGGAGAGGTTGGAGGGGGACACAAAAAGAATTTTATCGGAGATTTTGGTGACCAACCAGCATTTCAGGCGATTAATCCGGCAGGGCTTCAGGTCTTCATGAAGATGCCACAGGATTTTATTTCCTTTCCCGATCAGGGCGATGCCTGCAAAAAGCGATGCAATGGAATTTATATAAACTAAATCAAAAGAGCCCTTTGCGATGATGGCTCTAATGTTTTTCATAAACTTAAGTTTATTGATAATCAGTGTCATAAGTGAGCCCAACCCGGTTTTATCGCGCAGCCCCTTTTGGGGATTGTAACAGAAGATCAAATTGTATCCCTTGTTCCGGATTTCATGTGCGATGCCGCGATCTTCGGGCAAACAGAACGTGAGATCGTATTCTTTTTCAGACAAACTCTCTGCCACATCCAAAAGTACACGCGGCGCGCCGGATTTTTCCGAGGAATGGGAAATGAATAGAATTTTCCGCTTCATTATAACATCCTTGTTCGACTTCTTTTACACATTAAAATGCACGGTTGCATTTGCTGGATCAGCTTAATCTTTAATGGATTCAAATATTTGTATAACATGCTTGCAAGTCAAGAAAAGAAAAAGATAGACAATATAATATGTCACCGGTAAAAAAGATAATACAAATTTCAGCGGTGGCATTGTTTATTATTTTTTCAAATTTCAAGAATTGTATTTGACAGTTTTTTCAATTGTTTCTTAATAATACAATGTTATTCCGTGGCAAGTTAATCCTTAGAAGATGGTGGAATTATGGCGTGGTTCCGAAAGAGAAAGTATACTATTTTGAAACCGAGTGAAGAAAAACGGGTGGATATACCTGATGGATTGTGGCACAAATGCAAGCAATGTCTCCATATCCTGCTTGCACGGGATTATGAACAGAACCTGAAGGTTTGCCCCAAGTGCAATTTTCACGACAGACTTTCCTCCAAAGAACGGATCGAATATAGCTTTGACAAGGATAGTTTCCGGGAACTCTATACCAATCTTTTTCCAACAGACCCCCTGGAATTTACAGACTCCAAGAAATATACAAACCGCCTTGCTTCCTACCAGAAAAAAACCGGTATGAACGATGCTGTGATAACCGGCACAGCACTTTGCGGGGGCTACCAGGTGGCTGCCGCTGTGATGGAATTCAATTTTGCCGGTGGCAGCATGGGGTCCGTTGTAGGGGAAAAAGTAACCAGGATACTGGAACATGCATTGGAGAACCGGGTTCCCGTGATAATTATCTCCGCTTCCGGGGGGGCGCGTATGCAGGAAGGGATTCTTTCGCTCATGCAGATGGCAAAGACTTCCATGGTGATTGCCCGGTTGAATGAGGCGAAAATCCCCTTTATCAGCGTTTTGACCCACCCCACTACCGCGGGAGTGATGGCAAGTTATGCATCGTTGGGGGATATAATTGTTGCGGAGCCGAATGCGCTTATAGGTTTTGCCGGACCTCGCGTTATCCAGCAAACCATAAACCAGATTCTTCCCAAGGGTTTTCAGCGTTCGGAATTTGTAAAATCCCACGGTTTTATCGATATTGTGACGGATCGAAAGGATTTGAAGAACACCCTAATAAAGCTGCTTGGCTTTTTTGCTCCCTGGTCAAAAAAAGATGAGAAAAAATCTAAAAAATAGTTTTCACGGATCCTAATTAAAAAAGGAGGCGTACAGATTCCATGGCACATGTAATATTGAAAGAGGTGACCAAGGTTTTTCCTGGGAATGTGGTCGCTGTGGATAACATTTCCCTGGAAATCAAGGATAAGGAATTTCTCGTATTGGTGGGACCTTCCGGTTGCGGAAAATCCACCACTCTTCGCATGATCGCAGGCTTGGAGGAAATTTCAGAAGGCAATATTTACATCGGGGATCGCCTGGTTAACGATGTACCGCCCAAGGATCGGGATATAGCCATGGTTTTTCAAAACTATGCCCTCTATCCCCATATGACGGTTTATAAAAACATGGCTTTTGGTTTAAAACTTCGTAAATACCCGAAAGCGGAAATCGAAAAACGCGTGCGTGATACCGCTGAAATCCTGGGCATCTCGGAACTATTGGAGCGCAAACCCAAGGCGCTATCCGGTGGACAGAGGCAACGCGTTGCCGTGGGGCGCGCCATTGTTCGCAAACCAAGGGTATTTTTGTTCGACGAACCTCTTTCCAACCTCGATGCCAAGCTCAGGGTTCAGATGAGAACCGAAATCTCAAAGCTCCATGCACGGCTCCAGGCTACCATGATCTATGTTACCCACGATCAAATCGAAGCCATGACCATGGGAGATCGCATTGCGGTTTTGAAAGACGGCATTATTCAACAGACAGACGATCCTATTACGCTTTACGATAAACCCCACAACAGGTTCGTGGCAGGTTTCATTGGCAGCCCTCCCATGAACTTCTTTGACGGCAGGATCGTTTCGGAAAGCAACGAGCTATTTTTGGATGAAGGACATTTCAAGGTCAGGATTCCCGCAAAGTTCAAGGAAAAACTATCCCCTTACTCAGGCAAGGAAGTTATATTCGGAATGCGTCCGGAGCATCTCTATCAAGCCCAGACTTCCTTGAAAGAGGAACCCGGAATGGAATCCATCAAGGCAAAGGTGGAAATCATCGAGCCTATGGGAGCGGAAGTGTATATCTACCTTACAACGGGAAAAACACCGTTTATTTGCCGTTTGGATGCCCACGTCAAAGCGGAAATCGATGAAATGATGGAACTACTGGTGGATATGGACAAATGCCATTTCTTCGATAAAAACACGGAACAGGCTGTGATCTAAACCCGAATGCAGGGATTAAGAATTCTTTTTAATACATGAAAGGATACCACTCGCAGATGTCACCCATGTCTTGAAGTAACATAAAATCTTTCACCGTTCACCCTTCAAAAAGGTTTTGTAAAATCATGGGAAATGTTAAAGGACAGAAAAGACCAAAGGGACAAAAGGTTCAAGAGTAAACGGAAAGCGCCAATTCCCTTCAAACTTCCCCCTTCAAACTTCAAACTTCAAACTTCCCCCTTCCCCCTTCTGCCTTGTTTTCTGAGTGCGGTTTTCCAGGAAAGCCGCTTGTTTATTTTCTCAAGGAGAAAACGCCCTGCGTGCCTCCCTGCGCCGGATAAATAAGCCTGCGCCGCTGCTTCAAAAGGGTTGGCAGGCAAAAAGCGAACATGGGCAAGCCCCCCGAGAGCTTCCATGAAATATTTCTGTCGTTTCTTTAGTTCCGGGGGATTTAAAAATGGCGAATTCCCAAGAGGAGTTTTGGGTTTGGGCACAAAAAAGGAAACAGACACAATAAGCTCCCCGATTTTTTTCCTTTTTCTTCCCTGGGATACAAGCTTTTCGCGAATAATTTTTATCAAACCCACAGATGCCTCAATATCCCTTTGATCTTCACCGGGAAGCCCCAGCATAAAATAGAGTTTGATATTATAAAACCCATGGGAAAGCGCTTCTTCAACGCAGCTAATGATCTTTTCATTAGTAAGCCTCTTTTTG
>Ga0180438_10012046_pt1 | contig 10345 bp, 7 predicted proteins | sample SS_ome_12_FD_132455 | JGI IMG/M metagenome (GOLD analysis project Ga0180438, IMG submission 132455) | Hypersaline lake sediment archaeal communities from the Salton Sea, California, USA - SS_3_D_2 metaG | ecosystem: Environmental > Aquatic > Non-marine Saline and Alkaline > Hypersaline >... | reverse complement strand
TTCCCGCAGTCAACTCGGTTAATCGTGATTTTGCCATTTGCGATGAATGCCAGGTCCTGCTTTTCCCAGTCGCAGTTCTTAACCTTCCCCTGATCGTTGAGCCGCCCGAAATCGACCCCGTCAATGGTGATATTACCATCCACGTAGATGACGCTCCGCCCGTCAGCTCCAGCCGTCGGGTCGCTGGAAGGAGAAGAGGTGAAAGTCTGATTACCCCCATAGGTTCTCAGGTCCAAATCCTGAAAGTAATCCGGTTTGCCGTTGTTATCGTCATCGATATAGTCACCACTTTCGTCGAAAATCCCATAGGGAAGCTCAATGTCGTCAATTTCGCCCCCAGCAACTGTTGGAGCCGGGTTCGAGAAAATGAAATCCCACTGGTCCCAATTTCCAACCTGAACTGGCCCGCCACGGTAAAGAAAACCCGCTATGGAGTCGCCGTCGGGGGTCACAAACGACCGAGGATCCGAGAAAAGGGGAACCTGCCCAGCACCCATATAAAAGGCCCCCGCTGCGGCCGAGATACCCTTTCCATCAATCCGTTTGCCCAGAGTTCCCGGGAGGCCGATATACGCCTCGAATCTTCGGGTTACGTCGTCAGGGTCGGGGTCGAACTTGCCACCTCCGATCGGCGGCAGGCCGTCTTGCCCGTCGGCATCCACATCCACGGATCCGAACGCTTGGACTTTCACTCGACTCCCCGGCAAATCCGTTGGAAGAAGTTCAGCCGTGATCTCCGTGACCTTGAAATAGGGTTCACCGAGCTCACCCGGGAAAAAAATCCCCTCTGTATCTGTAGGATTGGCTATGGAGAGAGCGTTCTCTTCATTGTATGCGCTGTTGAAGGGATTCGCGCCCGGTATTTTGTGACTTTCCCTCAGCATCCACCGTACCTTATCAATGCCGGCCTCCGAGGCATAGAGGGCCTTTGAGAGGTCTTTGTCGTAGTCGAAGAGATCTATATCCGTCTCGCCGAGGCGATAAAACGCCAGTCCGAAAAGTATGAGGAAGAACACGAATACGATGGCGGTGATCAATGCCGCCCCACCCTTCCCTCTTGTCTTAATTCTCCCCACTTTATGCTCCACGTGCTCCGACGATTCAGCCCCTCAGTTTCACCGTCGAGCCGAAACTGATGGTAAGATCATCTTGCGCATCGGCTGTTTCCAAATCATGAATGAGCTTGAACTGTATAGTTACCCGATCACCCTCTTTCTTGAACGCCAAGCTGTGACATAAGATCCGGTGGGTACGGGTCTCCTCTCCTACGGTGTGGCTATCATCCAGGGCTTCGAGGGGATTCATGTTATCGTAATCGGGACCCCCGAGGATGTCTTTGTTAATATCATCCCATTTGAAACACCTTTGGGGTTTTAAGCTCGTATCGTGGGGAATGACCATGAGATCATTATAAACGAGGCCAACCAGCATATCGCCCGTTTCCACCTGGACTTTCTTCCCCTCACGAACGATCATGGCCATTTCCTCCATGAGAATGCTTCCCACCCGCTGGAGCTTCAGCTGTGCCCGTCCGTTATCCATGCTCCCGACGTGATAGATAAGGTAGAAGGCAACGGATGCTACAACAAGGGCAAAGATGATGGCGGCAACCATCAGCTCGATAAGCACACTTCCCCCCTGGGCTTTTATTTCAAGAATTACGGGGAAGCTTTTTCGAAGGCGACGCATAGATCGCTCTCTAGGGGGAGATATAGGTCTTCAGTTCAACCACTAATTTATCCGCATCATCTAAAGTTGCACTCCCGGGTTTCAACCATTGGTCGTAGACCTCCAGTACGACGACCTTGTAATCCTTATCGTCCGGGGCTGTGCCATCAGCTGGATCGTCAGGGGCGGTAACAGCCCATTTTCGATAGAACTGCCCATTTTCATCTGCATCGCCCGTGTCTTTCACCCGGTCCGAATGTATCCCCTCGCTCAAATCGAGGTGAGAGTATCCCAGATCCTTCAGCTCCTCCATCTTATCCTGCGCCAGGGCGAGCCCGCTTCTCATATGGCCACAGACTTCGATATTCCCCCTGGCCTGTGAGAAGAAATAGCTGATGGAGGTAAGGGCGACGGCTAAGATGATGATAGCAATGAGGACTTCAAGCAGGGAAAGCCCTCTTTCATCCCTTAAACCATTTCCAGGAATTGAGGGCTTATCCTTTGAAAATGGGATAGAATATCTCATTCAGATGGGACCAGTAGGTAAAAATTGGAGGCGAGGGCAAATGGCCTCACCTCTGATATGGGCTCACGGGAGGGATCTACCCGTTAGCTGCTCGGTTCGGTGGGCAACATGTCATCAAGGATGCTCCCGGATGCAGCCCACGTTCCTCTTGTACCCGGATCCTTTGTGAAGGTGATCGTCCCCAAATCCGGGCCGAATCGGGCTGTTGTAGTAGCCGTTACGGTAAACCCATCGCCAGTCATACTGGGAGCGGTCGTATATTGGAAGAACTCCGTATCGCTGATGTCAATCCCCTTGGCCTCAAAACTACCGATATCAGGACCCGCACTATAGTATTTGGTCGTCCGAGACATCTCCACCTTTTGAGAGGTGATGATGGCGCCCATGATGCTGGTCGCCTCAGTTACCCTCGCCCTCTCAACGTATCCCGTGTAGAGGGGAACGGCGATGGCGGCCAAAATACCGACGATGATGATAACCACCATCAGCTCCACGAGGGTAAAACCCCTTCGATCTAAGATCCTTTTCCTTTTCATGACTTACTCCCTCCGTGCCCCATAGTATAGTCCCTTTCCCTCTTGAACTCCCGTGAAGCAACTACCATGCCAATTTCCAAAAATGTCGGCAAAGAATTACAAGGTCTCTAACTTCCAGAAATTATTTAAAAATTATTGATTGACAGTCGAGACACTCATTGTAACTCCCGGAAAAAAGATCTCTTGCCGAAAAATTCGGTAACTATTTACCGGTAATCCGTTTCCTCCCTGGGAAGGTTTGGCTCAGTGGGATTGATTCAAAAGACCGTATTTATTCATCTTGTTATAAAGGGTCTTGAGGCTTATCTCTAAGAGCGAGGCCGCCTTCTCCCTCTTCCACTCAACCTTATCCAGTGCCTGAATGATGAGCCTCTTTTCCACCTCGGCAACGACCATTTCCACCTTTTCGTTCAATGGGAGATCCTTTTCCAGCTTCTCCAGCTCGAAGAAGGTTTCCTTGCTCTGCTTTCGGATATCCGGGGGCAGGCTCCATTCCTGGATTACCCGTTCCTTGGACAAAATGACGGCCCTCTGGACGACATTTTCGAGTTCCCTCACATTCCCGGGCCACGAGTAGTTAATGAGCAGATCCATCGCATCATCTGAAAACCGTTCGACATCCTTGTGTAACTTGGTGGTGGACAAATTTATGAAATGGTCCATCAACAGCGGGATATCTTCCCTGCGCTCCCTCAGGGGCGGGATATGGATGGGAAGGACGTTGAGCCGGAAATAAAGGTCTTCACGGAAGCGCTGCTCCCTGACCAGTTGAGCAAGATCATGATTCGTAGAGGCGATAATCCGGACATCGACCTTAATGGGTTTCACCCCCCCTACCCTTTCCACCTCCCTCTCCTGCAACACCCTCAGTAGCTTGGCCTGGGTTGCCATGCTCATGTCCCCGATCTCATCCAGTAAGAAGGTCCCATGATTTGCGACTTCAAATTTCCCCGGCTTCTGCCTCGTAGCACCGGTGAAGGCTCCCTTTTCGTATCCGAAGAGCTCACTTTCGAGGAGGGTTTCCGGAATGGCGACACAGTTTAGTTTCACAAAGGGTTTAGCCCTGCGTGGGCTATTGTAATGAATTGCCTCGGCGATTAACTCCTTTCCCGTTCCACTCTCCCCGGTTATCAGAACGGTAACATCATTATCGAAGACGGTTTCCGCCATATCGAAGACGTCTCTCATCCCCTTGCTATTTCCCACGATATTGTAAAAACCCCTCCTCTTTTCGACCCTCTCCTTGAGTTGTCTCAGTTCATCCTGGAGGTATCCCCTCTCCAGAGCCCGCTTAACAACCACCCTCATTTCGTTGATATCGAAGGGTTTCGTGAAGTAATCGTAGGCGCCTTTCCGTATCGCCTCGATAGCAATATTCTTTGAGCCGTGGGCGGTGATCATGATCACCACCAGCTCCGGATTGGTCATCTTGATGTTGGCCAGAACCTCCATACCATCCATGGACGGAAGTTTCAGGTCCAAAATTACCAAATGGAACAGGTCTTGGGCTATCCTCTCCAAGGCCTCCTCCCCGGAGACGACGACATCCACCTGGTATCCCTCCTTTCGCATTGCCTCGGAGAGAAAAAAGCCCATGCTGGCATCGTCCTCTACGACCAATATCCTCTCATGAGCCATTGATGGGTCTCCACACTAAAATATAAAAATTTCAATAATTTTAGCATTTTGGCAAAAAATTTGCAAAAATACCTGTGACAACCCCAGTTTATTGACACCGTAGCACTTTGGCCCTACAATTTCAGGTAGACGAGAACAAACCAATGGGCTGAGACATATCATGAAAAAGAGAAAATTGGGCGGATTAGGCCTAAGATTATTCATCCTCACCCAGGTCTTCACAACCCTCATCGTCCTCGCCACGGGATTTTTTGCCATAGAAATCAATCGGAAAGCCCTCCTTCGCCGCAGGCAACAACCCAGCATTGGACAGGTAAAGAGGACGCTTGAGAACATGCGGGTTGAGGTGTTGATTGGCGGGTTCGTGGCGTGTCTATCGGGAATTGCCCTCACCCTGGCGATCACAAAGCCCATCAAACAGCTCATCGAAGGTGTCCAATCGGCTGCGGCGGGCAACTACGACAAGACCATTGAGGTGCCCGGCCAGTTTGAGTTCTCGGAGTTGGTGGAGGCGTATAACCAGATGCTTGCCTCCCTTAAGAAATCGGAGGAGCACCTCCGAAAGGTCTTCTATGCCGCGGACGATGCCATCATGACCACGGATCGGGAGGGCCGGATCACCCTGTGGAGCGAGAGCTCGGAACGTATGTTCGGATACAGTAAGGAACAGATCGTGGGAAAGGACCTGAGCATCCTCCATTCGCCCAAGATGAAACCCGGTCACATCGAGCACATGCACGAATCCGCCATGAAGAAGGGCCGCTGGCAGGGCGAGATCGTCTATTCCAATAGCAAGGGGCATTCCTTTGATGGATGGTGCGTGATGACCACACTGACCGAGGAGACCGGGGAGACCATCGGATACCTGAGCGTGGTGAGGGACACGACCGAGAAGAAGCAGATGGAGATGCAGCTCATTCAGGCGGACAAAATGGCTTCCCTGGGAGAACTGGCGGCGGGCGTTGCCCACGAGATTAACAACCCCCTTTCGGGTATCATCAGCAACGCCGAGTTCCTCCAAGAGGAGATCCCCCCCGAGAACGAGGAGCAACAGGAGGAAATCCGGGACATCGTCGAAAATAGCCAGCGAATTAAGACCATCGTCCAGGATCTGCTCAATTTCTCCAGGCAGAGGGATTCGAAGACCTACACGACCCTCGACATTGCCTCGGTCATCACGTCCTCGCTTAACCTTACCGAACACCAGATTCAGCTCGATCGCATTAAAGTCGTCAAGGAGATAGGGGAAGCATTGCCCCCGGTCAGGGGAAGCTTCAATCAGATAGAACAGGTCTTCATCAACCTGCTCAGCAACGCACGACATGCCTTGAACCAGAAATACTCCGATTCCCATGAGGACAAGACCCTCTTTATCCGGACCGATCAGGTGGAGGACAACGGGCGGAAATACGTTCGGATCGAATTTCTGGATAAGGGCATGGGCATATCGGAGGAAAACGTGGACAAGATATTCAACCCCTTTTTCACCACCAAGGAACAGGGACAGGGAACCGGGTTGGGCCTGAGCATCAGCTACAACATCATTCAGGAACATGGGGGCACTATCCGTTTCGAGAGCAAAGAGGGCGAGTTTACCAAGGTGACCGTTGACCTTCCGGTATATGAAGGAGATAGCGACGATGGCGAATGAAGTTCAACCCATGGACAGGTCGAGAATCCTCGTGGTGGATGACGAGTTGACCATAAGGAAATCGATCCAAAAGCGTCTGGAGAGGGAGGGATATGAGGTAACCTCGAGCGATAACGCCAAAGACGCCCTTCAGCTCTTTCAGAATAACTCCTTCGATACGGTCATCTCGGATATTCGCATGGAGGGAATGGACGGCCTCGAACTTCTCAAACGGCTTCAAAGCCAGCGCCGAGATGTCCCGGTAATCATGGTCACGGGGGCCCCCTCCCTAGATACGGCGCAGGAATCCATTACCGCAGGGGCCTATGACTATATCACCAAGCCCATTGAGCGCGAAACCCTGATCAATACCGTTAAGCGGGCCGTTGAGAAGAAGAGGCTTAATGATCAACTCGAGGAGCACAAGCAGAACCTGGAGCGGAAGGTACGGGAACAGACGAAGACCATCTTCGCCATCTACAAGTTCGCCAACCAGCTCAATTCAATGAATAGCCTCGAGGACGTGGTGAATTCAGTGGTAAATTTCATTGCCGATTTCATGTTCAGCAAGAGAGTATCCATCATGTTGCTCGACGAAAAGGGAGAATACCTTACTATCAAGGGTCACATTGGCCTGGATGAAGAGATCGCCAGAAAGACGAGGATAAGGAAGGGGGAGGCAATTGCGGGCCAGGTTCTGGAAACGGGAAAGGCTAAGATAGTCGGTGACATCGGCTCCATCAAGGCGGAGTCGGATCGGTATTCCGAATATAAGTCATTTATTAGCTTTCCGCTCATGCAAGTTCCCCTCAGGGCCACAAATCAATCATTGGGGATCATTAACGTGACGAATCGTTTTGGCGATCAACCCTACACCAAGGAAGACATGGAAAATCTGGACTTCATCGCCGATACGGCTTCCGTTGCCATCAACAATCAACTGAAGAGCATCGAGTTAGAGAAAAGCTACTTTATGACCATGAAAGCCCTTGCAGCGGCCGTTGAGGAGAAAGACCGGTATACGAGAGGGCACTCCGAGCGGGTTAAGATCTATGCCCTTGAACTGGCCAGCCGCCTAGGGATGTCAAGCGAGACCATCTCCACCATTGAACACGCATGTGTCCTCCACGATATCGGGAAGATCGGAATCCCCGATTTCATCATTCACAAGGACCGGGATCTCACGGAGGAGGAATACCGACAAATAAAGGAACACCCGGCTAAAGGGGAAAGGATTATCCGGGTAATTCCTTTCTTGGAGCCTGCCCAGTCCATCATTCGCCACCATCACGAGCGGTTCGACGGTACTGGATATCCGGATGGGATAAAGGGGAAGGAAATCGAGCCAGGGGCCCGGATCGTCGCCATAGCAGACGCCTATGACGCCATGACCACTGAGCGTCCCTATCGAGGTCCCCTCCCCAAGGATCACGCCATTGCCGTGCTCAAGGAGCAGAAGGGAAAGCAGTTCGACCCCGAATTGGTCGACATCTTTGTCCGATACCTCTTGGAACAAGGGGATTGATCCGACTGTGAAGAAAAGATCTCGATTAGTCGGAATCCGTATCTTCATCGCAATTCAAGTCTTCACGACCCTCTTAGTCCTCGCTACGGGTTTCTTCGCCATTGAGATCAATCGACGAGAGCTGCTCAAAGACCGAACGAAGGATGTAGTAAGCAGGTCAAAAGTCATGCAGGCGACGCAACAGATGCGCATTTATGTTCTCATCGGGGGGTTCGTGGCCTGCCTCTCGGGCGTAGTGCTCACCTATGCCATCAGGAAACCCATCGAACAGCTCACCAAAAGAGTCCAGTCCGTTGCCGCAGGAGACCTCAGTAAGAGCTTGGAGCCTTTTCCCCATGAGGAGATCAATGAACTCGTTCAGGCTTACAATAACATGGTTTCCTCGTTGAATCGATACCTCTTGGAGAGCTCCGCCGGCGCCGTCGTAACCGTTAATTCGGGCGGAATTATTATGACCTTCAACCCTGCTGCGGAGACCATATTCGATCACGATGCCCGTGAGGTGGTGGGGAGACACTTCACGGATCTCTTTCCCATCCGTGAGTCCAATAAGGCCATTGTGGAGATGATACTCCTCGGAATTGAGAAGGAAATTCCCAGCTCAGCCAAGGATGTAACGGTCATGACCGATAAGGGAAAGAAATTGGCCATGAGGATCGGGACGGCATTGTTGGGCGGTGCCGACGGAAAGTTGCTGGAGGTCGTTGCCAGCTTCCGCGGCCTGGAGGAGATCAAGGAAATTCAGGCGGAAATGGAGAGGATCAATCGGCTTGCCTCAATGGGAAGTCTCGTAGCGGGATTGGCCCACGAGATACGGAGCCCTCTTGGATCTCTGAAGGGTTTGGCCCAATTGCTGCAGGAGGATATTGTCGAGAAGGGCGGGAGGGCCGAATACATCGAGGTAATCATCAAGGAGATCGACAGGTTGAACAAGGTTGTCGAGGAGCTCCTGACCTTTGCCCAACCCTCAACCTACACGTTTCAAGGGCGGGACATAGAGGAAATCGTCCGGGAGACGGTCTCCTTGGCGAAGACCGGGTTTCCCGAGAAGAAGATCACCACTTTGGAGGAGTATCGAGGAGATCTGCCCCGGATCGCCGTTGAGCCCGATAAGATGACCCAGGCTATCCTCAATATCATCAACAACGCATTGGAGGCGAGCCCTGAGGGGGGGACCGTTAACATCAGCACGGGGCTCATCCAGCCGCCTGCGGAGGGTGGTATGTCCGCACTCGCCGGCCCCACCGATTCAAATCAAGGGCGCGTGGTCATCGATATCTTCAATACGGGGGAGCCCATTTCCGTCGAGGACAGCGAACGGGTATTCAATCCCTTCTTCACCACCAAGCCCGGAGGCATCGGGCTGGGCCTGAGCATTGCACAACAGATCGTGACCGCTCACGGAGGCAATATCAGGGTTATGAACGAGGAGAGAGGGGAACGGAAAGGCGTGATATTCAGAATCGAACTTCCGATTGTGGGGACGAGGGTTTCCCCCACCAGTGCATGATCGACTTTGCTCAGGGCCGTGAGCATGTCGAACGGAAGTTGGACTTTTTGCGAAGCCGTCAGTGCATTGCCCTCCCCATCTTGAATATGGGAAGGAAGATGGAGAGCAAAATTCCTCCTACCACCGTACCAATGAGGATGACGAGGATTGGCTCAATGAGGGTTGTCAGCGTAGTGATGCCCGCCTCAATCTGTTGCTCGTAGAAATTTGCTACCTTGCTCAACATGTTGTCCAATGTCCCCGACTCCTCCCCGGTTGCGGACATCTGGATCACCATCTCGGGAAATACCGTTCTCCTCTCGCTCAGGGCCTCGGCAAATCCGCTTCCCTGTTCAATGGACATTGAGCTCTCGCTGATGGCCACCTCAAGCATTTTATTGTCAGAGGTTTCCGCGACTAGATCAAGGGCAGCCAAGATGGGGACCCCGCTATTGATCAAGACCCCCAACGTCCTGGTAAATTTGGTCAGGGCGTATTTTCGCATCAACGGTCCTAAGATGGGGATCCGGAGCTTATTTTTGTCCCAGAAGAACCGTCCGCGTTCGGTTTGAAGCTGGTAGTAAATGAGAAGTGCAATCCCCGCGGCGATCAACAGCAACAGCCAGTAGTAATCCCGCATTGCAACGCTGCTGGCGATCAGTATCCGGGTAGGGGCCGGGAGGTTTACCTTGGCCCCGCCATAGATCTTTTGGAATACGGGGACTACCTTGACCACGAGGATGATGATGGCGAAGACGGTGAACCCGATGAGAAAAAGAGGATACGTGATGGCTGCCTTCACCCTCCGGCGAAGACTCGCGCTCCTCTCCAAGTAACTGGCCAGTTGAGCAAGGGTTTGATCCAGCTTTCCGCTCACTTCTCCCGCCTTGACCATATTGACGAAAAGCTTGTTGAATACCCTGGGATGTTTGGATAGGGCGTCGAAAAAGGTGCTCCCCTCCTCGACGTCAATACTCACGGAATCGATCACGCTTTTGAATTGCGGGTTCTCAACCTCATTGCCAAAGCTCGTAAGGCATCGGAGCAACGGCAGCCCGGATTCAACCATGGCCGACATTTGACTCGCGAAGAGCAAGACTTCATCCTGTTTAACACCGGTTCCGAAAACCGGGACCTTCATCGAAAACCGCCGTTCAAGTCCCTTTTCCGGGGACTTCTTCTTCTCCACGATGTCGAGGACGGTGAGGTTTCGCCGGTGTAATGTTTCTATTACCTCCAGCTCGCTGATTGCCTCCAAGTCGCCCCTGACGTTTCTGCCGTCGCTCCTCTTGGCGGTGTATGAATAGAGTGGCATCTTTAAATCCTTGATGGC
>Ga0180438_10012045_pt1 | contig 10345 bp, 3 predicted proteins | sample SS_ome_12_FD_132455 | JGI IMG/M metagenome (GOLD analysis project Ga0180438, IMG submission 132455) | Hypersaline lake sediment archaeal communities from the Salton Sea, California, USA - SS_3_D_2 metaG | ecosystem: Environmental > Aquatic > Non-marine Saline and Alkaline > Hypersaline >... | reverse complement strand
GCCGTACTTCACCGATAAATACAAGACCCCCTGGGGACAGGCCGTCAACCTGGATGGCCCTCACAGCGACCAGGTGCGGGATTTCTTCTTTCAAAATGCTCTCTATTGGTTTCACCAGTACCATATAGACGCCTTGCGCCTCGACGCGCTTCACGCTATTTTTGATGCCGGTGCCAGGCACTTCTTGGAAGAATTAGTCGAAAGGGTCGAAAAGTTCTCGAAAGACTCCGGCCGCCCGCACTATCTGATTGGAGAAAGCGACCTGAATGATGTCAGGCTCATAATGCCAAGATCGAGGCGGGGATACGGCCTCGATGCCCAATGGTGTGACGACTTTCATCACAGCGTTCATGCACTTATCACCGGCGAGCAAACAGGTTATTATCAGGATTTCGGAAGTATCGAGGACCTGGCAAAGGCTTTCAGGGAAGGTTTTGTTTACTCATGGAATTATTCAAAATACCGCAAGCGCCATTATGGAAGTACCTCAAAACGCCTGCCGGCCGGCCGCTTTGTTGTCTGTATCCAGAACCATGACCAGGCTGGAAATAGAATGCGCGGCGACAGACTCTCAAAGCTGGTCGGTTTCGAAGCACTGAAGCTTGCCGCCGCGGCGTTCATTTTATCACCGTATGTTCCGATGCTTTTTATGGGGGAGGAATATGCCGAAGACTGCCCCTTTCAATATTTTGTCAGTCACACCGATCGTGAGCTTGTTAAAGCTGTTCGCAAAGGGAGGGCAGCGGAGTTAAAATCTTTCGGATGGCACGGGCGGTGCCCCGACCCGCAGTCTGTTGAAACATTTGAAAATTCAAGATTAAGATGGCAAAAACGCTCCGAAGACCACCATAAGATTTTGCTGGATTTCTATCGCGAACTAATCGCTCTGCGAAAAGACTTTCCAAATTTTACCGCAAAAAAGGCTATGACGGTGCGCTCTTTGCCGAAGAAGCGAATATTGCAATGGCGTCGTCGGTTCGATAACCGGCAGATTCAATGTCTGTTCAATTTCAGCGGGAAAGAGCAAGAGCTGCGACTATATGCACCTCAGAAGGGCTGGATAAAAATTCTGGATTCCTCCGAGACGAAATGGCGCGGCCCCGGTGCAAAGCTGCCGCATACAATCAGCGGCAGACAGTTGGTTATTATGCCGCCGTCAAGTGTGGCAGTCTTTCAGCGAAGAATCAAACAGACGACGCAGAAAGCATCACTCTCAGCGGCAACTGCCGAGCCCGCTCGCGACAATCTATGAATGTCCCAGCAGCAACATATAGACTCCAGTTCGGTCCGTCGTTCGGTTTCAAACAAGCCGCGGCCGTCATACGGTATTTGCACGAATTGGGCATAAGCGACATCTATGCCTCTCCGATATTCAAGGCCGCCAAAGGCAGCACCCACGGCTATGACATTGTGGACCCAAACAAACTCAATCCCGAGCTGGGCAGCCGCCAGGATTTCGACCAAATGATGGCTCAGAAACAGAAATACAAAATGGGCTGGCTGCAGGATATTGTCCCCAATCATATGGCCTTTGGCAGCGACAACAATATGCTTATGGACGTTCTTGAAAAAGGCGCACAAAGCCGGTTCTTTTCCTTTTTTGATATCGTTTGGGACCATCCAGACAAAGAGCTTGCAGGCAAAGTTATGGTTCCTCTGCTGGCGGCGCCGTACGGCGAAGTCCTCGCGAGCGGCGGGCTCCGACTGAATCTAACTGCCGACGGATTGAAAGTCGGCTACTATGACATCCATTTGCCGCTGTGCCTGTCGACCTATTGTGATGTCCTTAAATGTAAGCCTGATGACTCGGAGGATCAGCACAACCTGCCTCAAAAAGACCTGCAAAAACTTCTTCAACTGTGCGATGCATTTGATTCATTAGCCCGGCAAACCTTCGCCGACAAACGGGATAAACACATTGATGAAGCTAAAAAGTGTCTCTGGGAACTTTGTTGTTCCAACGACGCAATCAGAATGCACATGGAAAAGATTTTGGATTTCTACAACGGCAAAATGCCTCGCAAGAACAACTTCGCCGCTCTTGACGAATTACTGAACAAGCAATTCTTCAAACTCACTGCGTGGACAAAGGCCTCGGAAATAATCAATTATCGGCGCTTCTTTTACCTTAACGAGTTTATTGGTTTGTGTGCTGAAAAGAGCCGAGTTTTCGAATTTACTCATCAGCTGATATCGCAGTTCGTAACGAACGGCATGTTCACCGGCCTTAGAGTGGACCATATAGACGGGTTGTACGACCCAACATTATATCTGACGCGCTTGCGAGAAAAGGCCGGCGACACATTTATCGTCGTTGAAAAAATCCTCCAGTCAGACGAGCAATTGCCGCAGGAATGGCCCATACAGGGAACCACAGGTTATGAATTTACTGCCCGTGTAAACCAGCTTTTTTGCTGCGGACAAAACGAACACGCTTTCAGCGAAATCTACAGACAATCCGTCGGCGCCGATTACGACCGCGACAGCCTGCTGTATGAAAAGAAGAAATATGTAGTCCGCAGATATATGACCGGAGAAGTACGCCACCTTGCTCACATACTTAAAGACTATAGTGATTCGGATTTGGCGACTGAATATACCGAAGCCGCCCTTATTGAAGTAATCGCGGCATTTCCTGTGTACCGAACCTATATTAAGGATTACACACCTGCCGGACCCTGTCGAGCCTGCATAAAAAGGGCGGTGGGCTCGGCCGCAAATAGCAATCCCCGGCTCAAACAAACCATAGACTCAATCGGCCGACTTCTGCTTGGCGAAAAGCCCCTCTCCCGGCTGCCGCACGACAAAAACAAACTGCTTCATTTCATTATGAAGTTTCAGCAGCTGACCGGTCCGGCTATGGCAAAAGGCTTCGAAGATACCTTTCTGTACTGCTATAACCGTCTTATTTCACTTAACGAGGTGGGCTCGAATCCGGCATGTTTCGGGATCTCAAGCGGAGAGTTCCACAAATTCAACAGCGAGAGAGCTAAGTTGTGGCCGCATTCGCTTAACGCCACCGGCACACACGATACAAAACGCGGCGAAGATGTCAGGGCCCGACTGAATGTGCTCTCGGAAATGCCGCAGCAGTGGAATTCAAAAGTCACTCACTGGAAGCAGATTAACAAACAAAAGAAGGCCCGGTGCAATGGCTGCCCCGCTCCGGATTTAAACGACGAGTATTTCTTATATCAGACACTTATTGGAGCCTTGCCTTTTAACGAGGCTCAATATGAAGGCTTTGCAAAGCGCGTCAAAGAACATTTCATCAAGGCCGTGAGGGAAGCGAAGGTACATACAAGCTGGATTGAACAAAACAAACAGTACGAAAACGCCTGTGAACAGTTTGTGGACAAATTACTGGTCTTCAACCAAAAGGACGAATTCTGGCATGATTTCATCTCGTTTCAGAGGCAGGTCGCTGCTTACGCTGTTTACAATTCCCTGTCGCAGCTTCTGATAAAGATGACCGCCGTCGGAGTACCGGATTTCTACCAGGGTTCCGAATTGTGGGACCTGAATCTTGTCGATCCCGACAACCGCCGCAAGGTTGATTTCGGACTGAGAGCCGGCCTTTTGGCTCAGATTGAAAGCAACGAAAACCCCGCCGATCCCGCTTTTTTAACCGAGTTGCTCAGGTACCCGCAGGATGGGCGTGCAAAAATGTTCTTGATTTACAAGGTTCTCGCAGCCCGCAGAAAATACAGAGAGATTTTCGATGACGGAGACTACCTGCCGCTGACCGTTACGGGCCGGCAGCAAGACAATGTTATCGCCTTTGCGCGAAAATCCAAAAAAAGGATGGCAATCGCCGTTGCAACGAGATTTCATACCCGAATTGTTCGCCCGCCTCAGTTGCCTGTCGGCGACCAGACATGGACAGATGCACGCATCATAATCCCTGGCCCTGCTTCTGACTCATTGTTCAACGTCATCACTGCAGAAAAACTAATAAGCTCGAACACGCTGCCTGCCGCGAAGGTCCTGAACAAGTTTCCGGTTGCATTATTAGTCCCGGCAGAGTGAAACACAGAGCATCCGGAAAAATATGCAAAGAAAAACTAAAGCCTGTATCGCCTAATTTCTGGCATACGTCTCAGTGAGCCGCTTCAGTTTCCCGGCAAGCGGCGCGCCAAGTTGACCCGGTTTCAACCGCCACAACCAATTGTCTTTCTTAGAGGCGGGGCGATTCATCCTTGCCGTTTCCGGCAGCCCTAAAATGTCCTGGGCAGGAATTATGGCCAGCTTCGCAACGGAGCTCATTGCCATGCGTATGAACTGCCAGTGTATCTCATCGGAACATACTCTGAAGCCCAAATACTCTCTCAGCCGCTTTTTCTGCTCAGTGCTCGCCTCTTTTTGGAACCAGCCCTTTGTCGTGTTGTTATCATGCGTGCCGGTGTAAACGATGCAGTTTTCGATATAGTTGTGCGGGATATGAGGATTCTCTGCCGGCTCACCGTCAAAGGCAAATTGAAGCACTTTCATGGTGGGCAGAGAAAATCTTGCTATGACCTCTCTAACATCGGCGGTTATGTAACCCAAATCCTCCGCAATAAACGGCGCCTTTGGGAAATGCCTGAATAACACCTTAAAGAAAGCATCCCCAGGCCCTTCTATCCACCTGCCGTGCTTCGCCGTCCTGTGGCCCGCCGGAACCTGCCAGTAACCGATCAGCCCGCGAAAATGGTCAATACGGACAAGATCGAACATCTTCATGTTATGTCTTATCCGTTCCATCCACCAGCCATACTTTGTCTTTTCGAGGGCTTGCCAGTCGTAGACTGGATTGCCCCATAATTGTCCGGTGCGACTGAAATAGTCCGGCGGTACTCCGGCTATGTATTTGGGTTTCTTGTATCGATCCAATTTGAAGATTTCAGGGTGTGCCCAAACATCCGGGCTGTCATAGACTACATAAATGGGAATATCTCCGACTATCTTGATGCCTCGCCGGACACAATAGCGTTTCAAGGTGGTCCATTGCTTATAGAATAGATATTGCAAAAAAAATTGCTTTTCTATAGCAGCCCTTAACTGAGTCTTGACCTTCCTGAACTGTTTTCCGTGGCGGTCCCTTGCATAACTTGGCCACGCATGCCAGCCGCCCTTGTTGAATCGGTCCTGCAGGCAAATAAAAGTACCAAAATCATCGAGCCAGAATGTGTTTTCCGTCTTGAACCGCTCATAAGCATCCTCAGATTCGCTGCGTTTTCTGAAGCGGTCGAAGGCAGACTCGAACAGGGATTCCTTATAGGCGAAAACCCTGCTGTAGTCCACCCGAGTCCTGGAAAAAGAAGGCGCCTCCCTGATTTCACTCTTTTTTAGAAGACCCGCCCTGTACAGCAGCACCGGGCTCAGCAGCAAAGGGTTTCCGGCGAAAGAAGAGGAGCAGTTGTACGGAGAATGACCTGTCCTGCCTGTAGTGTGATTCAGCGGCAGAATCTGCCAGTAGTTCTGACCGCTTCTTACAAGAAAGTCGATGAATTTGTACGCCTCCGGCCCGAGATCCCCGATGCCATACTCTGACGGCAAAGATGTTACGTGCAGCAATATTCCACTGGCTCTCTTGTTTAACATCCTGCTTTTCCCGCAGTTTCTTTGCGCGGTTCAGGAGACAGTTTACTCTATGACAAGTCCCAAATGTTCGGCAACAAGCTCAAATAGTTCCACCCAGTTTGCGGCTTCTCCGTCCTCGGCCGCGCCTTTTTCCTTCATTTGGGGGTACTTTTCTTTGCCTATTGTAAACAAAAGATTCTGTGCCAGCTCCAAATCCAGGTCCGGCACTATACCCATCAGAATCTTAAGAACGCTTTCGATCGTCGACAATATTCGTATATCTTCACGTGATTGCTCAAACATCTCCATAAGAGTGTTAATCTTTGCCGAAGCCTCAAACCTCAGGGTTTCCTTATCCAGTTGAAGGGACAGTCTCGCGGCTTCGTCGGTCAGTTCCCTCAAGCGGTCAACATTCATTTCTTCGGCCTGGATTACTTCACACAAATCATGATTCAAAATAAACTCCGCCGGGGCCGCCAGGGCCTTCGGCAAATTCATATTCATATTTCGCAGCATGAGCATTATCGAGTAGTTCTGCTCATATATGTGGCGAAATGACCTTTCAATTTCTTCCCACGTATCGCTTAACAGCTCGTAAACCATCCGCCGCTGTTCGTCCTTGAAAAGGTGCCAGATTGAGTAATTGTCTCCGCCGAACCGCACATTAATTTGTCGCATCACTTCGTTCGTATCACCTTTGTAAAAAGCATCCTCAAGGTCCTGCCGCATCTGCTCAAAATCTTTATCCGACATGGGCGAAGCCAACGCGGTAAACAGATTGTGGCCTCCCAAATGTAATGTTGCAAAATCAACCCTTTGCTTTTCCTGAACAATATTCGACTGGATAAGAACTCTGCCTGTGGCTAATATTTGGGAACCCGCTGTGGCGCTTTTGTAATCTCCCATCGTTGCGGTGTAGCAGTAAACCTCCTGTTCCTCGTCGGACGACTCGGCAAATATGGAACTCAGCGCAAAATGTGCGCCTACCCTGCACAGGTCGATTCGTGCCGGCTTGACGTAGGCCTCGTAGACATCCCTTCCGTTGCTCACAACGCCTATATTGGCCGGTGCCTCTTCGAGCATGACTTCGAATTCACCGACCAGGTCTGTCTTCGTCAATTCTTCATATAGCTGCATCGCACGGGCGGCATATTGCATTATGCGGACTGTTTCCATGCCTGAGATATTGTCAAAGAACCACCCGCAGCTTGTATACATTAACATGGTCATTCGCTGCATTTCCATCAGCTTAAGAAAAGCAACTTTATCTTCGTATGTAAGCTCCCTGCCTGTAACTTCGCCGATAAACTTGTTAACGTTCTCTTCGGACCTGTCACCTATTACCCGTATGTATTCGTTCCTGACACGCCACGGGTCCTCGCAATATCGCAACGTATCTCTTTCAAAACTATCAGAGAGCCTGTCCCGAAGCCCGTCCAGTGAATTTCTCAAAGGCTCTCTCCATTGCTGTCTGCCTGAAAGAGACTGGGTGCCACAACAGCCACAGTTACTCTTCCATCTTTCTACGCCATGGACACAGCTCCAGGAGCTATCTTCAACAATTTGTGCCTCGTGCGTGGGCGGAAACTTCTCCAGGTACTCTGCATAAATGGTCACCCTGGCGAGATCATTGGCTCTGATGTGATGCAGGCAGTATGCCAGCGCCATGTCGCCGTGGCGGTGATGGTGTCCGAACGACTCACCATCCACGGCAATGTGTGCGAGTTGCGCCGAACTGCCGTTCTCCTTCAACGATTCGGTCAATCGGACGGCAAAGTTCTCTCCGCTGTGAAGCAGCCCTCCGTATGCCAAATCGTGCGCCACGTCGCCGTTATAGAAGAACAAATTGATGTTTCTGCCCGAAGGCAGATTGCAGAGGTAGGGCATTGTGGCGTCAAGGTTGTCTTCCTTAATCTCGGTCCATTTCTTGGCGCCGATCTTGCGAATCTGCTTGGCCTGGCGCGGAGCAAGGATTGTAAATCTAATTCCATGCTCGGCCAGAACCTCCAGAGTCTCTGTATCAACGGCGGTCTCAGGCAGCCACATACCCTCAGGTTCTCTGCCGAAACGCCCCCGAAAATCCTGTATCCCCCAAATAACCTGTGTATGCTTGTCTCGCGTATTCGCCAGGGGCAAAATAATATGATTATAAGCCTGAGCTATGGCACAGCCGTGTCCGGAAAATAGCTTCCTGCTCTCTTTATCACTTTCAATGATGCTTGCGTAAACGTCCGGTGCGTGTGTCTCCAACCAGGACAGTAGAGTCGGGCCGAAATTGAAGCTGATGTTAATATAGTTATTGGTAATGTCGATGATCTTTCTGTCGGAACCGAGAATCCTCGATGCCGCATTCTGTCTGTAACACTCCTCGGTAATTCTCATGTTCCAATCGTGAAAAGGGTAAGCAGAATCCTGCAGTTCCACGTCCTCCAGCCAGGGATTCTCCCGGGGTGGCTGATAGAAATGTCCGTGTATACATACATATCGCTCCATGTGAAACTCCTATCTTTCAAAAATACGTTATCCAATTCTACAACGAAAATGTTATTGCTGCTATGTTTTTTATTCGCACATTTGTTGGTAAGCCATTTCCCCGATTCTGTTTCGTCTGGTCACTTCGAGTAAGACAGACCCTTGCCAAAAAAGCTTCGAGCTGCTAAGCAATGTAGGTTTGCCTTTGGAGTCAAAATGAGCGCATCAGGATAGGTAAATTAGATCAACGGTATAATATGACACGAAACGTCAACCCTGTTCGCACGAACGCGCTGTGCCTGGCTTACGGAAATCTGTCACCAACTGCAAGAGACCGCCCCAAATACGCGCCGGACATTCGAACAGCAAGACTACTCTGGAGTATTATCCGGCGGTAAGGCCGGAGGATTTCAAGGTGGCAGGCGAAGTGCTCAAAGACACATTGTAACGGGTAGAGGATTGACAGGATTTCTGAGACTATTGGCAGACAGTAAGAGGGGCACCGGCATTGGAAAACGTAAGCGCTCACCGACTAACTACTTACAGGAACGAGTCCGAAGGGACTCGACCCCTCAACCTTCGGACCGGCAGTCCGAATTGAGGGTTTGTAAGTGCTTATAAGACAGTAGTTTAGGAAGATAGAAACCGGGCTATTTCTTCAAATAGTGGACGTATAGTAGACTGGGGTGAGACTGAAATTACATCTTTTGTGCACATTCTTGTGCACGCTGTGTAACGGTGGCTTTCTGCATAAAAGGCTGGTTTTGTTGCGTCAAATGAGCAAGAGTATGTTTTTTAGCCGCTAAGTGTCCGTTTAGAGGCCTTGGCTGGCTTGAATTGATGAAATCTTTCTCTTAACGAAGGGCCTGTCATGTGCAAAAGACTTGTGTTAGTGATGATATTGGTTCGTTTTTTGGCGCCAATTGCCTGCTCTGCGGCATTTGCCACAGTCGAAGCAGGAAATAACCGGAAGCGTCAGGCGGCGGCTTGGCTGCTTGCGGAAGGTACATCGCAGCCGCAAGAGCTTGTCAACTCGGTGGGGATTAAGATGGTCAGGATTGGCCCAGGCTCGTTTGAGATGGGCAGCACTTTGGGAAGGGATTACTGGGATGAACAGCCTCTCCACAAGGTGACAATTTCCAGGGCCTTTTACATCTCGCAGACGGAGGTAACTGCTGAGCAGTTTAGACAGTTCAAGGCTGAGTTCGTGGCTGCTGCCGAGCATCTGCCTTACGCAGCGGGCGTTAGCTGGTATGAGGCGGTGGCGTTTTGCGAGTGGCTCAGTAAGAAGGAAGACAGACCTTATCGCCTGCCTACGGAAGCTGAATGGGAATATGCGTGCAGGGCCGGTTCAACAAGTCTGTACTCATCAGGCGACAGGCCGCCGAGACGCGAACAGCCCAATGCGTGGGGACTCAAGAATATGCACACGGGGGTGCGCGAATGGTGTTTGGACTGGTACGGGGACTACCCGGCAGCCGAGCAGGTTGATCCGGTCGGCCACGAATACGGAATAGCCCGTGTGGTTCGCGGCGGTCCGCTGGATGATGGAGACAAGAACAAATACCGCGAAATTTACAACGCCTCATCCAACCGTGCATCTATTGCTCCCGCACTCGGACCCTACTATAACGACTCTCCTGCAAACAGGCCGACAGCGAAAACACAATACTGTGATGATGATGAGTGTGTCGGCGCTCCCGGATATCATACCATTGGTTTCCGTGTGGTTCAGGCACCGATGCCGACCACCACTCCGCTTCCGTACGAGCCTTCGTACGTACAGCAGGGCGTCAAACGAAATAAAGACATCGTAAAGCAGGGCCCCGATTCATCAAAGCCGTATTTCAGAAAGCGCTACATGCTTCCGTCACCACCCGAAACATGCGACGGCTGCCGCGGCGAAGTTATAGATCAGGCAGGCCTGCACCCCTCATTCAGAGGTCACAACCAGAGCCCCGGAATGGAGGTCTGCCCAAATGGTGATATCCTGATGATAATCTACACTTCTTATGCTGAATACGAGCCCACTGTCTCATTAATAGCCAGCCGCTTGCGCTACGGAGCCGACCAGTGGGACATGCCCGACAGGCTGTTCGACTTCGCAGCAACCAACGACCACGCACCGATGCTCTGGAAGGACAAAGACAGCGGAGTCCTCTATTTCTTCTGGGGCAATCCCAGACTTAAAGGCGGATTCCCTTTTCAGTGGACGTATTCCAAAGACAGCGGAGCAACCTGGGCAGAGGTGCAGTATCCGAACTTCATGAATAATATTGGTGAGCATTCGCGTCAGCCCATCAACACCGCG
>Ga0180438_10012044_pt1 | contig 10346 bp, 9 predicted proteins | sample SS_ome_12_FD_132455 | JGI IMG/M metagenome (GOLD analysis project Ga0180438, IMG submission 132455) | Hypersaline lake sediment archaeal communities from the Salton Sea, California, USA - SS_3_D_2 metaG | ecosystem: Environmental > Aquatic > Non-marine Saline and Alkaline > Hypersaline >... | reverse complement strand
TCCGCCACTTCCAAGGTTTGGGCGTCCGTCACCCGTTGCCCTTGAACGAACCGTGCCTTCATGCCGAGTTTTTTCATAAGGCTGGAGATTTCAGGACCTCCCCCGTGCACCACAACCGGATTCATGCCCACGAGTTCCATGAGAACGATATCCTGGATCACGGAGCGTTTGAGATTTTCCTCGATCATGGCGGCTCCGCCGTATTTGATCACAATGGTGGCTCCGCGAAACGCGTTGATGTAAGGAAGGGCTTCCACAATGATACGGGCGCGGTTTATCAGTTCTTTCAGGGTAAGCCGATTCATATCCTTTTTCGGGGATTTCATGGCACTATCCTCTTTATTCCTATACAATATTATTTTTGAAAGATATATATCTTGAGAAGTGAAAACCATTGTCAAGTCTATTACTTAATCATTTAATAAAGGCGAGGAATGCTGTTTTTCTTTGGATAATACAAACGTAAGTGAATTCGTCTAATGATGTGGATAGTTGTCTTTCTTTCGCTTGACTTTCCTTTTCCCCAATCGCTACAAAGAATCGTTAATTTTGATTAGAAATGAAAATAACCAAACAAGGAACATCCGAAATGAAACTTCAAAATTCCATAGACCAATCTCGGATTGAAGAATATTGCCGGAAATGGAAGATTTCCGAAATGTCGCTTTTCGGTTCGGCACTGAGAGATGATTTTACGCCTGATAGCGATTACGATTTCCTTGTAAAGTTTGCGCCGGAAGCCGAGTGGAGCCTGCTCGATCACGTGAGAATGGAGATGGAATTAAAGGAACTATTAGGTCGCAAAGTGGATATCGTCAGCCGCCGCGCCATCGAGCAAAGCCGCAATTGGATTCGTCGAAATGCAATTCTTGAATCAACCGAGGTGATTTATGCGGCAAGATAAAGCTATACTCCTGGATATAGTGAATGCCTGCCAGATGATTTTTCAATTTACAAAAAGGGATGACGAAAGATCAGTTTATGGTTGATAATAAGACACAATCCTCTGTTCTTTATCAGATTACCCTTATTGGCGAAGCAGCGCGCAGAATCTCTGGAGAACTCAGAGATCGTCACTCCGATATTCCCTGGCGTTTGATCATGGGAATGCGTAACAAACTGATACATGAATACGATGATGTTGATCTTCATGAGGTTTGGAAGACAATCAAAGACGACATCCCCGAGCTGATTTCCAAAATTGAGCCCCTGTTAAATCAAACACAATAGTAAAAAAGGATACTAATCCATTGTAATTCACAGTCCCCAGAAGGGGATTGATTATGAAGGAAACGTTTGATTATATGGAAATAAAACCAAAAATTGGAAGGAAGTTCATAGAAAAATGCTTAAAAGATCGGGGATATGAGATCAAGCAGATGCCTTCTCAGAATCCGGGATATGACATTGAAGCCAAAAAAGATATTCATAGTATTCTGATAGAAGTTAAAGCTCATCTTAAATCAGCAAATATTATAGAGATAACCATGCCTGAAATAAAAAAGTCGGAAGATCCGAATTGGGAATTATGGAATGTAGAATATCTTGAACACAATAATCCTCCACCAGTAAAAATTACTCGTTTCAAAGAAACCACTGAGAAATCTCTCGATCCCCGCATTTTTCGATTGGATTTGAAAGAATGTTCGCCAATTAAAGATGATTTAAAATGAATCTATTTGAAGATTTTTCCTCAATAATAAAGCAATTCAACAAAAATGGCATTTCCTATGCCTTGATTGGAGGAATTGCATTGGCATTTCATGATGAACCGCGTTTCACCAAAGATATTGATTTTTTAATCATAGAGGCTTCAAAATGACAAGGATTGAAAAAGTGGTTCGCAAGATCAGCGATTTGCGGGAATTTTATCTAAAGATCGCAAAAGAAAGAGAAAAAATCAAAAAGAAAGATAGGGCTTTTATTAGAGGTGATAAATCCCTTTCTCCCTCCCCTGATGAAAATTCCCTGGAAGGTTAATTTGTTCCTAATTGAAATAAATAATTCCTTCTCATTTATTCAAACTGAGAGTTTGCTTCAGGTTCTATAATCCGCATTGATTTTCACGTAATCATAGGAAAGGTCGCAAGTCCACATGGTAATGGATTTTGTTCCGGCATTCAGCTCGATATGGATCGGGATTTCCTTTTGACTAAGGATGCGGTTCACCTTTTTTTCGGATTTAAGCTGGGGCGCACCCTTGGAAAAGATGAGTTCCGTACCAATATGAACAGTGATTTTATCCGGATCGAACGAGGCGCCGGAATAACCAATGGCGCAAACGATGCGCCCCCAGTTGGCGTCGCGACCGAAGATCGCGGTTTTAACCAGGTTGGAGGTGGCAACGGCATTGGCAACCTTGTGCGCATCATTTTCCGTGCGCGCGCCGGAAACATTAACTTCCACGAGTCGTGTTGCGCCTTCGCCGTCTTGGGCGATCTTTCGAGCCAGAACCTGGCACACCTGGGTTAGAGCTGTTTCGAAGATTTTATAATCCCTTGAGCGCGTGGTGATTTTCCGGTTTCCGGAGGCGCTGTTCGCCAGAAAAAGCACAGTATCGTTCGTGCTGGTATCGCCGTCAACGCTCACGCAATTAAAGGATTTTTGAACGGCTTTTTTCCCGGCTTTCACCAGTGCGCTTTGTGAAACAGAGGCATCGGTTACAATAAACGAAAGCATGGTTGCGAGATCGGGATGGATCATGCCGGAACCTTTGGCTAGTCCCATAAAACTGATGGTATGCCCCTGGATTTCCATATCCATAGAGCATAACTTGGGGATAGTGTCCGTTGTCATGATGGCTTCTGCAGCTGAGAGCCACCCGGTTTCCGAGAGTGATTTCGAGGCTTTTTTTATTCCCTTTTCGATTTTATGAAGCGGGAGCCGGGGACCGATCACGCCGGTTGAGGCAACGAGCACCTCTGCAGGTTTGCACCCGATGTTTTTTGCAGCGATGCCCGCCATTTCCCTAGCATCCTGAAGACCTTCTTTCCCGGTGCATGCATTGGCGCAACCGCTGTTTGCCACGATTGCGTGGGGCAGGGTTTTTTTTAGGTGATTTTTACAAAGCAAAACCGGGGCTGCTGCAAAGGCGTTTTTTGTAAAGAATCCCGAAGCCACACAGGGAAACTCGGAACAAATCAGCATAAGGTCTTTTTTATTATTCCTTTTAATGCCGCAGCAAATCCCGCCCGCTTTAAATCCCTCGGGAATCTTTAGATTCGTGTTCATGTGTTTTTCTAATCCTTATTTACTTTCAGGAAACAAGTCCTGTTCGTTCCTCGATATCCAAAATAATATTCATGCATTGCACAGCCTGACCGGAGGCGCCTTTTAGAAGGTTATCGATCGCGCTGATAACGATAATCCGGTTGGTGCGTTTATCCAGCTTGAACCCGATATCGCAAAAGTTGGTGCAGGAAACGATTTTGGTATCCGGGAGAACTCCCTGGGGAAGAACGCGAACAAAAGGTTCTTCCTGGTAAAATTCCTCGTATAAATTTCGAATTTCATCCTCGCTCGCATCGGAAATCAGGTCAATATATACGGTAGAAAGGATTCCGCGATCCATGGGTGTAAGGTGAGGGGTGAATTGAAGCTTGATCGGTTTTCCGGAAACAAGCGAGAGGATTTCCTCGATTTCCGGGGTGTGCCTGTGGGAGGCGATCGCATAGGCGCGTATGGATTCATTACAGGAGATATAATGGGTAATGGCAGAAGCTCCCCTTCCGGCTCCGGAAACGCCCGATTTGGAATCCGCAATAATGGAATCCGGATCAATCCACCCGGTTTTCATAAGGGGAGCGCAAGCCAGGATAACGCTTGTGGGGTAGCACCCGGGGTTTCCGATCAGCCGCGCCTTTTTTATCCGATCCCTGTATAGCTCGGGAAGTCCATACACTGCTAGCCGGTTCAAATCCTTTGCCTTGTGGGGGGTGGCATAGGTTTTTTCGTAAAGGGAAACATCGTCAAAACGGAAATCCGCGCTCAGATCGATAACGATCTTGCCTACGTTGAAAAAATGCGGAGCATATTCCTGTGATACCTTGTGGGGAAGGGCAAGAAACACAATATCTGCAAGGGTGTTTATTTTTTTCACATCCGCAGGTTCGATCATGAGCTCCGTAAGTTCCCCGAATATTGGAAATACGGAAACCAGGGATTCAGGTTTTTCCAGCTTATCCGCGAGAATAGTGATTTGGGTATTTGGGTGGCGCAGGAGTACTGCGATCAGTTCCCTGGCAGCGAAGCCCTTGGCTCCGACAATGGCTATTTTATGTGTTTTCTTACCAAGACTCCATTAGAAGGCATTATATTTATTCCCGGGTTTTTCACGATTCGCTTTTTTGAGATTTGCGTATCTCAAGGATCATTTGATCGTCTTTTTCCACGTGTTTTTGTTCTTCGATCCAGTATTCCTCGCTTAATTGGGAGTTCAGTTCCTCAATGGTTTTGCCCTGTTGCTCCACCCAGGTATAATATTTCAGGTTGTGCCATCTTCTTCGCGCCTCCATTGTTCCCTCCTGAATCCAATCCAGTTTCTGGTTATGAAATATGGAACTGGTGCGAATGGCTGCTTCGGTTTCGTCCATTTTCCCATAGGTTTCGGTAAGGTCCTGCATAACCGTATGATAGCGATCAATGGCATCCGTGCAGATCGTGACAATGAGGTCGTTTTTGCCAAAGCCGTAGAATTTGGCGGTTTTAATGGCACCGAGCACGTTGCACACACCGCTGATGCCGAAGATTTCAGCCATTTTGCGGATATCCTCCGAAGGAACGCCAAACCGGGTTTCCAAGACTTTCCAGCCGGGTTCTTCGGTAAGAAGCTGGAGTCCCAATTTGGATTCCATGTCATCGATGCACATAAGCGCGTCCATATTGTTAACATTATGAATCCATGTAACATGTTTATCCCCGATTCCCTGGATATCGTGCCCTCCGTAACCGTTCCAATAGAGTGTAGGGCACTGGATAGGTTCGAGTCCCACGATTTTATGCTCGTGCCATTGTTGCTTGAGGCGATCACCCGCTGCAATAGTTCCCCCGGAACCCATGGCAGAGACAAAAGCAGCGGCTCTGCCGGTTCCTATCCCCGATTTATGGAGGCTTTTTGCAAGTTCGATGATTGTATTGCCTGTGACATAATAATGGAACCTGTAATTGCCCCAAACCTCGAACTGGTTCAGGATGCGAATATTGGGATCGGATTTTTTGAGTTCCCAGCATTTATCATAGATTTCCTTTACATTGGATTCGCACCCCGGGGTCAGGATAAGCCGCGCCCCGTAATTTCTGACAATATCGAAACGTTCCTTGCTCATAAGTTCGGGAAGGATGACAATGGAATCAAAGTTCATGCGGCATCCCACCCATGCTCCGCCAATGCCGTAATTTCCGGTGCTGGGCCAAACAAGGGAATGCACGCTGGGGTTTACCTCGCCCAGGAGTTCCAGGTCCACAAGAACGGCGTAAGCGGCGCCGACCTTGTGGCTTCCCGTGGGGAAATCCTTGGAATAGAGAACCACGATCGGGGCTTCCACACCTGTAAGCTCCTTGGGGAGCAACATGGAATAGATTTCATTGTTTTCATCCTTCCATGTAATATTAAAGAGATTGATCGGATCCAGGGGGTCATCGGTTTTCGCGCTTTGGGCTTTTTGGCGGATATCCGGATCGATCAGGGAAGGATCGAGCATTTCGGCAAAAGTGGGACCGATCACCAGACTGTTTTTTTTACTCATAATTTACACTCCAAAACAATAGCAAAAGAAAAAAGCGGAGAACATCCCAGAGTGATCCAAACACGATATGCAGGATTGCGCAGCTCCGCTCTATGATCAATAAGAATGTTTTTGAAATAAATCAGCTCAGCAAACAAACGCAATAAAAAAAACAGGATATATTCAAGTCCCCTGATCCTTACATAAAATCACAGGCGGAAAATTGTAAAATAAAAAAGAAGAGATTTCTACCTTATATTTATTTAGTCACCCAAAATTCAGAATACTTCGCCCGTGATTTTCTCCTACGGACTCGTCCCTTTTGTGCTTGATTTATTAATATTGTTGTTTAGCTTCTGATACCCGGATTTAATAATTATCAATAAAAACAGGGAAAGAATATGTTAGAGAAATTTTTCAATTGGTTTGCCTTTAGAGCCATTATGATACTGTTTTTTGCCTCTGTTTTTCCCGGGGTATTATTTTCAGGGGAAGAGGCGTTTCATGCTCCGCACAAAGAACAAACCGAGATGATGCAACAATTCCCCCCGCCTGTTACGGATGATGAAATCATGTTAAGGGAATTGGAATCAAAGGAGCGGCTTTTCCCCGAACTGCGGAAACCAAAACCTGGTATTAAAGCTGCCGCACCCTCTGTAAGCAAGGATTTTATCGTATTCGGATATCTCCAGAACGAAAGCGTGGTTTCCGGTATTAGATGGCATGCTCTCACCCATGTGGGATGCCTGTTTACTTCTTTCAATAGCAACGGGGATTTCAATGCTTCAGCGTTTACAGGGAGAAGCTCCTTTCTCAAGGCTGGCGGTGCCGCACAGGCGGCAGGAGTCAAAGTCGTCATGGTGGTGATTAACAGCAGTTTTAACAATTCCGTTACAGAGGCGGTTATGACCAATGCCACGGCAAGGACAAACCTTGTCACGCAGATTAAAAATATTTTGAGCGCAGATGCTTATTCGCATGGGGTGAGTTTCGATTTTGAGCCTTTTTCGTGGAGTTCTGCGGCGCGAGACGGAATGACCCTTTTTTTCCAGGAGCTGCGAACAGCCCTGGATACGGTGGACCCCAGTCTTGAAATCAGCATTTATGCGGATCCGACACCTCATGATACACAGTGGGACCTTGCAGGATTCACGCCTTGTCTGGATTATTATCTCTACAGTTGTTACGACTGGGGATGGGCTTTGAAGGCTCATGCAATCTCCGACTTCAACAATTATATCCCTAAACTCAATAATTTTTTCCTGGGCGGAGGCGTGCCCCCGGAAAAAATGGTGATTACCATTTCCGCCTATTCCAGGAGATGGACAAATGTATCCGTATACGACGGCACAGGAACAAGCAAAAAATCACAAGGATTCACTGACGGGCTTTACGATACAACTTTAAATCCCAACTACAACGGTCCTTATGCGGATCATTACCTAACCGGGGACGAAGTCGGCTGGCATACATGGAATCAATCCGGAACAGATTACACAAGAACCTGGGAGTCGGAAAGGGGAATTGAATATAAGGTACGCCATGTGCTAAGCAACCAGGACCCGGGATCGAACCACAACGGGAGGCGGCTCGGAGGAGTGGCTTTCTGGTCCCTTTACTGGTTGGGAGAGTTATCCTCTCATGATCCGAGAACAGGCAGCTCCGTATCCCGCATCAGGACATACCCCCATATCTACCAGGCAGTTCAGGAAGCCCTGGCAACACCCGGAGCCCGGCAATACCTGATCGAGGGATTCGAAGGGCTAAATCCCAGATGGCGCGATCCGAACGAATCGCCCGATACAAACGGAGACGATGATTACGATTCCGCCATCAGCCTGGTATCCTCGCCAGGGGGAATCGGGGCGCCGGAGGCATCAAACAATGCCATAAGCATTTATTTCGATTTCGAAAATTCCTCGGGAAATCGACTCGTCTTTGCCCATGAAGTGCTCAACAGCACCCTGGCAAAAGACGTTACGGATATCCATGCCACATCAGGGCATTTTGACTCCACAACCAAAATTTCCGCTTTAATTTATACAGATAAAGCTTATCCGGAAGGATCACTCAGTATGTTAATTGCGGACAAGGATCGCGAACTCGAAATGTCCGATCCTTATACCCTTGATGCCACAGGATGGCGCCTTACAGAGTGGGACCTTACGGATCATTCCCAGGTGAACGACTTTGCCACAAGCGAACCGAATTTTCTATCAGGCGACGGGATTATTGATACGGCAGGAGCAGGAAAATACGACATCAGTTTCATGGGTTTCCTGTTAGAGTGCGAAGGCGCCACAACAGGCACTGTGATCGTTGATGAGGTGTGTTACGAACACGTCAACCCGGATGGAAAAGATTACGTGATTAACGAGTTCCGCTATAATGATCCTTCCCAGGAGTTTATTGAGATCTACGGTCCTTCGGGCGACTTCCCTCCCGGTATGCAGCTCCGCTTTTTCAACCCCTCGGATGGAACCGTTTTAAAAACATTCGCAATCTCCGGAACCGTACCCAACGACATGGAATCCAATGGATGCTGGGTGATGGGCGATCCGGGTGTTCCGTACGTGGATGATTCAACCATGTTCGATACAAATCTAAATGACATTCCCAATGAAGATCCCGGCGCAATTCAGATTTATAACACGATTACAGGATGTGTGTATGATTCGGTGGTTTACGAGGCTTTCGGCGGCTTGGATGATCTGATCCGGCTGGAAACGCTCCGTGTAACAGGGGAAGGGTATCCCTGGTTAGGCGAAATCGGAGACGGGGGAAACGCCTCGGGTTCGGATTACACTCAAGGGCGCTATCCTGACGGAAACGATACTGATCGAATTCACGAGGACTTTTCCTTTATGCCGGCAACTCCGGGCGAATTAAACGGCAATTCTGTACTTTTGCCCGTCACTTATGATTTTTCCACAACTCCAACCACGCCCTTTCAAACGTTCCGGGATTTGTGCATTGCCGATCCCGCGATAGCGGGACTTCCTTCTTCTCCGAACGGGGGCAACGCCCATAGATGCGTCAATACATCGGGCGGTGGCGTGATGTCTGTATTTGGAGACAAGGGACTCTTGGGGGGAGATGGCTACAGGGCTATAGGCGAAATATATATACCGGGAGATTCCGATCCTCCCCAGGCAATTGGCATCGGGATTGCGGGAAATCATGGTAGCGCTTTTTTCAGTGACAATAAGGACTCCAACGGCTATGAAGACGGCTACTGGATTATTTACGAAAACAGGAACGGCGTGGGTTTGGATGACGGTCGTCCCGATCATCCGGGGGTCTTTGAATTCGTTCAGGCTTCAAACGATAACATGGATGAAAAAGCGGTTGAACTTATTGCTTCCAGAACCCTTTCCGAACTCGGAATAACACCGGGAAACTGGGTTGTTTTCGATATGACTATCGAACTGAATTCACCCGAACCCTTTAACCAGATTATCATCAATCTGAATAACCATAGCGTACACGAGGATTCTATTCCCGCAGGAGAACTTGCAAGGGGGGCATTTGTTGTGGGATTCCGGGAAAATCACCCGGGAGATCCAACAGATTCAGAAGGCACGTGGATCGATAATCTCTCTCTTCTTTTCCCGGGCGAGGAAACGCCAACCCCCACACCCACGCCTTCCCCAACACCATCACCCTCTCCATCTCCCTCCCCTTCCCCATCACCATCACCATCACCAACACCAACGCCAACCTCCGCCGGGGTTTGGTTTGGAACATATTAAGGCGCCAATTTTCCAATATACTTATTTTGTCTCTGATCCTTCACGAAGTTCATTTTGAGATATTTTTATGATTTTTCTTATTATGCAAAGGTTCGCATGTGATTTTATGAAGGATCAGGGATTTTAAACTTGCCCTTATCGGATAAATTGCATATATATTATATAATAGTTCTCAAAATCCGCCAAAGGCGGATCTGGATACTCGATTCTGGATGCTGGATTAAAGATATTTCAAAAATATGTAGAATATCTACGATCAACCAACAGTGAGTCCGGATGGAGTATCTCGGACATTTCAAAATGACTTTCAAAGGAGAGGTAAATCTTTGCCGCTTCTATTTCGATCAAGAATACTGCTTTTTTGCGGGATTATGATCCTGGCTTTGGGATCGGTTGTTTTTGCGGATGAACTGCACCTTACCGGGGGAAAGATCATCACCGGACAGATCGTTTCCGATACAGGGGATATTGTAAAGATAAAAACCGAGCAATACGGAGAGGTGTCCTTCCCCAGGAATATCGTGGAAAAAATCATTTATGCAAAAAAGGATGCTGTAATCACCCCCACATCCACAAAACCTTCCCCCTCGCCCTCTCCATCTGAAACCAGAGCAATCGATACAACAAGACCTTCCGCAAAAACTGTTGAGATTCTTCCCGGTTACGATGCAATCATCTATGGCGCGGTAAAAGAGGTATATGTGCACCCCGCAGGAGGAGGGTGGATTGCAGCCAGCCCGAATATGCAGCTCAAGGTAAAGGATGAAATAAGAACTTCCCTGGGAAAGGTGAAGATGAAGATTCGGGGACGGGGCGAGGTGCGACTTCCCCCCAACTCCCATATTATCCTTCAATCCATTGATCCCAAGGG
>Ga0180438_10012043_pt1 | contig 10346 bp, 8 predicted proteins | sample SS_ome_12_FD_132455 | JGI IMG/M metagenome (GOLD analysis project Ga0180438, IMG submission 132455) | Hypersaline lake sediment archaeal communities from the Salton Sea, California, USA - SS_3_D_2 metaG | ecosystem: Environmental > Aquatic > Non-marine Saline and Alkaline > Hypersaline >... | reverse complement strand
GACCCACGCCGCCCACAACTCCGCCTCCGACTGCGCCCATCGCAAAGGCGTCCACAAGTTCTTGCACTCCTTCGGCACCTAGCACCTCCCGGTTCTTGTCAGCCACGGCCATGACGCTGCGCTGAATAAGCTGCTGCGCCGCCTCAGTAGTACCTTCAGACAGAGCCTGCTTACCAGCCTCGCTGGCGAGGGTCTTTTTGATTTGGTCACCCGCAGCTTTGCCAAGCCCATAGCGGCCCATGATGCCGAGGACAGGGATAGCCTCCAGGCGACCGGCGACTTCGCCGCCAGCCAGTGCAAGCACTGCACGCTCGCGTTGGCTCAGCTCACGCCCGAAAATACTTTCTGCTTTGAACTCCGGATCTAAAAGCTGAGAACCCAGCTGGCCTTGCTCTAGTGCAGCACCAGTCTGCAACGCGCCAACTTTTGCGCCTGACTGCGCTCCTTGGGCTGCAAGATTCTGACGAGTAGCGGCGAGACCGCGTTTCTTCAGCTGCTTCGCAGTGTAGTTTCTAAGTAGTCGCTGACCCAGCTGTCGTCCGACTACTGCACCCGCGCCGCCACCTGTGATTACTGCTGCGAGGCTGGGGGCCATTTGGCCAAGCGCACCTGCCGCGAACGACAAGGCATCGCTGACTGAATCTACATCTTTGAGGCTGCTGATCTCAGGAGCATACTGTTGCGCACCTTCAGCGTAAAGCTGCGCCCGCTCAGCTGAATCCATCGCACCCTGCTCGTCACCGACCAGTGCTTTTGTAACCGCCGCTGCGCCGTGATATGACTCGCCTATTCCAGCAAACCCAGTTTCCAAGCCGCGCGAAAAGCTCGACATATCGTCGATCTTAGCCTGCTCGGCTTGACGCTGGCGGGCCTGTTCTTGCTCTACGGTGTAGGCGTTAGACTTCGTCAGCGCGGTCTGAACCGGGGCGGGCTGGTCCAGGTAAGTTTTGCGCGGCGGGTTCGCCATTACTTATCGTCTCCCGAAGAGGCTCTGAATCTGCGCAATCTCGTTTCTGTTAAGGTCGTATTTTTCCAAGTTACGCGGGTCTTTAGCAGCATTGATTAGAATTGTTTCCAACTGCTGCGAAGACTCGGGCATGATGCCATCCTTGCGGAAAATGCCACCTATTGCTCTTGCCAAGATTGGGAACATTGAATCTCTTACAGACTGGTCATACTGAGCAGCTTCGCCGAACTGATCAAGCAAGTTCAGCACACGCATTTGGGTGCCAGTGTCAGCTTCTTCTACACCGCTGTTGATTAGATAGCTCAAATCACGCTGGCGTTGCGCAAACTGCTCTTGTGGATCTTCGAAACGAGCAGACCGCTGTTCCAACATCTGGTTCATATTTTCCAGGTTCTGCTGACGCTGCACATCGCCACGTTCAATTCCGTATTTTTCAGCTTCGAAACGTTGTTGTGCGCGAGACTTAGCCAGCTCAGCAGCAGTTTGCCCGGTAGCTACGCGCTCTTGCGAACGATCCCGCCCAGCAGCTCCGTAGAACACAGTATCCTGCCCGCGCTGGCGTACTGCTTCAACAAGGTCAGCGTTACGCGTATCCTGATATAGCTTCGACCGTGCAAGTCCTTGCAAGCGCGGATCTGCTTCAGCAATTGCGGCAAACTGATCTGGGTCGAACGATTTCTGCCAACCACGCTTTGTACTGACAGTCTGGGTAGCCTGTTTACGAGCATTGCGCAGCGCAAGATCTTGCGCCCAGCGGCTAGGCTGGTACTGGAATCCACGGTTGATATCTTCACGCGGAATAGCGTTAGCTTCGCGGAATCGCGCAAGTCGCTCCTGGAACGTACCAGCGTAAGGGTTCGCAGCATTACGCATGGCTTCGGCAGCAGTTACCGGCCCGCCCCGGCCAGTGAACGTATTCCCGCTGCGGCGAAGCCCAGTCCCACGAGTGCCAGTAATGCTGGGGAGCGCACCAGCTGCTGGCGCAGCGGCAGTCGCAGCTCGCTCAGCCGCTCGTTTTGCCGCCTGCTCTGCAGCTTTTTTACGCTGCGCGGTACGAGCAAGGCCAGCACGAACTCGGGGGGCTTGCTGACTTCTAGGTGCCTGCAGCTGATTCTGAGCAGGCTCATCTTCGTAGCGCTTCTGCATATTCCGCGCTTTACGAAGTTCCTGGCGAGTTGTTGCGCTGTTGTAGGCCATCCTTGGCTCCTTACAAACTTGTCGTAGTACTGTCCTGACCCGCGATGCTCGCGCCCAGGTTGATTGCATCCAGAGCCGACGCAGTCAGCTGCGCAGATGCAGTTGCGCCAGCCTGCAGAGCCTCTTGGTACAGAGTCAGCAAGTCCTTCGCGCGGGTAATGTTAATGTCTGCTTCTTTGAGGCGCAGATCCGCTTGAGCGCTAGCTGTACGAACTTTGGTCTCCAGGATAGCACGTTCAGCTTCACTCCGAGAGACTTCGCCGGTCACAGACGCGCGGTACGCGTCGATCTCAGCGCCAAATGCCTGAACCTGAGTCCCAACTCGGGAACCTTCGGCTTCTACCAGTGCCCGGAATGCAGATACTTGGCCCTGGAATTCTTCCACACGGGCGCGGTTAAGATCTACGTCAGCTCGCACGCGAGTTGACTCAGCATCTACCAGAGCGCGGTAACCGTTGACTTCTGAGCTGTATGCGTTGGCAGACGACTCATAAAGCCGTACCTTGGCCAGCTCCCCGTTAATCTGCTGAGCATAACCTTCATACTCAGATGCCTTAGCATTAACACGCGCGGTGAACGCATCGACTTGAGCGCGGAAAGCGTCGATGGCTACGCGTTGTACATCTGCTTCGACTCGCGCAGCTTCCATCTCAGTACGATATACGCTGGCGATGGTTTCAACTGCTTCAATAGAAGTCTTGTATGCCTCAAGATCCTGGGTGTTCAACGCAGCGATAGCCTGCTGGCCTTCGATCTGTGCGCGAAAAACTTCAATCTTAGCCAGCTCGGCTTCGATCTGGGTCTTGAATACATCGGCATAAACCCGGTAAGCCTGGACCTTAGCGTTATACGCATTGACTTTAGAATTGTATACCTGAACACCTGCATCAACGAGCGCAGTCTGCACCTGCAACAGTCGCTGATACATGTTGTTCGTGTAGTTCATCAACTGACCTTCGAGTGAAATCGAATTCTGGATGACAAACTTCAGGTGTTCATAAGCACGCTGTACCTGCTCAATGGTCTTATCCCGGCCCATCGTAATCGACTTTTCAACGCTTTCGCGTTCGGCCTGCTTTAGGCGAGTTGCTAGCGCACCCGGTGGCAGCTCGAAGCCACGAGCGGCGAATTCATTAAGCGCGGTGCCAGACTGGCGGTTGTACTCTTTTAACTCGCGCTCTCGCTCACGCTCCCATATCTGGTCGATGATGTCTTCGGGTAAACCTCCATCTCCGTTCTGGAGCGTATTGAGCAGGCTTGTCTGCACTTGCTGCAGCAGCGTTGAATCGTACAACGACTCACTAAACGTGATCGTTGGTTCAAAAATACTGCCCGGCTCATCAGGCTCAATAGCAGAGAAACCCGGCAAGTCGATAGCCGGGGCATCAGGGATATTTAGCGAGCGAAGCGTCGGGGCTTCTGGAATCGTCGTAACTGGCGCATCAGGAATCGTCGGCGACGTAAACGTAGGTACGTCGCTCGGGGCTTGGTCTGTAATCGGCGTAGGTGCTGCCGGGATTGTAATCGTTGGATACGCAGCCAGAAATTCCGGCGTAGTAGGAATCTCAATCTGAGAGATTGCCGACAGGGTGGGCGCAACCGGTGCGTCTGGCAAATTTAGATCCAAATCATCTGGAGCGCTAGGCGCAGGGCCGATAGTAGGCTGACCAAGCGTTGCTGCTGGGAATTCAACAGTCAGCTCAGAAGTTGGGATTTCCAGTTCAGCGGGGTCGATTGCGTCGGTAAGGGCATTTAGGTACGTAATCGTGTATCCATACGCGTTGTTGCCGAACGCAGTCATGGAATTCCAGCCGTTACTAACGAGGTTACACGCTGGGACACTCGCGCACGCGTCCGAAATCGGTACTGGTTGGAATTCAGAAGGGTATCCAATAACGCCCATTTAGACTCTCCTTGTCAGTACAACGGGCAAGAACTCAATCTGCTCTAGCTCCACTTCTTCACCAGCTCGGTTCACCAGCTCAAACTGCCAGTACCGGGAAACTACGCCTTTACCGAGTTTTGCCCGCTGGGTACTCAGGTCGCCATGCAGGGCCTGGGTCTCGTACCAGCGCTCTTTTCCGTCGTCGGCATACGTCTTTACGATGATTTTACCATCTGTGCGTACACCGATATATGCCTGTGGGACGCGCGACTTGTAACCCGCTCCGAAGTCAAATGCGCCCATTTTGATTCGAACCGCAATGTCTGTACCAGCATCATCAGCGCCTTCCAGCAGGTAAATGCCGGAATCGTTAGCGCCATAGTAGCTAGTGCCAATTTTTGCAATCGAATTGAAGTTGTAGTTGTTGTATTCAGTAATTCCGCCAACAGCTGGATTCATAACCCAGCCGGTATAGACTGACTGGTCTTCCCCGTCCCACACCGAGAACGTGAAGCTATCGTCGAACAGGGCTTCGAAAATAGCTTCCTGGGTGGCTGCGTCGGCGAAATCTGCCGTATCGCTGAGACTCTGTGTTGCAATAGCCAGATAGCTAGTGCTGTCGCCCGCCAGGATGGACTCTACGATCCCCTCATATAGCGTAGCGGCTCCTTGGAGTAGATCCTGAGCAACCAATTCATCGCTCAGCGTCTCATATTCCCAGTGAGCTGCTAGGTCAGTAAACGCCAGCGCTGATGCAATTAGCTTCCCGTAGATTGATACTGGGTCAGCTACATCAGTAAGATTCAAACGCTCAGTAAGCGTATTTGCCCAAAATTTGACGAAGGCAACCGTGTCATTGATCTGGAGTGACTCTGATAGGAGTTCTCCAAATGCTTGGTATACCGTGTCAGTAAGTACAAGCTCGTCTGCAAATGTACGCTGAGCGATCAGATCAGCAATGACCTCTTCGTCCCAGCTGATGATCTCCAGGAGGTAAGCCCCGAAGTCATACGCGGTCGAGTCATTTAGCGTAAACGAGTCAAATACAGGAGTAGTAGCGAGCTGCGCCAGCAGCTCACCAAACGAAGCAGCGTCAGAAACAGAGCCGCCGAAGATCGACGGCCCTGTTACGGAACCCGTCAGCTCAAGAGTTTCTGCAAGCGTAGCTAGAGTAGCACCGTCCGTTGTCGGAAGTGACCCGTAGCTGCGTTCGCCATACGACGTTACGCCGTAGCTCATAAGTCACCTTACGAGCTAGAGCCAGTAATTTCGTACGTGATCTTGATCTGGTCGTTGGTGTCCAGCGTCTTCGAACCGCCGGTGAACTGTTTTGCTGCCAGCAGCGTACCAACAGAGCCGCTGTTAGCCGAGCAAACAAACGCACCGTAGATCACCGTGCTGTCTGAAGTGATCGTGAAATCAGCAGTAGACGCGGTATTCGACAGGGTCTGGCTAGAACGGACTTTCGACCAAGTCGGGCGGTTACCGGAGTAAGCCGTGATTTCCGTGCCAGTCAGGTCACTCAGAATAGTCGTGGCAGACGGGGTCACGTTGCCCATCAAGCCAACGTACCAAGTCGTTGGGACAATACCACTGTCCATCGCAGCCTGGATACCGACGTTCACCACGATATTGTGGTCGGCCTCGAAGTCACCTTCTTCGACCCAGAGACGTTCACCATCACGGAAAGCTTCTGCGATGAAACGCCCAGTAAATTTCAGATTGCCTTCCATGGCAAAAACCTCCTTTTAAGGTGGCTGGATTATACCACCGAGTTGCGTACTATTTCGACTGACACCCGGTCAGTCATTCCGAAGTTGTTGTCTTCGTCTGTTGGGGATTTCATGAGGCCTACGAGAGTCGTCACGCCATCCTGTTTTACTTTACCTAGCGTGCCCAGTTCGGACACCGCGAAAGTAAAGTCGGCCTCGGTCATATGCTGTACCACACCACCGGGCGCTCCCAGTATGAACCCTCGGTCAGAAAGCCACACTGCGTGTTCTTGGTTGATTTCCGGCATTTCGCCCGGAAGTAGGTATTGCAGTGTGCCTTTTACGGCCTTGGCATCACTGACAACATCCTGATTCATGGTTTCGGGGTCATTACCCTGCAGAAAATACGTCCTGTCCGCGCTGACATAAATTCCGTTGTCTACCGGTGCGACGAGCGAAATATCGTCTGCAAACGCGAAAAACTGATTCATGCGAAACCAGCTAGGGGAAAACGGATCCGTGTAAAACAAATACGGTCCATCTGCGATCAGCATGCGGCCTTTGTGATACCCGACTTGCGTGCCAGGAAACGGCGCTACGACATCAAGTGTCTGCAGAGGACGGCCAAAATCTACGGTATTACGGATAACTACGCTGGCTGTACCGGTGCTGACCTGAGCAACTTCGTATAAAGTTTCACTATCCGCTAGGCTGCAATAAACACTGACTGTTGCAGCATTTGGATCAACTGGGGGGATTGCTACGTCGATCCCGGCGCGACTGGAAAGGGTTATCATTGCGTAGTCTTCGACTCCAGACTCTTCCCCAGAAGCTAGTCGCTGAGTCGTAGCGATTCTGTAAACTCCAGTCGGCAGAGATCCTGCGGTCTGTATCAGGGCGGCTGGAAGGAGTGGTTGGAGTCCCCATGGCTGGTGCCCCGTAGCTACGCTGTACGAGCCACGCTCGCCAGCCTCGTTAATATAGTAAACGGTCCCACCAGCGCCTTGGACAAATTGCATGGGAGACCGTCGAGTCAAGTCAGACCGCAAAACAGTCTCATTTAGAGATCGGTCCAGCGCGATCAGCGACTGATCTCGGACTACCAGCGCCATGTCACCACTAGACCAGAGGCTGTGGTGGGAGCCAGCAGTTTGGAGTACGTAGCCGGGCCGACTTTTCAGCCGCCTAGCATTAGTAAGGTAAACGTTTTCGCCCTCAAGCAGAGGAAACTGTGCCCGGTTGGCACCAGTCAGTTCTTCTGGCGAGACGGTATTGACTAGTCCAGCAAAGCCGCGAACCTTCGTAGTGTTCTGGTTACGAGGCATTACTTGTACTTATGCTCGACGATCTTGACCTTAAACGAACGTTCTGCTGTTTCGTCTGTTGTAACAGTAGTAATTACGTTCGTAACCTCGTAGGTTTGCCCGATTGTCCCGCCAGATAGCTTGATACGCGTAGTATCAGCCGTAGCTGACGTAGATTCAGACGTTAACCCCGTTGGTACAGACCATGTTGACGTATCAATTGAGTCAGAATTGGTGGCGAGCCAATCTGACCAATCAATGGCATACACCAGCTTCTCGTCGTCGCCTTTCTCTTTTGCTTTAGGCATGACGACCTCTATTAAGTCGGATCAGCGATCTCAATGTCCCAAGCGTTAAAGGTCATCGTGTTACTCGCTGTCAGCGCCTGCGACGTACAAGTCGTAACGTACAGCAGAACAGTCGCATCACACAGAGCAACGTGATTTGCAGTACCAGAAGTATCGATAGTTACCCCGGTTTTCTGCGCAACCGTGACTTTTCGCCCGCTAACATCACCATCTGCGTTCGTGTAGTCGCCACCAGACATGGTAACGTCTGCGAGTGCATAGGTAGTCACAGCTTCAGTGCGATTAGTCGGTTCAGCGGAGCAAGCTGTCATGATGGTTGCCGTAGCAATCTCATTCAGCGCTGCGTCCAGCACATCATTATGAACGCTCTTTGCCATTTTCGTCCTCCTTGACGTTTTGGGCCTTCTTAATTGCCTCTAAAAGGGCTTCGGCCAAGGCCGAATTTTTCGGATTAGGATCTTTCACCGCAAGGATGGAATCATCCGGCTTAAGTACAATGTCCGTCACTCACACGTTCCTCGTGAATCTGGCTTTAAGGTACGGTCTTCTGCCGCAATTACTATTGTCCGGTCCTCTGCCCGGATTATAACAAGTTGGTCAGTACAAACGAAGTCAATTTCGGAGTATGCATTTACATTGTCAGCAAAGTGTGCATGCAGCGCATCGCTGACCAACAGGATATGTTGCTGGGTAAATGTTCCGGTATCTGCCGCGTGCGCATGGACCGCACTGGCGATATCCAGGAGATACCCCAGCGACATGCTCATTTCGTCGGCAAAATGAGCGTGGGTCGCGCTGTTGATATCGACCAAATGCTCCATCGACAACAACGCTGCGGCGGCAATATGGCCGTGCGTCGCTGCGTCGATCAGAAGGCTATGAATCTGGGAAAGCGTGGCCGTGTCTGAACTCAGCGCATGGGTAGCACTAAAGATTGCCAGCACACCCGCTGGCGACAGGACCGCGTTGTCTGCCGTATGGCCATGAGTAGCTGCGTCGATGAGCAGGCTGTGAAGCTGGGCTAGAGTCGCATTATCAGCCGTGTGATTGTGCAGTGCATCATTAATCAACAGGGCGACAATCTCAGCCAGCGTAGCGTTATCAGCAGCGTGGCTGTGAGTCGAATCAGCAACGATCAGGCTGTGAATTTGGCTGAGCGTAGCATTATCAGCCAAATGTCCATGTGCAGCCGCGTCTACCAGCAAGACATGAAGCTGGTTGAGAACGATGTTCGCAGCCGAGTGTGCGTGGAGAGAGTTCGCAATCTCCAAGACACCTGTTGTAATGACAACAACCTGATCAACCGTATGCGCGTGGAGCGCGTCGTTGATAAGCAGGGTATGAAGCTGACTCAGCGCCACATTTGCTGCCGTATGCCCGTGCGCCGCATTAGCGATATCCAGCAGTGCTGTTACCAGCAGCGTAACGTTCTCAGCTGAATGCCCATGCGCAGCTGCATCGACAAGCAGCGTATGCACCTGACTTATCGTCGGAGCATCCGCCAAATGTGCATGTGCCGCAGCCGCTATGATTAGCTGGTGTACCTGAGCGAGTGTCAAGCCGTCTGCGGTATGCGCGTGGCTGGCTTCGTTTACCAACAGCGTGTGCAGCTGACTTAGCGTAGCTGCGTCTGCCGTGTGCGCATGCGTAGCCGCATTGATCAGCAGCTCTACTAACGAAGTAAGTGTTGCGTTGTCTGCGGTATGCGTATGCGTCGCCGCCGCAACGATCAGGCTATGAACCTGTGCGAGTGTCAGTCCATCAGCGGCATGAGCATGAGCAGAATCTGCAATGGAAATCGAAACTTCAATCGCAGAATAATAATAATCTGCACCGATAGGCCATGCGGTGCCGCTGGCGGGCATGGCATCGCCATCGATGTCATAGATAGGCGACGTCAGGTCGCCCGAATCGTATAGGTTTAGGCCTGCGTCGACCAGGGATGATGATGTGGAAAGGTGATAATCGTCGTTTGCGGCGTCTAGGAACTCTGCCGAGGTTATTTCGTAAATGCTGTTTGCGCCGACTAGGTCGCTATTTGCGCTTGTCTTGCTTGACGCGTTGTAGTCTTCGTCGGTTCCAGATGCCAACAAGACCTCTATTCCGTCTATCTCAAAAAATACATTGTTTTTTACTACGCCATTCACAGATCCAGCAGAAACAGCAAGCCCATGTATTGCATTTCCGTTGCCTACAAACACATTATTCGCAATAACAACATTGTCGCAATAGATGCCTAGACTAACCGCGTATCCGCTAGTGACTGCCGTGTTTCGAAAGAATATGTTGCTTATGATTTTTATATCATCATGATGTCCAGCTGATTTTATACAGTTTGCGTAGCAATCCAGTATGCACCCACTAACTTCGCAGCCGGGTTCCAAATCCATCAATTCAGAATTGTATTGATATTCAATATCTAGATTCTTAATTTTTGTATATTCTGCGACTGTCTCAAATGGTCCTTGGAATAGTCCATTGTCGTTGTAGACGCGAGCGCCACTACCCTGCGTTCCGTCATGCGCTTCGCCGCTTGCCGCTCTGAATTCCATGTAGCAAGCGGCGCTTGTTGTCCAGCCTATCGCGTTGAGATTGTCTTCAAGGCCAAAGGTTGACCCAGATCCGCCCCAATCATCCGCGTAAAGCTCAGCGGCGGCAATCTCACCAAATGCTGTCAGATCACTTCCGTATGTTGTTTGCTGCGCGGCCTCCCATGCTGTGAAGCTCGTATAGTCCGGTGCCGGGCTAGTTGCTCCTGACTCCCTTATCGCGCTGACTACTTCAACTACGCCACGGCTCGCACCTATAGGCCAATGCTCGTTCGATGCCGAGTCGGCAAAACTAAACCCTTCGATGTCGGTATAGTCAGATGCCGTGCCAAGATCAGCGCCGGCATCGAATAGGCTGGTCGCACTTGAGTCGATGCGATAATCGTCGTTCGCGGCGTCTAGGAACTCTGCCGCGGTTATTTCG
>Ga0180438_10012041_pt1 | contig 10347 bp, 5 predicted proteins | sample SS_ome_12_FD_132455 | JGI IMG/M metagenome (GOLD analysis project Ga0180438, IMG submission 132455) | Hypersaline lake sediment archaeal communities from the Salton Sea, California, USA - SS_3_D_2 metaG | ecosystem: Environmental > Aquatic > Non-marine Saline and Alkaline > Hypersaline >... | reverse complement strand
TACTTCGGCGACTTCGACCCCTTCGGCGACTTCGATCTGCTGTTCGGCGGGGCCAAGCTGAACCTGCGGATCTGCGAAGTGCCTATTCGCTACCGGGCGCGGACCTACGGCGACATCAAGATCGAACGCTGGTCCCACGGGGTGCTGCTGCTGCGCATGTGCTTGATTGCGTTGCGAAAACTGAAACTGACTTAACCCTCAGTCTGTTTATTGCAGACGGAAGCAGGGGTGAGGCCGAACGGCCGGGCGCCGCCCTGTCGCGGCAGAGGAGAGCGTCGCATGTCCCCAGCCGACGTCGCGAACGGCGATGCTGTCGGAGGAATCGCGACCCTTTGCGCCGGGTCGGAACCGCCTGTAAGGGGAGCGGGGCGCCCGCGACCCTGCGGCTACGGAATAGGGTCGCTGCTGTGTGTTGCTCTCATGATCAGCGTCTTGACGCTGAGATTTCTCTCGCTTTCGCTCTGCTACCCGTACTACTCGATGTGGGACATGGATATCCAGGCCGTGGAAGGGACTATGGCGATTCAAGGCGAAACCATCCCTGTCTCCAATCTAGGTCATCCTTCGTTCGGGACGTACCTGCTCCACACGTTTAGTCACAAGATCGCCTACTCACTAGGCATCGTTTCCATCTTGGCCAAAGAGCAGTTGGCCACGTGTTTGAGCCCTACGACGTGCGTTGTCGAATTGACGTCGTACCTCCGGCTGCACTCCCCGTTCGTCGCGATGGGAATCGTCCTGTGCCTGTGGGCCGCCGTTCTCGTCTTGTTCCGACCTTCGGGGATGTGGGGCGCGTTGCTGCTGCTTGCGCTTGGCACGCACGAGTCCCTCGCATTGCATGCTACCATGATACGCTCCGAGTTGTACGCTGTCTTCTACTGGAGCGGCGCTGTGGTGCTGCTGGCCCTGGCCGCAAAGACCGGCCGGTCAGGGCTGCGGACCCTCTGCTTGCTGTCAGCGGGAGCCCTATTGGGGCTATGTTTCTTTACGAAGATCCAAGCCTTGTTCTACGTTGCCGCCGCACCGCTGCTATTTCTGCTCATGTTGGCCGTCGATCGCCAGCGATGGCGCGACCTTGGGACCCCGGTGGCCAGGGCACACGCCGTCGTTGTCTGCCTCCTTACCCTCCTGAGTGGGTTGGCGTTCGTCGGCCTCTTGCATGCCGCACGCAACACCACTATCCCGGACAACTTCATGACGTTTGCCCGCCAAGGTTACGCGACGCAGGGGTACGCCCTACTCCTGATCGCGGCCGTGGCGGGCCTTTTCGGGTGCCAGTGCGTGATGGCGGCCATGGGAACGGTGCCCGCGCGTGCGTTCCGGTTGTCGTCGTTTGCGACGCTCCTTTTTGCGGGTTTCCTTGCTTCCTTGTTGTGCCATTTTCTCCTCTACGCGGATCCGACCGTAGGTTTCACGTATCTGCTTTACGACTTCAAGATCGCGTTCACGCGGAACAATGATTTCCAGAAAGGTCCGTTGAAGGGCACGTTTTCTTACTATACCGCAGCATTGGGCTACTTCGTGCAGCGTTCCCCGCTTTCATTTGCGCTGTATGCATTTTCCCTGCTGTTGCTTCTTCTCGGACGCATTTTCAGGCTGGTTTCGGTTCCCAAACGCTTGCCGGTTCTGGCCCTGCTCCTCAGCGCACTGTGTATGGCCAACGTCCTTTTCGGTGTTCGGGCAAGGAACCCTCGGGACCTTCTCATGGTCGAGGCGCTGCTTGGTTTTGTCAGCCTCGCTTATCTTACCCTTGTCGCCCGGTATGCGACCCGCCAACCTATACTGCTTAGGGTGTTAGCCCTGACGCTGGTCCTCGTGCTTGTGGTCATAAACGTTGCGCACTCGACGACTATGGTGGACCGTCTTGACTCGAACTTCAACAGATATCTTTGGCGCGAGGCCAAATGGTATCCGGATCAGAGAGGGAAGAGTTTTTTCTCGAAATTTATCCTTTTGCCAAAGGACAAAGCACTTGCTAAAGAGCCCTATCTCCAAGATCGCACGGTTCTGGCGCCAGTGGCCCGCCGCCACCACGAGATTCGGCGTACGGTGGATTTTGTCTTCAAGAACCAACGGATCGACCTCAAAAACGTTGGGGTGCTTGTCGAGCGCTTTCCTGTCTGGACTGCCGACCTGTCCTGGCGGTTCGCTTCGTTCCCGGCGCAACTTCAAGGCGCTCTCGTTATAGACGCGTGTTCCCTTCCCCTTGAAAGAGATCTTGACATAAGTTCGCTCAAGTCAAAATACGTGTCGTGGGATGTATTCGGGTTTCATGGAGCCCCGGGAAAGGAGAGCACGTTAACCGTTCTTGGACGGCCCGACCTCCACGTTCTCATGTTCGTGACACCGGAGGACCACCAAGCAGTCAAAACGTCTGGCCTTATAACCCCGGCCTTCCTGGGTGAAGATACGCACATCGTCGTCGCGAATGGACAGCAGACGCAGGAGTTTCTTCCCTGGGAGGTGGACACGGGGGCGGATATTAACGCGGCGAGGCTGACGCAGCCCGGTTTCTTCGTCATTTCGCCAAACCTATCCGCACCCCTAGCGGCGCCCAAGAAACAGCGCGGGAAAGCCGCGCTCGACGCGAATCATCTCGGGCAGTAGCGCCACGAGTTCCTTGTCGGCGCCCGCGCGATGGGGGCTGATCCATTCCCAGACAAGGGTGTTGTCTGGCGTGACCTCGAATGCCCGGCCCGTGTTCGATTCACTGATGAGGGTGTTGCCGTTCGGCAGGCGCTGACACGAACCCAGCGTGTCTGAGAAGAAACCGTTGTCTTCCTTGCCTCGGTACGCCCAGTGTATTTCCTGCGTGAACGGATCGAACTCGATGACGTCGGACCAGGCGCCCCCGCTTGTATTGTCGAATATGAGCATCCGACCATTGTTGAGGACGGTCGGCTGGTGTTGATTACCCCACAGCAGGGCCGGCAAACACCAAACGACTTCCTCTTTGTCGAGATCGACAACCGCGATCATCTGCAACCGCAGGATCGAGATTAGAACGTTCCCGGCCTTGAATTGCGGTGCGCGTGCGCCGAGCCTGCCGTCGAGTACTTCAATCGTGTTCGTATGAAAGATATCGCGCGTTTTCAGTGCATTCAGTCGCCGTGCGTAATGCGAATATGCTGACCGTTTCAGGGCACCATATATGGACACCCGGCGCAGTTCGGTGCCGTCCCCGTCCAAGATCACGATGTAGTCATCCAACACCCGTCTGCCGTCCTGCACCCCCGGGATCTGTCTGGCTTTGCGGATCAGCGTGTAAATGGTTCCCTCGTCCGTGACAAACAGGTCGTGGTGACAGGCCTTCGAGTAGGTCCACAGCAGGTTCGAGTTCTTATCGAGTTTGATCAAGCCGAATCCTGCGAAGATTGCCAGCAGGTCGCCGTTGTCGTAAAGATGGACCCGGCGCCAGTATTGTGCGTTGGGCTGTTCGAAATGGGCAACCCGTTCCGGCCAGACCGCCGCGAACTCATACCGCCACGTGTGCAACACCTTGCCCCCCATGTCCATTAGAACGGCTTCCGGGGCGTGGCCGGACGTGTAGAGATTCAGGCCGTTGTAAGCTCGATCCGCGTCATAAACGGTTACGCCGTATGCTTCTCCCGCCGCCGCATAGGCGTCCAAGTAACCGATGGCCTCGAGGTGTTCAACCAGTTCATCTTCATCGTCGGCCAGTAGTTCGGAGGCTTGACGGGCCCTGACCGGTTGCCATTGTCCCAGCGGCACGTCATCCGTCTCGGCCTCGTCCGGGCGAATTGTGGTGGTGGCGCACCCAGCCATGACGGTGGCGAGCAGCTCGAGCAGGACCCATGTCAGTAAGCATTTCCCGACGCCAGCTTTTGCCGACTGTGAACACCCGGGCTCATTCGCAACCATTGTCACTAAACATCTCCCTGCCGCCGTGGCATTGTTTGCACCGAGTATAGCGTTCGTCCCGAAAAGAGGTCAACACCGCGACGACCTTGCAGGGCTTGCGTATCCGCCTTTTCTGGGACGCTTACGCACGGATCTGAGGTCGTCCTGATTTGTGCTGGGGAAGGCCGTGTTGATAGAATCCAAAGCCGGCGTGTGTGGGACGCGGTCTTGCCGCACGCGTTCACGCTCAAGGTTTCGGGATACGGGCGGCGGGGAGTCTTATGTTTACGAGAGACCACATGGGGCCTGCTGCGTTGACGGCGGTCTTTGCGCTGTCCTTCCTCGCAGCGGCGACGGTGACGCGACTTTCGATGGCGGCGGCGCACCGGTACGCCCTGCACGCGATTCCTAATCAGCGGTCGTCGCACACGGACCCGACCCCGCAGCTCGGCGGCCTCGGCGCATCGTTCGCGCCGCTGCTGTTTCTTTTCTACCTTGCTGCGTTCCCGCCGAGGAGCGGAGCGGCCGGTCCGCCTGTGTCGTATCACGCGGCGCTCGCGCTAGGCGCCCTTGTCTTTTTTGCCGTGGGCCTGTGGGATGATGTCCGGGCGCTTTCGCCCAAGACAAAACTCCTGGGCCAGTTCGCAGGCGCGGCGGTGTCGTTCCATGCCCTGAGCCTTATCCATACGGCGGCGACGAGTCTTCGCGACCCAGCGGCGCTGGTCAAACAGGGGGGCATCGTTGCGTTGTGGGTATGCTGGATCGTCGGGTTTGTGAATGCATACAATTTCATGGACGGCATGAACGGCAAGGCGGGCGTGTTCGCGGTGAACGTCCTCGTTTTCACCTTGCTTATCCTGGGTCTCGTGGCGCACGCCCCCGGAAATGCGGACAACCCGGCGGACGGGTCGGCGTCCATAGGGCTGCTCGAGACGAGGAGCTATCTGGGCTCCCAAGTCTACGTACCGCTCGCCGTAATCGCTATTGCTTCCGTGTGCGGGTTTCTGGTGTTCAATTGCCGGCCCAGGGCGTTGGTGTTCCTGGGCGATTGCGGGAGCCATTTTCTCGGTTTTTTGATCGCTGCGCTTGCGTTCCTGGCTTCGGAAAGCCTGTGGGGACGCGGCAGGTCGCTGCTCGCGTTCGTCATCTTGCTGATGCCGTTTCTCTATGACGTGACGTATACGATGACGAAGCGGGCCTTGGCCCGCAAGAAGATCTGGATGGCGCACCGAGAACACCTTTACCAGCGGTTGTTGATCTGTGGCATGAGCCACATGCGCGTTCTGGGGATCTGCGCGGCGACGTACGTGGCTTGCGGGGTCCTGTCTGTCGTGTGTGCCCTTTCGGAAGCGATTGTGGGCCGGCTGGTCTGCGTCGCGCTGTCTTTGGCGGTCATGGGCGCCTATACGCTCTTCGTTTTTCGCAAGGAGGCGGGGCAGAGCCCCGCGCTTTGAGCGCAGCAAGCTGCAGACAAGGGGCGCACGGCGGGAGGACTGCCCCTTAGGTTGGGATACTGACAAAATGCACGAGATGACGGGGACAGAAACGCTGCACACGCATCGCAACCTGCGTTTGATGGTTGTGGCGGACGCGTGTCTTTTCGTGGGTGCGTATCTTGCGGCCTACCTGATTCGATTCGACGCCGTCATTCCGGCGAAGCACGTCGCCGTGTTGAAGGCGACCCTTGTGCCGATGCTTTTGTGCAAGATGGTCGTGGCGCACTACTTCGGCCTCTACCGGGGCATGTGGCGCTACACCAGCTTGGTGGACTTGATGAATGTCTTTAAGGCCGCCTTCGTCAGCAGTCTGCTTATCTACTCGACCGTCTTGTTTCTGCGCAGCCTTGCCGGCTTTTCGCGGGGCGTGTTTCTGCTGGACGGACTGCTGACCTTTCTCTTCGTGGGCGGCTTGCGCGTGGGGATCCGGCTCTACTTTACGCATACGGTTAAACGTTTCTTTGCGCGCGATTTCTACGCGGTGCAACGCAGCGACGGCCCAAAGAACAACCTGCTGATCATCGGGGCCGGCGACGCAGGTGAAGTTCTTTTGCGGGAGTTCAGGCAGAGTCCTGCTCTCTCGTACAACGTGGTGGGACTGTTGGACGACGACGCAACGAAAATCGGCAGATACATCCATGGAACGCCTGTGCTGGGCACGATTGACGCGCTGCGCGAGATTGTGCAACTCAAGGCCGTGACGGAAGTGTTGGTCGCGAAACCGACCGCTACCGCGCGCGAAATGCGGCGGATCGTCGAGGTGTGTGAAGCGATCGACGTCGAGTGCCGCATCATTCCTTCGGCCGGCGAGTTCATCGACGGCAACGTGAGCATCACATCGGTTCGAGACGTCGCGTTCGAGGATCTTTTGGGAAGAGAGCCGGTCAAACTCGAGACGGCGCGCATCGGCGGGTATCTAAGAGGTAAGCGGGTGTTGGTGACGGGTGCGGGCGGGTCAATCGGGTCGGAACTCTGCCGCCAAGTCGCCCGATTCGAGCCCGGCGCCTTGCTGTTGGCGGATCGAAGTGAAAGCGCGCTCTATGACATCGAAATGGAACTCAAGCATCATCCCACGTTCCAAGTCAATCACAAACCCATCTTAGTGGGCGTCCAGAACCTTCGGGCGCTTCGAGAAGTCTTCGCCGAGTTTCGCCCCGAGGTCGTCTTTCATGCCGCCGCGTATAAGCACGTCCCCATGCTCGAGCTTCACCCGTGGGAGGCCGTTTTCAACAACATTGTAGGGACCAAGAACGTATTGGCGCTGTCCAACGAATTCGAGGAGGTCGGACGCTTTGTGCTCGTCTCCACGGACAAGGCCGTTCGACCGACGAGCGTGATGGGGACCTCGAAGCGGGTGGCAGAACTCCTGACGCAGTGTTACGACGCGATCAACCATCACACCGTCCATCAGGCAGTGCGGTTCGGCAATGTGGCCGGTAGCGCCGGCAGCGTCATCCCGCTATTCAAAAAACAAATCGAGAAGCGCGGGGCCGTCACAGTCACGCATCCCGAGGTGACGCGTTTTTTCATGACCATTACGGAAGCCTCGCAACTCATCCTGCAGGCCGGCGCCATGGGCAGCGGGGGCGAGATCTTCATCCTCGAGATGGGTGCCCCGATCAAGATTGTCGACTTGGCCCGCGATCTCATTCGTTTGTCGGGGTTCGAGCCTGATGTAGACGTACCGATCGAGTTTATCGGCTTGCGGCCCGGTGAAAAACTCTATGAAGAACTCATTACCGACGGCGAAGGGATTGTCCCGACCGAACACCAGAAAATTATGGTATTGAAACCCGAGCAGGCTCCGCTCGAGGCCGTGCGAGAGACGTTTGATAAGCTGAGCGGCGATATCGAAGAGCTGGTCGGACTGGCCCATGCCCACAACGGCGACGGCATCCGGCAGAAGTTGCATCAGATAGTCCCGGAATACGCCCCGAGCGCGGATGATCAGTCGGCCACAGCGCCGGGCAACTTGGGGGCGCTGCGGCGATGATGGCGATCGATTACGTCACGCGATACGTTGCTCTCGTCGGCATTGCCTTCTCCGCATTTCTCCTCATTGACGCCTGGACACGCCGTTGGCATGTCGATATTGCGCCGGCAGCCGCCGCGGCGGGGCGCGCCCGCGGCGAAAAACGTTTCCCACGACCCTGCGGGCTCGCGCTTTTCCCAAGTCTTATCCTGGCTTTTCTGGCGGCGCTCTATTTCTGGCCCATTCTATGGCAAGAGGGGTACGCCGGACTCATTATCGCGGCAAGCGTAGTCACTGTGGTCGGGATATACGGCGACCTATATGGGCTGCATGCGGTCACCGCGTTGTCTTGCTCTGCGCTTTCGGGCCTAATTCTGCTGCATTTTGGCTACCGACTCGATGGCCTTCAGCTCCTGTTCATTGAGGGCGTCATGGAATTCGGCCGGGCCGCCCCGATCATCACCGTTGCTGGTACGGTTCTCGTGATGGGCGCCGTGCATTGGCTCGAGGCCCTTAGAACGGGCGCAGTGACCTCCGGGATGCTTATTTGCGCCTTGCTGCTGTTTCTCAAGCTTACGCAGAACGCGGCAAACGCGGCCGCGCCCCTCCTGATCGCTCTGGGCTCTCTGGCCGCCTTGACTCTATGCAACATAAAATCGGCGAAGACGACGCTGGGCCATGGCGGCGCCATGCTGGTAGGCCTGTTGATGGCTTCAGAACTGCTGGACGGACCAAGGCACGTCGCAACCGTTACGACCGCGGCCTTGCCGGTGGTGATTCTCGGACTTCCGATTCTGGACGGCGTCAGGGCGTTTCGCGTCCGATGCGGCGAATCCCACCGTGCCGTGTCCAAACAGCGCCGGCGGCATGACTTCGTCCGGTGTTGCCTAGCCTATCCAGAATCGGAAGTCTTTTGGCTCTGTGCGAAGGCGCTTACGCATACCGTTTTTAGGGGGCGTACGGAAACGCCGGCGGAAACGGCCGAGCCCCGATTGGCCGAAGAAGGCGATAGGCGTGTCCCGGACAGCGCACGGCAGACGCCGCGCGAACTGCAGAAAGCCGTGGGAGGGAAGAGGCGCGTCATTGCACTGACAAAGGCGATCCTGACGGTCCTTGTAACCGTCCTGGTCTTTGGCGCAGCGTCGAAAGGGCCGCACACGTTGGTCCGCGACAGCATCGACTATGAAAGTTCCGTGGCGGCGTACCTGGCTTCGGGCGACGCGGCACGCGCCTTGCGCGTGGCCCGGATCGCTAAGGAGCGGTATCCCGGTGAGCCGACGGCTCGGTATCTCTACGCGAAGAGTTTGATGGCCAACGAAGAGAGCGCCGCCGCCCTCGACGAATACGCCGCCGTCTTTCGCATCGAAGAGATACCCAATCCGGACTACGATCCACTCAGGCCGGCGCACGCGCCGAAGGGCATCGACACGTTCCGGCCGTTTTTCCATCCCATGGCCCGGCTCGAAGTGGGCGACTACTGGCTTCAACAAGGCGACCTCGGCCGCGCAATCGAAAACTTCGAACTTGCTCAAGCATTCGGACAAACGCCCAACGCCGAATGGCGGCCCACCCTCTACGCGGCCTACTCGGCGCTCGGCGCGTGGGGCGCTGCGTTCGAATACGCCGACCCGCCGCCCGATTTGGCCGCGCTGCCTGCGGGCGCCCTGCGCACGCTCGTGCGCATTTGCGCCTATCGCGAAGACTGGCTTCAGTGCAAAGACGCCGCGCTTGTCTGGCGGAGCCGGACGGACGCCGACGCCGCTGACGCGGATTTTTGGTTAGGCCGGGCCCGCCTCGCACTCAGCGAGTTTGTGCAGGCCTCAACGGCTCTCGAGTCGGCCAAGAATGCCGGACACCCTGACGCGCCTTTTTTTCTTGGCCTGGCCGAAGAAGCACGGGGCGCGGACGACGAGGCGGCGGCGCATTTCCTCCACGTTTCAGCTACAAGCCTTTATCGCCCTTTCAGTCTTGCCAAGGCAGCGTCCCTGCTGCAGCGCAAGATGGAGCAGTCCCGCGACCAGCCGGATGAAGAAACACGTGCAGCGGAGGGGAAGCCGGTCGCAAACGCGCCGCGGGCCGATCCGGCTCGACTCGAGGAGCGAATCGCCCTGCTCGCCAAAGAACTCCGCGCGTTGCTTGCCGAGGCTATGCCGCTCCCGTCGCCGCATCGCCAAGACGACCTCGACGTGCGTTCCAGAGGCTTCGCTATCCCGATGGATTCACTCGCACACGACGCGCCGTTTCCGATGTTGATCGCCTGGCGGGATAGCCGGCAGCCGCCCTCAACGTCGCCGGAACAGTTCGCGGTCGAGTCCGCCTCGGGCAATAGCCTCCGGCTGCGATACGGCCGCGACATGCTCGAGCTACGCTGGGTCGAGAATCTGGCGCCGTTTGGCGACCTCGATCCGTTGCCCATGCCCGGCGCCTACTATCCCGGCTGGATCGAGCGCTATCGGGACGCCGAACAGGGGGCGTGGCGCCGCGTCTCGCCCTTTGCCCATGTAATCCACGACGCATGGCTCAGAATCCGCGCCACAGACGCGGGCCAGCGCGTGTATTGCGAGACAGCGCCTCTTCCCGTCGAAACAGGCCGGTTCTTCCTGTTCGCCGTCCGCTGCAAGTCCGAAGGGGCGCGACTTGTGGCCGGTTGGAACTGGTACGACTCGGAAACCAGTCAAATCGCATCCGATAATGCAATCAATCAACGCAGGGTCCGAGACTGGGCATGGGAGACGCTCTACGAGCGCCGACCCGACCAGGCGGCGTTTGTCCAGGCGTCTGTCGGCATTTACAGGGACAAAGGCCAAGCCCTCTTCGACACGGTTCTTATTGTGCCTCTTGACCCGCCGACTTTCGACCAGGTCCCTCGAGATGCGCCCAAGTGATTGCTGCCGTACGCCCGACCACACGGCCGCTGCCGGGAGAACTGAACTTCACAAGGCGAACTCACGGGCAACCCAATCCATATCTGGGACGTGGGGGGGGGACACTGAACAGCCGAAGACGGATGCTGCAATT
>Ga0180438_10012040_pt1 | contig 10347 bp, 8 predicted proteins | sample SS_ome_12_FD_132455 | JGI IMG/M metagenome (GOLD analysis project Ga0180438, IMG submission 132455) | Hypersaline lake sediment archaeal communities from the Salton Sea, California, USA - SS_3_D_2 metaG | ecosystem: Environmental > Aquatic > Non-marine Saline and Alkaline > Hypersaline >... | reverse complement strand
TATCCTATGGAACTATCTTAGGTTCAATGTATGTATTTAATTTATTCGGACCTCCAATATCGGCGGCTCTAGTAGACGAAGCTGCAAATAATAGTGGGAATGCTAATAAATTACAAGTCCTTGCAGAAATTTCAGGATCTTATTCTGGTGCAATGAGTTTCACAACCACTATTGGTGCTGCATTTGCCTCAATATTCGTAGGTGTTTTTCTATTTGGGAATAACAAAACCAATTCTATAATATTAACGATATGTTTTGCGACTACGGGTATTTTTTATCTACTTGCGTTGTTATCCATGAGAAATATCAAGTTAAAAATGATTTAGAAATAATAGAATCCTATTGATTTAACAAAATATTTTTCATCAACTTCAATAAAGGAATAACTAGTTATGGAAAACCACAAATTTTTATAAAATTACTTTTATAAACAAGAAGAGGATACTTTTCATGTCAATAAAAATCGTCGTCGCAGAAGACAGTTCTTATCAACGAAAAATCATTAGCGATATAATAAATTCACGAGAAGGCATGGAGGTCGTTGCAATAGCGAGGAACGGATTAGATACACTCGAAAAGATCGAAATTTTCGATCCAGATGTATTGTTATTAGACCTTGAAATGCCTCAAATGACAGGATTAGAAGCATTTGAATTTTTAAGTGAACATTATCTTCTTCCTACAATTATACTGTCATCTTCAGATCCTAGAACTTTGGATTTTGAAACCCAAACGATTTTATTAGGAGCTGTTGATTATATCGAAAAGCCTAGAGGTAGGTTGAAAGACGAGCTTCCTAAAATTAAAGATCAGTTGATCAACAAAATTTTAGTTGCTTCAAAGATGAATAGGAACTACACCAGGTTTCGAGATTCGTTCCGAAGTGCTTTAATTGAGCTAAAATATTCCTTAGAAAAAGAGAAGAAAGGAAACCTTATCAAGAGAGAAGCCCACTCCGAAAAAAAACCACTAGAAAGAAACCGTAAAAAGGAAAAAGAATCAATAAAGATTGTTGTGGCCGAGGATTCCTCATTTCAGAGAAAAATAATTACAGGAATGATAGAGTCTCAGGAAGACATGGAAGTTGTGGCCGTTGCGAGAAATGGAAGAGATGCTCTTAATAAAGTTGAAAAATTCAATCCGGACGTTATAATATTAGATCTCATTATGCCCGTAATGACAGGATTGGAAGCATTTGAAATTTTAAGCGAGCATTATCCCGTTCCCACGATTGTGTTTTCTGCCTTGGATCCTAAGACTTTAGATTCTGGTGTTCAAGCTCTTTTACTAGGGGCCGTTGATTATATCATGAAACCAGGCGGTGAGTGGAACATCGAGCTTCCTAAATTTAAAGAGCAATTGATCGAAAAAATTAGAATTGCATCTAAAATAAAAACAAACTACCCTATGCGAAGGGAATCGTTTCAGAATGCTTTAAGTGAAAGAAAAACTTCAATCACAATAACAAAAAAGGCTGTAACCGCCGTTGAAATCGAACCAACCAAACCTTCAAGAGTAGAAACGAATATAATCGTAATGGGGGCAAGCGTAGGAGGCCCAAAAACATTAAAATCTATATTAAAGGATATTCCTGAAAATTTTCCTGTTCCAATTTTACTCGTTCAACACATGAACACTTTTTTCATGAGTCAATTTGCCCAATCATTAAATAATACTTGCAAAGTTAGGGTAAGAATTCCTTCCGATGGTGAACTTATTAAACCAAATACAATTTATCTAGCGCCTGGTGGAAAGCACATGGAAATAGTGTTTAAAAGTGGAAAACCTTGTTTTCATACCTTTAAAGGCGAACCAGTCAATTTTTGCATCCCTGCCGTAGATGTTCTTTTTGCTTCCGCAGCTAAAATATACAAAAATCGTGTATTAGGAGTTTTACTGACCGGTATGGGTGCTGATGGAGTGAATGGTTTAGATATGATTAGAAAATATGGCGGTAAAACAATCGCGGAATCTAAAGAAACATGTGTGTTATATGGAATGCCTAAAATAGCAGCTGAGAGAGGAGTTGCTGATTTGATCGTCCCTAATTACGAGGTAAAGAATTACATGATCAAGCACGCAAATCTATGAAATTTGAGATTGTTTTAACCTAAAATTTAATAATATTTTTTTGTTTAATTCCATTTAATTACATAATTTACTATTAATTATTATAAAATCGATGAGATATTGACTGAAACATGACAGAAAATGAAGAAAAGGGTAAATACGATTATTCATTCGATTATATTTCAAAGAAACTTGAAGGAAAGAAGGATTCCTACGGAATGCTAATGAAGGAAATCATTCGAACTGGTATTTGTACTGAATGTGGAACTTGTGCGGCTGTTTGTCCTGTACTAGAATGGGATCATTTATTGGGGCAACCAAAACTGACAGGAAAGTGCACGGGATGCGGAATATGCTACAATCAATGTCCTCGTACCATTACAGATCCGATAGAATTGATGGGGGAATTTAAAACGGGATATGTTGCAAATACAAATATTCCCGAAGTTATTGGAGGCCAAGATGGAGGAACCGTTGTTAGTCTTTTATGTTATCTGTTTGACGAACACTTAATAGATGCAGCAATCGTCACGATGAAGGATCCAAACAAGCCTTGGTATCCTGCGGCTCAAATAATAACTTCCAAGGAAGAGGCTATTAAAAGCGCAGGTTCAATTTACGCCCACAGTCAAACGGTTGAAAGCTTAATGGATGCCATTCGCGAAGATTATAGATCAATCGCTTTTGTAGGAACTCCGTGTAATATTGATGCTGTTGAGAAGATGTTTAACAGTCCTGCGGGAATGTTGAAGTATTTCATGCGAGCACATGTGTTAAAAATAGGTTTGTTCTGCATGGATAGCTTCTCTCCAGAAACGCTCTATTCAAGGTTCGAGAGTGATGGGATTGATTTATCAAAGATTGTCAAGATGGATATTAACAAAGGCAAATTCCACTTATATGAAGAATTAAATAGTGAACCAGTAAAATCTTACACGATACGGTCCTTACATAAGTATAAATCTTCAAGTTGTAATTTTTGTGTTGATCTCACGGCAGAGAATGCTGATATTTCAGTAGGTTCTGTTGGAAGTGGTCCAAACAAAAATACGGTTTTTGCACGAACAGGCTTAGGAGCAGAAATCATAGAAGATGCTGCGAAAAAAGGATATCTTACAATTGAGCCTTTTGATGCTATAAATTTGAACGCAGTGTTATTTTTAGGAAAACTCAAGAAGGTTTCGCAATACAACATACAGAAAAGGAAGGTCTTTATTGTAAAAGACCAACCAAGTGAAGAAAGCGCTAGAATTGAATCGGGACCTATTTCTGAAAAAGCAAAATCAGCCTTTGGAACGAGAAGGGCGTTAAGCGTGGCAAAAACATTAAACGATAAAGAAAAAATTTTAAAATTAACAATTACGAATACGGTTGGCTTCACATTAGAAGATTTAAAAGTTCGATTTGCGTTAATTGACGACGTGTTCGAGAAAAATCCGTGGATGACTACAATAAAAGAATTGTTTCCTTACGAAACGCTTGAAATCGGATACCCTGTAGAAAACTTAGAAGGAGCTGTCTTAATTGAAGCATCAACGGAGGAACATGGTAAAATTTTCTCTAGAACAGTTAAATTCGCTCCAGAAGAAAAAAAATAACACTTTATTTTTGAAAAAAACAGTTAAATGATATAAATTATTATAAAAATTATTAGAACAAGGTGTAAAAAAAATGAAAATTAGTTTGGTTGGCCTTGGGGGCTGTGGAAAGACAAGCTTATATAGCGTTGCATTTGCCGAGAAATCAGCAGAAGATACTAAAAGATTATCGCCCACAATTCTCTATGAAACCAGGAGGCACCCATTCTTGGGCCTACAAGTCGGTATTTTTGATTTTGGTGGCCAAGATCAGTACCGTAAAGAATATCTCGAAAAGCCTGAAGTATTTAGAGGTACAGATATTCTCATTCCAATAGTTGACCTCCACGATCCTAATAACTTTGAACAAGCAAAAGAGTATTTTGAAGGTCTATTAAATATTTATCGTCAAAATAACGAAAAACCAAAAATCACGTTATTTTTGCATAAATACGACACAGAAGATTATCAAAAAGAACTTTTAGATACAAATGTTCAGAAAGCTAAAGATATTTTCCTTGACCTATTTAAAGATTATGATTTTGAATACATGCTAACGAGCATTTACGAGCAAGACAAACTTGCTAAAGTATTTAGAGATATTTTGATATCTTCTTATAGTGAATTGAAGACTCATGTTGAAAAAGCTGAAAAACAACTAGAAGAAATTAAGGCAAAAATAATTATTTCTGATATTTCAGGAAATGTTATAAGTCACAATGTTCAAGGTGTAAGTAGTGGACTGACATTAAGAGGAGATTTACGAGATTACATAAACGCTTGTAATACTGTACGAGAAAACATTTTCATGTCAGATTCCGCAAATTTTAAAGGAAGAAACGCTGACGGAAAAGAAATCGAGCTTCATATTTTTAAATACATCATCTCTGTTATTGTCATGAAATCCGGAGAGATTGACATGGAGTCTCAAGATAAGTTAAACACGCTCTTGAATGACATGAAACTTTTTGCTGATTTAATAATCTCAGCGCATTCAGAATAGATTTATTTTTCTTTTTTTTTTTACTTTTTAATTAGTAAAACAATTTCTAATCGACAATTATTTAAATATTTTTGAGTTAATATGGTTAATAATTTTTAATAATTCAGATAATTTTTGATGTATTACAATGAATAATAAGAAAAAAGATATAGGAATTGCTCGTGAGATATGCATTTGGAAAGATAGATCTGAGTGTGGAGATTGTCAGTTGAGCGAGGAGATTTTTTGCCAGCCTCAGTTAAAATACATGCTATTTTTTGCTCTCCCATTACTTTTAGCAATAATACCAGTTACTCTGGGAATAATATTATCTGGTTTTGACCCAGTAATGAAATTCATTTTCTTTGTAGGTTGGATTACTTATGCTTTCTTCTTTTTTTTCATTCTTGAAAGTTATGTAATTTGTAATCACTGTCCTTATTATGCAAACGAATCACAAAGAGTACTTCATTGTACCATTGACAAGGGCAAGTTAAAAACAGGGAAATACAATCCCGGACCTACAACAACAACTGAAAAGATCATCTTTGCAATTGGAGCTCTAATTCTAATTGGATATCCAGTACCATTCTTGATTATTGGGGGATTATTTGTCCCATTAATTTTTCTAATAATTGGGGCAATCGCGTGGATGGTGTCAATTCAATTGAAAGTATGTAAGGATTGCATCAATTTCGCGTGTCCATTGAACAGGGTTCCAAAGTCCATTAGGGATGAATTTATCAAGCGTAATCCAATCATTAGAAAAGCGTGGGAAGAAAAGGGATACAAATTCGATTAGTAATATAAGAAAAGGTTAAAGCATTTCTTCTAAATCTGCCAATGTGCCTCGATAGGTAGGTTCTGGCATCGAATCGTTTATTTTCGTATTTTTACTTGTTATTAAAAAAGTTTGACAACCTATATTCGCTGCGACCATGTCTTTGTCTTCATCTCCAACCATCAAGCAAGCTTCGGGAGAACGATTAATTTCCTCGCAAATTAATTTATAATAAGTTAAATTTGGTTTGGTTGCCCTACTATTTTCAATAGTCGTTATTAATTTATAAGGAAAATCTCCTACATCCGCCCATTCTAACCTTTGCCTAATAGCTGTTTCTGGCAACATTGGAGTAGTTGCGATGACAACATCGTAACCCTTATCAAAAGCTTTCTGAATTACAGAGCGAGCCCTCGGTTTTTTTTGAGCAAATTTCTGGAGTTTTGGAAATTCGTTTTCATAAAATTCGTCAAAAATGGGCTCTATTTCCTCTCGAGAATGCCCTTCTATCGGAAAAAACGCCCTTGCATACGCGTCAATGTTAGTCTCTTCGCCATTATTTTGTTCTACAACCTTTGACGCAGCCATAAGACTTTTAATTACTATCTTTGGAGAAACTATGTGAGCCACGCTAGCAGATATAGACTTCATATAATTCATGACAAATAAAGTTACTTCCATCTGGTTCAATGTACCATCTAAATCAAAAAGAATCGCCTGTATTTTTTCATCCAGTTTCGCAGTCATTATTTCTCTCTCGAAATATTATTTTTTTTGGTATTAATCGTACATTCTTGTTAATAGCTTTTTAAATTAAAAGCAATTACTTGTTATTTAAATAATGCATGTTGATTTAAACCATTTACCAAAATAATAATAATCTATAAATTAGAAGCCTTCCATGTCAAAAGTAAGAGATTTGAAAATAAAAAAAATTTTATTAAATTCAAAGCTTTTAATAATCATAATATAGTTCTGAATATTTTTTATTTGGAGTTGAAAATTGAATCTGGAACTAACTGATTTGAACAATGGCAGCGTGAATGTCGGCGATAAACTAAACATAAGGACGAAATTTGGTTTTGACGAAGACACTACGCTAAAATGGAGTGGGATCAGATTAATTACCAATCCACCATGCCTGAAAGAGCTCCAAATCAATAAAGAAGAGATTTTTTCCACGGGTTTTTTTGAGGCGGGAAAGTATATTCGCGATAAAGCCATGCTGATAAAAAACAATGTAGTTCCGACGATAAAAAATAGGAATTTAGAATACTTGATTCAGCTAATACTTAGAAAAGAAAACCCGATTAATCCAGAAGACGATCTAGTTGTCAAGAAAACGCAAGATATCGACATTAATTTAAAAGAAGCTAAAGTTCAAGCAATAAAACAAAACCCTGTATCACTTTCTATCTCAGGATTGAACATTAACATTACTAAAGACGTGTTTAAGCCAGGAGAAACGATAAAAATCAACTACTCTTCCCAAAATCTAAAAGAGATTGAAATAAGACTACTTCAAAAAGCAAATCTGGTGTGTTATTGCGAAGCTTATGGCAAAACTTGTAGAAAAGTGGAAGAATTACCTCCTGCCATTGCTGGAGATGTAAAAACCAAGAATACTGAGAAAGGTTTTCTACTATTAAAAGTACCCGAAGTTGCCGAACCAAGTCATAATTATTTATGGGAACCAACGGAGAAGGAGTATTGGGGATTAAAGTATGGTGATTATTCGCAATGGTCGTTAATGATAATTGGGAAAAAGAAACCCGAGTTTGGACGCGACATCATCAGATTTGAGATGCCTATTACTATTGTGGCGAGCCCAATAGACGAGGAAAAAGAAGGAATTGATTTATTCGCAGGCGGAGGGGGAGTGCCTTCGTTATTTGACGGCGTATCTTCAAAATTCCAAAAGGTTTATAAAGTGAATTCAATCGAATCTGACATGGAAAAATATACTTTAAAAATTGAAAATATCTCAAAGGAAGATCTTGAAGGAGTGACAGTAAAGCTCTCTGGCTTACAAGAAGGGTTATTTGAAACAGCGCCTATCCTTACGGGATTCAATAAATGGAAAAAGGGGGAAGAAAAAGAGATCATCTACGAGACAAAACAAAATATATCAGCCCTAATTTCAATTATTGAAGACAATAGTCAAAAAAATATAAGGATTCAAACGCCAGTATCTGCTGATTCTTTCTTTTAATAAAATAGAAGATTATAGAAGTTCAAAATAAAATATTTGCACTTCGTTTATACATTTACAATTATGCCTCTTTTTCTAATGATTCAATTTTTTGAAAAAAAGAATTAAAAGTTAAATTATTTAAATCTTCTAATCTAAATGAAAATAAGCTATCAAGTAACTTCTTTATATGACTGATTCACATGAAAAAAATAGGAAATGGCCTGTCTTGTTCTTCAAAATCAGACGCAGAAGGAGAATTAGTTTACATTGAAAGTATTAATGATGTCATTGATATATTTGATGAAGCCGAAGAAAAAATCTGCTTGGTAAACGACGCCGGCACTAGGATTCTTGGTCCGATTTTCTCAGATTTAAAAGGTGTTTTATGCACTACTGGAGGTGCAGGTTCCCATTTAGCAACAGTATCAAGAGAATTTGAAATTCCTTGTATTATGAATCTAAAGGTTGAAACAAAAGAATTGGCAAAACTTAATGGAAAGAGAGCAAAGATTTCAACAGATAAAGAAAATAAGGGAAGTTTATTTTTAATTAATTGATAAAAATCTCATAAATTTTCTGGAAATAGTAAAGATGGAACATATTAATTTTCTCATAACCGCAACGCCTAGTTCAGAATTACATGGTGGGAAAGGATCAAAATTAATTAAATTAATTAAAATTGGAGCAAATATTCCACCGGGATACATTATCACTACTAAATCATATGAGAAATTTATAAATGAATCAATTTACTATGGAGAATTAAAGGCACTACTCTCCACGCCTTATTCAAAGGATGCGGTTATTGAACAATCAGCAAAAATCATTGATTTAATTATGAAAACACAAATTCCAGATATTATAATTAAAGAGATTAAAAGGGGGCACATTCTACTTAATGATGCAAATAATTCATTTGCAGTGAGATCTTCTGCATCATTTGAGGATAGTAAACATTTTTCATTTGCAGGTCAAGCAAACACCTATTTATATCAGAGAAATATAAATGATGTGATTAAATCGGTTAAGAAGTGCTGGGCATCATTTTTCTCTCCTCATGCTTTATTGTACTTCCTTCACATAAAAAAAAAGAATAGTGATTTATCGTTGGAGAAGTTAAAAATGGCAGTTATTATTCAAAAAATGGTAAATGCAAGTGTTTCAGGTGTTTTATACACTTCGAACATATTAAATAACGATAGAAATCAAATGTTAATAAGTTCTTCCTGGGGACTCGGAGAATCTATAGTAAATAATTCTGTTAATCCAGACATGATTATATTACAGAAAGGAAATTTCAAGATTTTGGAAAAGACGACAGGTAAAAAAGAGAAAAAGTCAATTCCTAACTCTATTCGTTCAGGAACGGTTTTAATTGAAACAAATACATTTTATAGGGAAAAATTTTCGTTAAATGATAATCAAATTCGTCAATTGTACGATTTAGGTTTAAAAGCAGAAAATACCTTTAATTATCCTCAAGATATTGAATGGGCGTTTGAAAACGAGAAATTATATACCCTACAATCTAGACCTATTACTACACTAAAGAACTAACAATATAAACTTTTTATAGCTCAATTCCAAAATAGTTCACGGCATTATTATAACAGATATCCTCTACTAATTTTCCAAGAAGCGCCATATCTGCTGGCATTTCTCCGTTTTCTACATCGTTTCCGATCAAATTGCATAGTATTCTCCGAAAATATTCGTGTCGTGGGTACGAAAGAAAACTCCGAGAATCAGTAGTCATCCCAATAAATCGACTTAAAAGCCCCATATTTGATAATGCATTCATTTGTGCTTCCATTCCATCTTTCTGGTCTAGGAACCACCATCCTGAGCCAAACTGTATCTTTCCGGGAAAAGAACCATCTTGAAAATTCCCAATCATTGAAGCAATTAATGCGTTATCTCGAGGATTCATATTATATATAATTGTTTTTGCGAGTTCGTTTGTCTTATCTAGGCGATCTAGAAAATTTACCATAGAATCTCCTTGAGGATAATCACCTATTGAGTCAAATCCAGTATCTGGTCCTATTTTTTGAAACAATCGAGTGTTATTATTTCTAAAGGCTCCTATATGAAGTTGTTGAACCCACCCACGCTTATTATTTAAACGACTAGCCTCGTATAGAAATGCTGACTTGAATTTGGCGATTTCCTCGATAGATAAGGATGTACTAGATATGACCTTGGTAAATATTTTATCAATTTCTTCTTGCGTGTAATCTTCAGCAAAAAGGTATTCCACGCCATGATCCGCTAATCGACAGCCAAAATCATGGAACAAACCATGTCGTTTATCTATCGCATCCATTAAACTTGAAAAGTCATTTATCTTGGTATTTGAGACCTCGCTTAGTTTTTTCAGATATTTTATATAAATGCTAGTATTGTTCACTGCCATTGCTTTGTCTGGCCTGAACGCGGGAAGTACTTTTATTTCGAATCCGTCGTTTTTAATTTTTTGATGATATTGAAGGGAATCAACAGGATCATCCGTGGTACATAAGATTTTAACATTCATCTTCTTCATGATATTGCGAACAGAATATTCAGGCGTTTTTAATAGTGCTGAACTTTTATCGTAGATTTCTTTACAGGTTTCTGGACTAAGTAAAGCGTTAATATTAAAGAATCTTTGAAGTTCTAAGTGATTCCAGTGATAAAGAGGATTACGTATCGTCATTGGAACGGTTTCCGCCCATTTTTCGAACTTCTCGTAATCAGAAGC
>Ga0180438_10012036_pt1 | contig 10348 bp, 7 predicted proteins | sample SS_ome_12_FD_132455 | JGI IMG/M metagenome (GOLD analysis project Ga0180438, IMG submission 132455) | Hypersaline lake sediment archaeal communities from the Salton Sea, California, USA - SS_3_D_2 metaG | ecosystem: Environmental > Aquatic > Non-marine Saline and Alkaline > Hypersaline >... | reverse complement strand
GTACGGGGCTAAACCGTAACGGCCTGCTCAAAAGCCTGAACCAAGACGCCAGCTGGGAAGGCACGGTCTACGTGTCGCCTTTCCATGCGCACCTTACAGTAAACGAGCCCATCGCGCTATCCAACATGACGTTAGCAACGAATCAATTCGACAGCGGGTCCGTCGCCCGACTCAACGCGGGGGACCGCATCGAAATTCAGGGGCTCGTGCGACGTGACAACACAAACGCCCTCTTCACGTTGCTGGCGCTTCACGACGGCATCGAACTACCGGGACACCGTCAACACTTCACCGTATCGGGAGCTTGGTCACACTTTCTGTACGTGCTACGCATTCAGAATCCGATGGATTCTGTGCAGATACTCATCAACTCGGGTAAACGCGATGCCGCTAGCACCGGCCAGCAGACGGCCGAGTTTGAGGATTTCTCAATGCCCGTGATTAAGGAAAGTGTAGCCCGCGTGGCGTACAACAACCCCACAGGCACGCCGCACCGCGGCGGAGCGACATTCGATGTGCTTACGCTTGACTACCAACCCGAACACGCCACACCGTCTCCTTTTGACTACAGCAGCACCGACTAATCCGGGTGTGTACCGTAAACTGTGCCGTACGATTTGCACTTCATCTGCTTCATGTGGCATATATGCATCAGGGTCCGTAGGGCGTGAGCCCCTATGACCCCTAATTACATCGATATTAGTGGGTTAGAGGAACCAAACAAGAGGCGCTCATAGCCCAAAGGTCGCTGGTTCGAATCCAGCCCCCGATACGCCGAGGTCGTAGAGGAGGTGTTTTGCGGAGCGGACAGCCAAACTCGAAACCGTGATTCGCGCCGCGCAGGGCTCGGCAGAGATACGCCGCGATCTCGACCAACACGCGCCGCCAAAAACCACCCACAGGTGCACTATGCCTCCTCGGGCGCCCGGCGAAGCGGCATGGACGCGAAGAAGCGCCAGGCCGCCAACGCCGTCTCCGCAGGCGTGTCGGTGCATATTGTTCGAACTAATGAAAAAGTCTTGAAAACCTGTCACAATGAAGGGCGTTTGACTTGTGCTTGCGAGCAATACACCTTGAAGAACGGCAAGAAGACGGGCTCAAATTTCAAACGAGGCTTGAGAAAAAGTGCCCAAAGGTACCCCACGAATAGACCCTTTCCATTCAGGAGGAGCCCGGGGAAGACCGTTGAGTAAGGCGCCGCAAAGACTGTTTGCTTTCTTCGCGTCGTACGGCCTCTCGTGCGGGCTTTTCGTGCTACTGCTGCTGCTGACGTACCTGGGCACGCTCTACCAGGTCGAACACGGCTTGTATGAAGCGCAACGGAAGTACTTTCAGTCTGTTTTTCTGGTGCATCGCGCCTTTGGCTTCATTCCGGCGCCTCTTCCGGGAGGGTATCTGCTACTCATCTTACTTTTTGTGAATCTGTTTCTAGGCGGTATCGTCCGCGCGCGGAAAGGGTGGTCAACGCTGGGCATTCTAATTTCGCACGCGGGGATTTGCGTGCTGCTGATTGGGGCGTTCATCACGTTTAGGTGCGCGATCACCGGCTACATGACGTTGGGGGAAGGGGAAAGCGCGAACGAGTTCCAGGATGACGACGAATGGGAGATCGCCCTGGCACAGGCAGACGGCATAGGTTTGACCACGGAGCGTGTCATCCGCGAGCAGGCGTTTGCCCAGGCCGGCCAGGGGGAACGGGTCGCCTTTCATTCGGCTGCGTTTCCCTTTGACGTTGCGATTACGGGCTACGCGAAGAATGCGGCGCCGCTGGCGGCATCGCATAGCGGCGCGGCAACGGCCAAAGAAATCGATGGTTTTACGCTGATGCCGCTCGATCCCGAACGAGAACCTGAGCGGAATCTGCCGGGGGCGTATGTGACCCTTACGGAAAAAGGAACCGGCGTTTCTCAGGAAGGGATTGTATGGGGCGGTTCGCGGTTTCCTCTTTCGCTCGAGTTGGGCGGCACACGATGGGTCGTGGACCTGCGCAGCCGACGGCGGCAACTGCCGTTTACGATCACCTTGAACACATTCACGCGCGAGCTTTACCCGGGTACCGAGATCCCGAGGGCCTATGTGAGCCACGTCACGAAAACGGAGGATGGGGTGAGCCAGGACGTCGAGATCTCGATGAATGCACCGTTGCGACACCGCGGCTACACGTTTTATCAGTCGTCCTGGGACGCGAGGCCCGACGGCCAAACCTATTCGATTTTCGCGGTGGTCAGGAATCCCGCCGAGCGGTTTCCAATCTATGCGTGCGTGATTATTACGTTTGGATTGATGGTTCATTTTACACAGAAATTTATCTTGTACCTGAGCAGGGAAAGCCGAAAGGCGCGATCGGCATGAAAGAATTCATCGGCGTGGGTATGCTTTGGGTTCTGGTTCTCCTTGTCGCTCCGGCGCAGGCGGCCAGTGGCGGCGCTGCGCCGCCACTATCGCCGAAATGGGACAAAGAAGAGGTTCGGCTGTTTGCGACCTTGCCGATTCAGGACGGCGGGCGCATCAAACCGCTCGATACGTTCGCCCGCTTCAAACTCCTCAAGTTCAATGGAAAACAAAAATGCGAGAACCTTTCCGGGGACACGCTTGAGCCTATCGAGTGGCTGCTCGACTGCCTGTTCTATCCAGAGTCTGCAAAGCGCTACAAGGTGTTTCTGGTGAATAACTCGGACGTATTGGTGGCGATTGGGCTCCCGGCACAGAAAAAGCGCGGGCGCTATTCGTATCGCGACCTCGAGCCGGGCCGCGCCAAGCTCTTTCAACTGTCGAGTCAATACGCGGCTGTGCCGGCGAATGAACGGACGCCGGTGCAGGCCCAACTCGTGCACCTCGGCCACAATTACATCGAGTTCGATGAGCTAACGCAATATCTTCACTTTGCCCGACACCAATTCTCAGTGGGAGACCTCGGCCCATTATCGGAGCTGTTCCCCGGCGAGCTGAATCCCCGATTCAGCGTCATTTTGGGGAAAGCATCCGAACTCTCGAAGGTGTTCCTCGCGCTGCAGCGCGAGGCGGGCCGCGGGCAGGGCGCGGATACGGCGCTGGATGCGGCGCTGGATGCGGCGATAGCGCTCATGCGCGACTTAGACCACGCGGCGGCCGGTGCGACGGCCATGCGCCTCTTTCCGCCGCCCGCCCGCGAGGAAGAGCAGTGGCTTACGCCCGCGGCCATGATGGAACGCGCGTTTGGCCCTTCCGGCCTAGAGACGGAACAGGTTGAATTGCTTGGGGCGCTCGAGGATCTCTTCGATCGGCGGGGCCGGCCACTGCAGTTCCGGACACAATTAGAGACGTTTCACACGGCCGTGACCGAAAAGGCCCACGCTCGGGGCGAGGGCGATAAGATCCGGCTCGAGGTAGCGTTCTACCGGATCAAACCGTTCCATCGCAGCCTTGTGCTGTACCTGCTGAGCTTGATCCTACTGGCCTTTTCCTGGCTTGGCGCGGGCAGGCTCCTTTTCAAAGCCGGCGATAGAAAATGGAACCGAATGGCACGGGTGGCAGGCGTTGTCCTGTTTGGCTCGGTTCTGGCGCCGACCCTGCTCGTCGGTTGCGGGATAGTCATGCGGTGTGCGATCCGGGGCCGTCCCCCCGTCACGACGCTTTACGAAACCATTCTGTTCATCGCCTGGGTGGTCGCCGTCGTGTCCCTGTTCATCGAGTCTGTGAACCGGCAGCGGATCGCGCTGTCGATTGGCGCCGTTCTCGGGGCGTTGGGGCTGTTTCTCGCCAACAAGTACGAACTCCGGGAAGGCGCGGACACCATGCCAAGCATGGCGGCCGTTCTGGACACCAATTTCTGGCTGGCCGCACACGTGACAGCTATCGCAATTGGGTACGCGGCAGGCCTGCTCGCCAGCGCGCTGGCGCACGGTTACGTACTTGGCAGGGCGCTCCGGTTGAAGATCCGGGACGCGGCCTTCTATGACCAGCTTTCGCGAACGATGTACGGTGCTCTGTGCCTTTCATTATTCTTTTCGGTGACGGGCACCGTGCTTGGCGGGATCTGGGCCAACGAGAGCTGGGGCCGTTTCTGGGGTTGGGACCCGAAAGAGAACGGGGCGCTCATGATAGTCCTTTGGCAGTTGGCCATTCTCCACGCTCGGCTGGGCGGGTATATACGCGGGTTCGGCATCGCTATGGCCGCGATATTCGGCGGCGTTATCGTCGGCTTCTCCTGGTTCGGCGTCAACCTTCTTGGGGTGGGGCTGCACAGCTATGGATTCACCACCGGGATCTTCAACGCACTCATGACCTTCTATGTCATCGAGGCAACCGTCCTATTCCTGGGCGGTGTCGTATGGATCCGCGAGAGAATCTCAAACACGAATCGTCTTGGCGCCAACTTTGGCGAAGAGCGGGAAGCGGAACGCGGGGATAAAGGGCAACCGGACGGGCTAGGGTGAATCCCGGAGGCCGAACAGTCGCTTGACCAAGTGCAGGACGGTGTGTGGATCGTGGTGGCGGATCTCGTGTTTGAGCTGGGTCATCGGGGACTGGAGTATGGCCCTGACGATCCGTTTGGTGAGATATCGCACTTCCTCGCGCTGCTCTTCCGTCAAGTCCGGTAGATTCGAGAGGGTACTCTCGAGTTCGCGGGTTCGGATCGCGTCGAGTTCGTCGGCCATGGCGGCGATGGCCGGCTCGACCTCGAGCGCGTGCATCCACCGAGAAAACTGCTCGACACCCCGCTCGACGATGGCCATGCCGTGCGCCATCTCCCGGCGCCGCTCGTCGAGGTTTGCGGCCACGACCTCCTCGAGGTCATCCATGTTATACAAGTACACGTTGTCCAACTCGGCCACGGCGGGTTCGACGTCGCGCGGCACGGCGATATCGATGACAAACATGGGCGCGTAGTCGCGCTGCCTTAGGGCGTCTTGGAACTCCGCCGGATGGAGTATAAATCCAGGCGCGGCCGTCGAGGTGATGACGATATCTGCGCGGTGGAGGCGGCGGCCGAGTTCGGCAAACGCCACCGGTTCGCCTTCGCAGGACGCGGCCATCGCTTTGGCTTTCTCGAGGCTGCGGTTCAGGGCCAGCACGTTGCCGACGCCGCGCTCGACGAGACTCTTAAGGGTGAGTCGGGCCGTTTCGCCGGCCCCAATGACCATGACGGTTTTGCCGGCAAGGTCCATGAAAATCGAAGCCGCGAGGTCCACGGCCACCGAACTCACCGATACATTCCCTGCGCCTATGCGGGTGCGGCTTCGCACGGCCTTCGCCACCGCGAACGCCTTCTGGAACAAGGCGTGAATGACCTTGTCGGCGACCTGGCCGCGCTGGCTCGCGAGATACGCGTCGTGGACTTGCCCGAGAATCTGCGCCTCGCCGATGACCAGGCTGTCCAAGCTCGAGGCGACCCGGAAGAGGTGCCCCGCCGTCTCGGCGCCCTCGTACTGGTAGAGTCCGTCCTGGAACGCCTGCTCGGGCAGGTCATGGTACCGGCTCAGAAACGCGCTTGCGCCGCTTGAAAGCCGTTGGGCCGAGGCGGTGTTGTGGTTGGCGTATATCTCGACGCGGTTGCAGGTGCTCAGGATGGCGACGCCCGCCTTGTCCAGTTGCCTATGGAGTTCGGTCAAGGCGCCGGGCACGGCCTCGGGGCGGAACGCGAGCCGCTCGCGCAACTCGACGGGACTCCTATGATGGTTAAGTCCCAGAACCACGAGGCTCATCAGAAGCTCCCCCAAAAGTTGTAGGAACGCAGGCCCGTCAGCGCGAGCACGAGATAAGACGTCAGAAACAAGGCAAAACCGAAAAAGACCGCGTAGGCCAGCTTCGGGCCGCGAAACCGGCCGACGCGCCGGATGTGAAAGGCCAACGCGTAGAAAGCGGCCATCGCAAACGACAGGACCACCTTTGGCGCCAGCCACCAATGCGCACCCAACAGATCGGGATCGACGCGCGCCCAAAGGGCCCCAAAAATCAGCGTAATAAGAAACAACGGATAGCCCAGTTTCACGGCTCGAAAGAGCGTGTGGTCGAGTTCCTCGAGCGACGGCAGGCGCTGGAATAACCCCGTGGTGCGATGTTGCTTGAGGCGCCGGCTTTGATACACGTACGCCATACTGGTCATGCCCGCCAGATAAAACAAACCGTATGCGAGGAAGGCAAGGCCGACGTGCACCGTAAGCGGAAGGCCCGGCAGTGCGCGGGGCGCTTCGTGCAGGTCGGGGCGGGCGATCGTTGCGTTTGCCAGGCAGATCGCGGCTAGCGGCGGCAGATAGAAACACAACAGCGGACGGACGTTTTCTTTTCGGATCAGCCACAACATCAGGATGGACGTCAGCACGGTGAGCAAGCTCAGTACATCCGCCACGGTCGTAAGGGGGAGGCGCTTCACGCCCGCCCAGCGAAGGGCAAATGTCGCCACGAGACACAGCGCGCCGGCCATGACGAACCCAACGGACAACGTGAGCGCGCGCCGGTTCGCCTCGCGCAGGTAATACAACGAGATGAGCGCAGCACCGGCGTACAGGGCGGCGCCCGCATAGAACGCGATATCCATCGCTGTGAGCATATCGTTGCCCCTTTCCGCCGCAAACAAAACCCGGGGACGTCCGGAAAACATACCCGACGCAAATCCGACACTATTGTATACGCTGGTTTCGCAGGAAAACAGGGCCAAACTCCCCAGAATCCGTGCGGCAGGGCTTCAGCGACTAGTGTCGGCGGAAGGTGCCCGGGCGCGATTGACGAGAGGTCGCCCAAATCGTTCTGCATTGCCGTCTGTTTTGTGTTATCCTTTGCGCCGTCATGCATCTGGTTCTCCATCTTTTGGGTTTATCTTTCAGTGTGGCGGTCTTGGTGAAATCGGCGGACTGGTTCACCGAGGCGGCGGTGGATTTTGCCCGCAGGTTTCACGTTCCCGAGATCGTTGTTGGCGCCACAATCGTGAGTTTGGCAACCACGTTGCCCGAGTTTGCCGTTTCGTTCACGGCGGCCTTGGGCGGCCACGTTGACATGGCCGTGGGCAACGCCGTCGGCTCGACCATCTGCAACATCGGCCTGATTCTGGGATTGTGCGCCTTGATAGCGCCCATGGGGATTGTGCGGGCCGGGTTCCTGGCGAGCGGGTTCGAGTTGCTCGTCCTCAGCGCAACGTTTAGTGTGCTTGGGTATGCGTTCCCGGAGGGCAGTCGTTGGACGGGCCTCGTGCTCATTGGGTGTTTTCTGCTTTATGTGATCCTGAAGGTCCGGACCTCGTTTGCCCACCGGCACGCCGCGCTTGCCGCGGATGAAGACGACGGGCATGCTCGACTTCCATTAACCAAAAGCGCGCTTTTTTTCGTGGGCGGCGCCGGAGGCGTCGTGGGCGGAAGCCGGCTCATGGTTTTCTGCGGCGAACACCTTGCCCGAGCCTTGGGCGTCAGCGAACTGGTTATTTCCCTGACATTTATGGCTATCGGGACCTCTACCCCGGAACTCGTGGTCAGTCTGACGGGGATCGTAAAGAAGCGGCGCGCGCTATCCATTGGCAACGTCATCGGGGCGAACATCCTCAATTTGGCTTGGGTGATCGGTGCGTGTTCGCTCGCGACGGAACTCCCGTTTAAACGCCAGGTTCGGTTTTTCGATCTGCCGGTCATGATGCTCCTGACGCTGTTGCTGCTCGTATTTGGGATCACCGGCCACCGGCTGAGCCGATGGGAAGGCACGGTGTTATTGGGCATTTACATCGCCTATGTCGCCTCGGTATTCCTCATGTTTGGTGCAGGCAACTGAACCGCCGCAGGAACCGTATCCGTTTTGTCGCGAATAACTTGTGACGCACTGCGTGCGACAGCCGTGCTTCGAAAGTTTGACTTGCCTCCCAGGGCTTGCTATACTTTCTGCTTCGTCCTGGGCCCCCGAAACAAGAAGGGTGCGCATCGGGACGACGCCGGGCTCCACATGGTTCACAACTGTAGGCGTGGACGTGAGTTATGCTGGGGCGTAGCCAAGTGGTAAGGCACCGGGTTTTGGTCCCGGCACCCGCAGGTTCGAATCCTGCCGCCCCAACCAAACAATAGTCCGACGCCCGGGGAAGCGCGGTTTGACGCGCAGGTAGGAAAAGACGTCGTGCCGTACAGCAAAGAAATGGTGGTGTTCGGCGGCACTGCTTCGTCGGCCCTGAGCGAGGGCATTTGCGCGCATTTGGACATCGAGTTGGGCAACGCCACCCTCACGCGTTTCAGCGACGGCGAGATCCACGCCCAAATCGGCGAGAATGTCCGCGGGAAGGACGTGTTCGTCATCAATGCGACCGCGCCGCCGGTCAACGACAACCTGATGGAGTTGTTGATCCTCATCGACGCGGCCAAGCGTGCGTCGGCGGCTCGCGTGACGGCGGTGCTGCCCTACTTCGGTTACGCCCGGCAGGATCGCAAAGACAAGCCGCGCGTGCCGATTACGGCCAAGTTGGTGTCGAATTTGCTTGTAGCGGCAAGGGTGGATCGCATCTTGACCGTGGACCTTCACTGCGACCAGATCCAGGGATTTTTTGACATCCCGTTGGACCATCTGCGGGCCGACATCGTGTTTACGAACTATCTCCGAGAAAACAGCGTGACGAATCTTGTCGTTGTCTCGCCCGATCCCGGCAGCGTGGCTCGGGCGCGCGAAGTGGCGAACAGGCTTGAAACGCCGCTTGCGATCGTGGACAAGCGTCGCCCAAGAGAGAACGTCGCGGAAGTAATGAATATCATTGGCGAGGTGCAGGGTAAGCACGCGCTTATCTTTGACGACATGATTGACACGGCGGGCACGCTGGTCAAGGCGGCCCGGGCCGTCAAAGAGAAGGGGGCCGTGGACGTCAAGGCCTGCGCGACCCATGCGGTCTTCAGCGGCAGCGCCATCGATCTGATTGCCGAGTCCGTGCTCGACGCGGTCATAGTGAGCAATTCGATCCCGCTTGCCTCGCGCAACGCAGCGTGCCCGAAGATCAAGGTGCTTTCGCTTGCGCCCTTGATCGGCGAGGCCATTCGAAGAATACACGAGGAGAAATCCATCAGCATTCTATTTCAGAACTGACGTGGAGACGCACCGATCATGGACCTACAGACACTGAAAGTCGCCGCGAGAACCGACTTGGGGAAAGGGGGCGCCCGGCGGACGCGGCGAAACGGCAAGGTGCCGATTGTATTGTACGGACTGGGCGCGGCGCCGGTCAGCCTCAAAGCAGAGGAGCGCGACTTCCTGCACCTGGTTCACGGGCGGGCAGGAGAACATGCGGTCGTCCAGCTCGAGGTCGAGGGAAGTCCCGACTTGAACTGCCCGGCCTTGCTCAAGGACGTGTTGCATCATCCCGTTCGCGGGGACATACTGCACGCGGATTTTCTGCGCATTCGCCTGGACCAACGGATCTCCACGCAGGTGGCGGTGACGCTTGTGGGCCACTCGCGGGGGGTTGTCGAGGGGGGAGTACTGGATCATCAGTTGCGCGAGGTCGAGGTGGAATGCCTGGCGACGGATGTCCCGGCGGAGATTACGGTCGACGTCACGGAACTGGACCTCGGAGAAAGCCTGCACGTGGCGCAACTCGCGGCGCCGGAGAACGTGACCATCGTCACCGATCCGGAACGGACGATTGTGGCCGTGCACGTGCCGCGCGTGGTTAAGACGGCCGCGGAGATCGCCGCAGAGGAGGCGGAGGCGGCTGAAGCCGAGGCGGGCGAGGCGGCGGCTGAAGGGACCGCTGACGCCGAGGGTGAGGCGTAAGGGGCAGCCGGGTTGCCGTGAAGGAATCGGAGTTCCTCGAGGGGCTTGGAATAGGCGCCGCCGCCGTGGCTTCGCAACCGGAGCCGACCTTCGCCGCGTTTTCCTGAACCGTCGAGCGTTCTTTCGCAAGTTGCTCGGGGAAAGGACGGTCGTGTGAAGGTTATCGTAGGCTTGGGCAACCCCGGCCCTCGCTATCGCAACACGCGCCATAACGTGGGATTCGAGGTGGTAGATCGGGTTGCGCAACAACTCGGGGTCGCTTTTTCGCGCGAGAAATACAAGGCGTTGGTTGCGAAGGCCGATTGCTCAGGCCAACCGGTGCTGTTGGTCAAGCCGCTGACGTTTATGAACAACAGCGGCATCAGCGTGGCTCGCGTCGCGCGGTATCGGGTTCACGACCTGCAAAGCGTGCTGGTGATCGTGGACGACGTGAATCTGCCGCTCGGCAAGCTGCGGATTCGGAGCGTAGGAAGCGCGGGAGGGCACCGAGGCCTGCAATCGATTATCGAGCGTTTGGGAACGGAGGCGTTCCCCCGATTGCGTATGGGGGTGGGCGCCGTTGCGACCGCGGCGTTGGTCGACCATGTGCTCGGCCGGTTCGCACCTGAGGAAAGGCCGGCAGTGGATGCCATGGTAGGGC
>Ga0180438_10012032_pt1 | contig 10349 bp, 8 predicted proteins | sample SS_ome_12_FD_132455 | JGI IMG/M metagenome (GOLD analysis project Ga0180438, IMG submission 132455) | Hypersaline lake sediment archaeal communities from the Salton Sea, California, USA - SS_3_D_2 metaG | ecosystem: Environmental > Aquatic > Non-marine Saline and Alkaline > Hypersaline >... | reverse complement strand
TGAAGGAAGAAATTGCTGATCGGCTCCAGAAGGCTGCGGACGAGCTGGGCGTTCCGGACTTCCCGGAAAAGATCGCCGACGAGACCGTGGGCATCACGGAAGAAGAGATTCTTCCATGGCTTGAGGAAAAGGGACATCCCGCACTGAAGATGGATCCGCTGATGTAAGCTGCGAAGCGAAGCTCACGTGCGTATCGGGAGCATGTCACCCGGACAGGAAGGAGAACAACCATGGCGATGACAGGGATCCAAATTTTTAAACTCCTGCCCAAGACCAACTGCAAGGACTGTGATTTCCCCACGTGTCTTGCTTTTGCCATGGCCTTGGCGTCAGGCAAGGCGGAGTTGGACAAGTGCCCCCACGTCTCCGAAGAGGCCAAGGCACAGCTCGCAGAATCATCGGCCCCGCCCATCCGGGCCGTCACGATCGGGACCGGGGACAATGCCCTGAAGGTAGGCGGGGAACTGGTGCTGTACCGGCACGAGAAGACCTTTAACAACCCTACGGGGCTCGGTGTCGTCGTCTCGGACACTATGAGCGATGACGAAGTGAACCAGAAGGTGGAAGCAGCGAACAAGATGGAGTACGAGCGGGTGGGCTTGATGCTTCGGCCGGACCTCGTCGCCTGCAAATGCGCGTCCGGCGATGCCTCGAATTTCGAGGCCCTCGTGAAGAAGGTCATGGGGATGACCAACCAGAACCTCATCCTCATGGCGGACAACATAGACGCGTTGAAGGCGGGGGCGACGGCCGCCAAGGACCGCAAACCGCTCCTCTATGCGGCAACCAAGGAGAATGCGGACGCCGCAGGCGAGCTGGCAAAGGAGACCGACTGCCCGCTGGCCGTCAAGGGAGCGAGCCTGGACGAAGTGGCCGAGCTGACCGAAAAGCTCACGAAGGCCGGGCTGAAGGACCTGGTCATCGACTCCGGAGCAAGAGATCCGAAGGCTCTTCTTCAGGATCAGGTGGCCATCCGGCGACTGGCCCTGGAGAAGAAGTTTGCCGCCCTCGGGTTCCCGACCATCACGTTTCCCTGCGAGATGACGGACGATCCGATGAAAGAAGCGATGTACGCGGCCCTGATGATCAACAAGTATGGCGCGATCGCGCTCCTGAGTGATCTCAAGGGACAGAGCATGTTCCCCTTGCTCGTCAACCGGCTCAACATCTACACCGACCCGCAGCGTCCAATGGCCACCAAGGAAGGCATCTACGAGATCGGAAACCCGGACGAGAACTCCCCGGTTCTGATCACCACGAACTTCTCCCTCACCTACTTCATCGTCATGGGGGAGATCGAGTCGAGCCGGATTCCTTCGTATCTGCTCATCGTCGACACCGAGGGACTGTCCGTGATGACCGCCTGGGCGGCCGGAAAATTCGCTGCCGACGCCATCAGCATCTTCGTCAAAAAGTCCGGCATCGTCGACAAGGTCAAGGAACGCAAAATGATCATCCCTGGCCTAGCTGCCGGAATGAGCGGAGAATTGGAGGAGGAGCTGCCCGACTGGAAGATCGTGATCGGGCCTCGCGAGGCCGCTCACATCCCTGCGTTCCTGAAGGATCAGTAGGTCGCTCGGTGATCGAGATCGATCATCCAAGCGGCATGATAACATCAACGGAATCTGCAGACTCTTGGGGGAATATGAAATGGCGCAGCACATCTACCTGACCGGCGAGAACCTGAACGTGATCTCAAAGACGCTCGGGCCCGCCATGAAGAACCGGGATCCGGGTCCGATCCGCGAGATGGCAGAGAAGGAGACCAAGGCTGGGGTCGACTTCATCGACTTGAACATCGGACCGGCCCGGAAGGGTGGGGCCGAACTCATGGAGTGGATCGTCAAGACCGTCCAGGAGGTCACCGACCTGCCCCTGTTCCTGGACACGAGCAATGTGGAGGCGATCGAGGCCGGTCTGAAGGTGTATCAGCCGAAGAAGGGGAAGGCGATCATCAACTCAATCATGGCAAGGCCGGAGCGGATGGAGGCCCTGATACCGCTGGCCGGCAAATACGGCGCAGGCATGGTTGCCCTGCTCTGGGGGCCCGAGGGAATGCCGAGGGATACGGACGAGCGCGCCATGTTCCTGGCCGAGCTTTACATGGCCGCTACCGAGGCAGGCATCGCGCCCGAGGACATCTACGTGGATCCGATCGTCACCCCGGTCAATGTGCAGCAGGACCAGCTTCCACACTGTATGGGGCTGTATCAGGCCCAGGAAGACCTCGCTCCGGGCTGCCGCTCCACCAACGGGCTCTCGAACGTCTCCAACGGCGCCCCGGAACACCTCAGGCCGATCCTGAACCAGACATTCCTGATCATGCTGATCCACTGCGGTGTGCAAGGCGCGATCGTAGATGCCTTTGATCAGCCGTTAAAGGACATCGCAAGAGGCAAGATGCCCGACCTCGTGGATCTGGTCGGAAAGATCATGAACGGCGAGGAAGTCGACGTGTCCAAGCTCTCGAAAGAAGAGGTGGACTACGTCAAGACAGCCAAGGTACTGTTGGGCCAGAGCCTCTACTCGGACTCCTGGCTGGATCTCTAGAAGACGACAAGAGGATCCTGCTCGTTCATCGAGAACGAAGGGATCCTCAAGCAGACACCCGGCTGCGAATCAGGGGGCATGAATCTTCTCGCCCCCTTCTTTTTTGGGGAAGACCTTCCATGCCGACCCGGGAAGATTTCGAGATTGCCTTGACGCTGGCCTGCAAGGACCTCGAGCAGAAGGACCCGAGGCAGCAAGCGGAAAAGGCCGGGGTGCCGTGGACCCCTTCTGGCCAGGGGGAAGGCGGATATGTAGAGATACCGTTCCTGGGGACCCCGTACCTGATCCACAGCCCGGCCGGCGAGGTTCGTTACAAGGAGGATCTGGGCCAGGAACCCGCCCTGTGGGAGAAGATCCTGGTCCTCCACTATCTCAACAGCTCCGACGGAACACCCGTGAGCAAAGAGCACATAAGCTTCAAGGAAGTGCGGGAAGCGATGCTCTATCTGCCCAACTTCGAGAAACGTGCGGTCGCCCCCCTGTTAGGACGCTTTGGAGGGAATCCGGAAGAGATCCTGGGCCCGGCTCAACACCTGGGAGGGCACAAGGAAGAACTAGGGGATTTCTCCGTCACGATTCCCGTCTTCCCCCGGGTACCGATCACCCTGGTCTTCTGGAAGAAGGACGAGGAGTTCGAGGCAAGGCTTACCATCCTGTTCGATCGAACGATTCTCCGCTACCTTCCGACCGAAGATATCGTACTGTCCGCCCAGATGATGGCGTTTCGCCTGATTGGTCTGGCCTGAGCAAGTCATGAACGATGCGCAGATGGGGGACGGTCAGCCCCCTCGGACTTGGAGAGCAATCGAAAACTCAGGAGGATCCACCCTGAGATAAAGACGGCCCCGAGGAGGAGAAGGTGGCCGTGATGGGTTACGCCACCCGTGGTCCCCATGCCGCTCTCGGCATTGCCTTGTGGTTCAGGCCTCGCCGGAAGGGGATGGACAGATGCCATCCCTTCCCCTTGCGCCGGCTGGCTCGGGACCGGGGGCGGGGACACGAGCCCGGATCGGGAAGCGATCTCGGGATGGGCCCCCGGGAAATCGGTGGTTCCGCTCAAGGCCAGGAGCATGCAGAAGATCAGCATGCATACGGCAGAAAGGGTGAAGAATTTCATCGACATTCAGGGAGCCTCTCAGGGTGCCGCTCGGGGGAGTTTTCTCCAGGAAACCCTGTACCGAACCCCACCCTCTGGTACGGTGCCTCGTAAAGGTAGCGCAATAGCAAAGCCTATGCCAAGGAGACAGAACGGGCACCGGAATGCAGGAGTCGCAGTTAACTGTTTAAAAAAAATGGACAATTCTTCGCAGACTTCTCGGTATCGTTGCAGGAAGCCATCCTGTTCTGACTGACAATTTAGGGTGAGTCCCGAAAAAGGTTTCAAGGACCTCCAAGAAAGGGAGATTGCGTACCATGAAACTCGCGATAAGCGGAAAAGGGGGCGTCGGGAAAACGACCCTGACTGCCCTGCTCGCCAAAGCCTTCACCGAAAGAGGCTACCGGGTCCTTGCCATCGACGCGGACCCGGACGCCAACCTCGCAGCGGCCTTGGGCTACCCCAACCCTGAGAGGATCCGGCCGATAGCCGAGATGGCCGACCTGATCGAGGAAAGGACCGGCGCAAAACCCGGGACCACTGGGGCCGTCTTTCGCATGAACCCGAAGGTGGATGATCTGCCCGAGAAGCTCAGTGCCGAGGTCAACGGCATCCGCCTCATGCGCATGGGTACCGTAAAGAAGGGGGGCGGCGGCTGCGTATGCCCGGAGAGCACGTTGCTCAGAGCCCTGGTGCAGCACCTGCTGATCGAACGAACCGATGTGGTGCTCCTGGACATGGAGGCAGGTATCGAGCACCTCGGCCGGGGCACATCGGAATTCGTGGATCGACTCCTCGTAGTCCTCGAACCGGGAAAGCGCAGCCTCGAAACAGCGGAGAAGATCCGGAAGCTGGCAGAGGACATCCACCTGCTCAAGCTGGCCGCTGTGGGCAACAAGATAAGAGGCCCGGAGGACGAGGCCTTTCTGGAGAAGAACCTAAAGGGAATCCCTTTGCTTGGATTCCTTCCGTATCGTGACTCAATCATCAGGGCCGACATGGAGGCGCGCCCGCCTTTCGAGGGAAGCGAAGACCTTGTCGGGCTTGGCGGCGAGATGATCGAAAAACTCCTCCAGGAAAAGGACGGGTAAAAGGCCTGAAGGGCTGTCTCCTCCTCAACTGTCATGAAGGTCGGGTCTGAAAAGCAGGGATCGGCTGTTCAGGTATAAGGTGTCAGCTGTCAGGTCCCTGCCCAACCCCCACATAGGCGATCTGCTGGCACCCTATCGTTCGTCTTCGTCCTCGAACCGGAAGCCATCCGCTGACAGCTTTCAGCCCTCAGATCCCAACCCTTCCACCCTCAGGGGGCTGGGTGTTCTTGCTGAGGGTTGATGCCTGATAGCTCATACCTTCGCTCGCCCCTTGCCACCATCTTAACCCGCATATTGCACGAAGCCTTCTACTCCGAGCGGCGTAAGTACGGAATCTTCGGGTTAATCGGGAACCTCCGCTTCCTTCTCTTATTCAAGGAAAAGCCCATAGTTTCCGATCCAATTCATGATGAACCCTCTTTCAGGAAAGGACGCACCCCTATGCCCAGAATCGATGCCTTTCTCCAGATCATGAGTCAAGTGGGAGCCTCGGATCTCCACATCGGGGATGGGTCCGAGCCGCTGGTCAGGATCAACGGATTCCTCGAGAAGACCAAGCACAAGGTGCTGTCCGTCGATGAGGTTCGTCTCGTTCTCTACGAGCTCCTGACGGATCGGCAGATCGAGCAGTTCGAACATACCGGGGAAATCGACGTTGCTTACACGCTAGAGGATTTCGCAAGGTTCCGCGTAAACATCTTCAAGAAGCACCCCGGGCTCGCGGCAGCGTTCCGTCTGATTCCAAGAGACGTGCCGACCTTGGACGGCCTCGGGTTTCCGGAAATCCTGAAAGAGATGCTGGCCAAGAGGAGCGGCCTGATCCTGGTGACCGGACCGACGAACTCCGGCAAGACGACAACCCTGGCGGCCATGGTCGACCACCTGAACGAACACATGAACCACCACATCATCACACTGGAAGACCCCCTTGAGTTCATCCACCCGAACAAGAACTGCCTGATTCACCAGCGTCAGATCGGAGCACACAGCCTTTCCTTTGCCAACGCCCTCCGTGCGGGTCTGCGGGAAGACCCGAACGTCATCCTTGTGGGCGAAATGCGTGACAACGAAACCATATCCTTGGCCCTTACTGCGGCCGAGGTCGGCTTGCTCGTCCTGGGTACCCTCCACACGAAGTCGGCCTCCCAGACGATCAGCCGCATCATCGACGCCTTTCCTGTGGACCAACAGCCCCAGGTACGGCTGGCACTCTCAGAAGTCCTCGTGGGTGTCTGCTCCCAGCAGCTGTTGCGAAGAGCGGACGGCGTGGGTCGGATAGCCGCTCTGGAGATCATGGTTCGAAATCATGCGGTCGGGAACCTGATCCGTGAGGCGAAGACCCACCAGATCACCAACTCGATCGTAATGGGAAGGAATGAGGGCATGCAGCTCATGGACGATCACTTGAAGCAGATGATCTCCCAGAACCTCGTAACGGCTGAGGAGGCTGCCCGCTTCTCCGAGAATCCTCAAGCCATCCTTGCCCACGGAAAATCGGTTGGCGCCTCCCCACAGATCGCGGCCTGAGGAGGCAGGGGGAACGTCCGATGGCAAAAGAGCGACTCGACCAGATCCTGCTCCGCAAGGGCCTCGTCACCGAGGAGCAGATCAAGCAGGCTCTTCTCCGCCAGAAATCCCACCCGGGCCCCCTGGGGTCCCACCTGATGTACTACAAATACATCACGGAAAAGGACCTGGTCATGGCCCTGGGGGAGCAATTCGGCATCAAGGGCGTTGAACTCGGCAACCGGGAGATCTCACCTGAGGTCATCCAGAAGATCCCGGTAAAGATCGCTGAGGGGCACATGGTCTGCCCCTTCGATTACGATCCGGAGACCCGGACGCTCTTGCTCGCCATGCACGACCCGGAGAATGCGAAAGCCGTCCCTCTTGTGAAGGAGGCCTCCGGTGTCCGGCATGTGGTACCCTATGTGGCCGCAGAGTCTGTCCTGCGAAATTCGATCCGGAAACACTACCATGGGAAAGACAATGATGGATCGCTCGACCAGATCATCGAGTTGCCCGATCTGTTCGCAGGGGAAGGGCCATCCCGTGCCCCTGACGACCTGCCCGAGATCGCGTCCTCACCGGAAGAGCCCGATCTTCGTAACGTCCTGATGGTCACGAAGAGTCCTTTCCTGAGGGGCCTCCTCGTCTCCATCTTCGAGCGAGAGGGCTCAAGCCTGACCGTTCTCGGGGATAAGGAAGAGGTCCTTGCCGCTCTCCAGGAATGTGTCTATGACCACATCCTGGTTTCCGAGGAACTGGAGACAACCTTTCGCGAGTGGATTCGTTCCGAGGACCTTCCCCTTCCACGAGGGGAACGATCCGCTTTCTCCTCGGTCAGTCATGCCCTGCTGGACAATCACGCCCCCTATCATCGGATGGCTACGAGCCTGATCAACGCCTTGACGAGAATGGCTGATTACAGAAGCGCCCCGGGGTCGGTCAAGCCGCCTTATGCGTTGATCTGCAAGGATGCGGCTGACCTTGCCGGTGCGGTTGGGCTGGGCCGGCTTGCGGGCGACGGGGTCCAGGTCGCAGCGCTCCTGTTGTCACCGGCCGGGCACGTCGGTGGCGGTGGGCCTTCGGCGTGCACACGATTGGGCCCTGACTACTTCGAGAGCTTCGACGACTCCCTGGAAACGGCAAAGGATCTGTGCTTTCCGTGGGATGTCTACGGGTGCCTTTCGCTCTTCTCTGCGTTGCTCGCAGAGGCGCCCCCTCCCGACCTGGCCACCCGGGAATTCGAGGACATCTCCCTCGCGGCCCAGATCCTGGCCCTGGTCTGGCAACGGCATGCCGAGCTCGGTAAGATCGAAGGGTCTCCCGAAGAGCAGCTCGCTAGGATCAAATCGGGGCTGCAGGCCCAGGAGAAACCCCTGGCCACACCCGAGGTCGTGGAAGCCTATATCCGACTCCTCGAGCGAAGACAGGGCCAGACACGGACGGCAACCCGAAAAGATGTCTTCATCGCTAGCGAACGGTCGGATTCGGTCCGTCCCTTGACTGCCCGTCTAAGGCAGGACGGCTACAGCATAGTGGAGATCAAGGATCTTTCGGAAGCCCTTCACCTGTATGAACGCCGACAGCCCGACGCTATCGTGATCCACTACGATGACTATCCGGACCAGGCCACCCGGTTCAGCCGTTTTGTCCGGAAGAAAGCCACGATCCTGCTCTACGCCCTGACCACCCAGAACAAACCATCCCTGATCATGAGCCTCCTCGACGCCGGGTTCGACGACGTCTTCGTTCCCCCCTTCAACCACGAGGTCATCACGACACGGATGAGCAAGGCCTTGGTCGCCCAGGAACAACAGGGCAGGCGGGTTGACGAACAGGCAGGATTCCGCGGAACCTTCCGCGAGTTGCCCTTTGTCGACCTGATGCAGGCGCTCGCCATGAGTCAACGGACCTGTTCGATCGAGCTCGAGGGAAAGAACGGGGACAGGGCACAGATCTACATGCGTGATGGGCAGATGATGTTTGCCGAGTGCGGAAACATCACGGGCGTTGAAGCGGTCTACGCGGTGATTCGCTGGAGGGAAGAGGGCTCCTTTCAGATCGGCCCGGTCACTGAGGTTCCCCCTGAGAACATATCCCTACCGAATGACTTCGTCCTGATGGAGGGGTGTCGCCTCCTGGATGAAGGCCCTTAAATACAGGGTTCAGGGACCAGGGGTCAGGGGTCAGGGTCCCACCCAACCTCCACATAAGCGATCTGCTAGGCGGTTTCCTTGAGCAGGATCTTGTGGTCCATGAACCGGATCTCTTCGATCTTTCCCTGCACGGTCACTTCGTCCCCGAACAGGTTTCTGAGAACGATCCGGTCCCCTTCCGGCTTCAGAAAGGTGACGTCATCCAGGATCTTCTCTTCCTCGCCATCTCGAAGAACATAAGCATGGGATTCACACATATCGGATACCTCTCACCTCCTAATGTTTGAAACATCTCTGGCCCGTGAAGACCATGGTCGCTCCGTATTCATTGCACGCTTCGATGCTTTCGAAGTCCCGTTCCGAACCCCCGGGCTGGATCACCGCCGTCACACCATCCCGCAGTCCAACGTCCACACCATCCCGGAAGGGGAAGAAGGCATCACTGACCATGACAGCACCTCGAAGGCCTCCGTGCACTTCCCGCACCCTGCTTTCGACCTCCCGGCGTATTCCTTCGTCCTGTACCTCGTGGATCGGAACGCCCTGCTCCTCGAAGCAGATCAGGTCCGCCATCTTTCGATACGCCTTGTCCCGGGCGATCTCGGCCACCCCGACCCGATCCTGCTCGCCCGTTCCGATACCCACGGTGACCCGATCCTTCACGTAGATCACGGAATTCGAGGAGATGCCTAACTCCACCCACCAGCCAAAGAGCATATCCTCGATTTCCTCCTCCGTGGGCTCCCGCTCGATCCGATAGTCCTTGCCCTCGTATGTACAGGCCGCGGGCATCAGATCCCCCTTGCCCCGAATCCTGGGTTCGTACGAAGTCTGCAGAACGATCCCCCCGTCGATCAGGCTCTTGAAATCCAGGCAGGAGAAGGTGACCAAATCCTGCAGTCGCTCCATGTTCCGGATCCGAAGCACCCGCAGATTCTTCTTGGTCCCGAAGATGTCCATCACCCCCGGATCAAAATCGGGCGCCACAACCACCTCTGCATACCGGGACACGATCGCCTCTGCTGTGGCCCGGTCCACGGGCCGGTTCAGAGCGATGCACCCCCCGAAGGCGGCGATGCGGTCCGCCCTGTCCGCCCGAAGGTAGGCCGCCTCCAGATCCTCTGCCTGGGCCACGCCACAGGGGTTGTGGTGCTTCATGATGGCCACGGTCGGCGTGTCCTGGAAATATCTAAGGATGTTCAGCGCATTGTCCGCGTCGGTCAGATTGATCTTCCCGGGGTGCTTGCCGGACTGGAGCATCTCCGCATCGGAGACGAGGTAGGGGCCGGGCTGAATCGTGATCGCATCCCCGATTACCAGGTTCCCGTTTGTCGGTCGATACAGGGCGGCCGCTTGTCCGGGATTCTCCCCGTAGCGGAGGCCTTTCCTCTCGCCTGCGATTTCCCAGGTCACCTTCTCGTAGACAAGGGTCTGCCGCTTGTCGCCCTCCACGAAGGAAATCTCCATCCCCTCCGGAAAGGCTTCACGAACGATCGTGCGGTATGCTTTCTTGAGGTCTTCTGCCATCACCCATCTCCCATGCCTTCGGGTTGGATGCCGTAACAATCCGAGGCTTCCGAGAAACGGATTCCTTCCAGGTAGGCCTTGATGTGCCGGTCGTACTCAGCCGTGTGGGCGAAGGCCTTCTGTGCGTAGCGAAACCTCTCGGCCAGCCGTGTGCAACCCCCGTTCACTTCCAGGGAGGCCGTCAGACCCGGATAGTCTGCCGGATCCACAACGATGGCGACCCGGTGGAAATTCTTGGCCGAGGCGCGAACCATGCACGGGCCTCCTATGTCGATGTTCGCACGGGCCTCTTCCAGGGTCACCCCGGGTCGCTCGACGGTCTTGCGGAAGGGATACAGATTGACCACCACGAGATCGATCGGGACCGCCGCGGTGCGTTTGAGGTCTTCCTGGTGAAGCGGATTGTGTGACTCTGTGAGTAGG
>Ga0180438_10012030_pt1 | contig 10349 bp, 13 predicted proteins | sample SS_ome_12_FD_132455 | JGI IMG/M metagenome (GOLD analysis project Ga0180438, IMG submission 132455) | Hypersaline lake sediment archaeal communities from the Salton Sea, California, USA - SS_3_D_2 metaG | ecosystem: Environmental > Aquatic > Non-marine Saline and Alkaline > Hypersaline >... | reverse complement strand
TCCGGGGGAAGTTAAACGATTTAGGTAAATCCGTTTTTTCTACCCGTACAGCCTTTGCCGGGCTTGCCGGTGCCGCGGGTATCGGGGCTTTTATAGCCGCCTCTAACAAGTCTGTAGATGCTTTAGCAAAACAGGCGGACGCTATCGGCGTTTCTACCGATAAATTAGCCGGCTTGCAATTCGCAGCGGGGCAAACAGCCGGCATAACAGACCAAAAATTAAATAAAGCTATCCAGACAATGACGTTACGCATAAGCGAAGCTACGACCGGAACAGGTTTAGCCGTTGATGCGTTGGACGATTTGGGAATTTCCGCTAAAGATTTAAATTTATTAGACCCGGCGGAACAGATGCGGGTAATAGCTGATGAATTTCAAAACGTAGAAAACCAGGCGGACCGGGTTAGAATTGCTTACGAGTTATTTGGTACCCAGGGAATTAAATTAGCTAATACCCTTAGATTGGGGTCCGATGGGCTAGACGAATTTCAAAAGAAAGCAGACCTTTTAGGCATTGCTATAGACCGGGTAGACGCGGCAAAAATAGAAGCGGCTAACGATAGTTTCGACAGTGCAACAAAAACTATGCAGGCTTTTGGGAATCAGCTATCTGTAGAAGTAGCCCCATTTATTACCGCTATATCTAATTCCTTTACTGATGCGGCGATAGAGGCCGGCGGTTTTGGCCAAATTGCTAGTAATATGGTTGATGGTGTCGTTAATGGTTTGGGCTTTTTAATGGACCAGGTTAATAACGTCCGTATAGCCTTTGCCGGTGTTAAATTAATAGTAGCTCAATTGGGGGATACGGCTATACAGTCATTTTCAACTATTGCGCGTGGCTGGACGGAAATAGCGAATTTAATACCCGGCGTTGATGTAGAATTTAATGATACCTTTTTAGGCCAGTTATCAGTAGCCAGTAAAGAACAAATAGAAATATTAAAAAATGATTTAAATACATTGGCTAACCAGCCGGCCCCTAGTTTGGCTTTTAAAGAGCGGGTAGCGGAAGCCAGGGCGGAATTACAATTAGCAGCGGAAGAAACGGCGGCGCTAAATGAAACCGCGGCCGGGTTATTGGGTGCCGGTGGTGATGAAGGCAAAACGGAAGAGGAAGAAAAGGAAAAAGAAAAAAGACAAACAGCCTTTGAGGCTTTGCAGCAGCAATACGCGGACGAAGCTTTATTATTGGAAGAAAAGAAAGCTAACGAATTGGAAATTTTAGCGGCGGCTCAGGAAGCGGAATTAGCTACTATTGTTCCCTTTAAAGAGCTAAAAGCAAAAATAGAAGAAAGGCATAATACAAAGCTTGCCCAATTAAACAGAAAAAAATTACAGGATGAGCAAAGAACATTACAGCAGATTTTAAATAGTAATCTTGATGCCGAAACAAAGAAAAATAAACTAGCGGAAATTTCAACTAAGGCGCGTAACCAATTTGCGCTTAATGCTGGTAGATCAGCATTATCTAATCTTGCCCAAATTAATGAAACGGCTTTTAAGGCTAATAAAGCCTTTGCCGGTGCTGATGCGGTTATTAGTACAGCGCAAGGTGTAGCGGATGCTATTGGGGGTCCATTACCTTTCCCGGCCAATTTAGCGGCGGCCGGAAGTGTGGCGGCGGCCGGTTTAGTGCAAATTAACACAATAAAAGGGACTTCTTTTGGTGGTGGCGGTACTGTTTCAAAGCCTAGCCCGGCCAGTATTCCGCCTTTGAGTAGCCTAGCAGAAGTTAAAGATACAGCGGCCGCGGAAGAAACTATAGCTTTACTGGATGAAGAGACAGACGAAGTAACCAGGGCGGGACCGGCGGCGGCGCGGCCGCGTTTACAGGTAAGTGTTAATATTGAGGATGATGCCTTTTTTAGTGGGCGCGAAGTCAGAAACCTTATAGACAGGATAAATGACGAAGTAGACCAGGGCGCGGAATTAAGGACGGGTAGCTAATGGTAGCAATAATAGCGCATAAGTCAGTAATAGAAGCGGCTACGATTGTAGATGATAACGCGGTAGCCCCTTTTGTGGCGGCTAATATTCGTGATGGTAGAACCAGTACACAAGCGGCTTTTGATGCCGGTGTGACGGGCTATATAGAATTTGATACCGGGGCGGTTAATGCTGTTAATTATTGGGCTATTGCCGGTCATAACCTACAAAGCGTAGGCGCTACGATTGAATTATTTGGAAGTGCGGACGGGGTAATATGGAATAGCATAGAATCAAAGGCCCCTACCAATAACAATGTTCTTTTATGGGTATTGGGTAGTACAGAAAATTACCGTTATTGGAAAATTGAATTAACTAACCAGGCGGCTACCGTTTTAATTAGTGATTTTTCGGCCGGTGAATATTTGCAGTTACCTAACAAAATGCCTATTAATTATTTGGCCCCGAAATATAACGATAAAAGCCAGGTAAGAGTAAGTAAAAGCCGTAACGGGGGCTTTGTTGGTTTATCTGTTATAGATGGAAATAAAGAAGCGGATATAAGGTTGCGAAATGTGCCTAATTCATGGTTTGAAAGCAATTGGCTAGACCTTATAGAAACTATAAAAATTAAACCGTTTTATTTTATTTGGGATTCTACTAATTACCCGGAAGATGGCCTTTTTTGTTGGCTTAAAAAAAATGTGCCGTCCGCCCCTTTTCGGGGTGTTTACCAGGGAACCAGTATTAGGGTAGAGGGTATAACCTAATGTCTTATGATACCGAAAGAGAAAAGGCATTTAGGCGGCCCATAGTAGCGGTAGAATTAGAATTAGATACCGGCTCTATAACCTTTTCTGATATTGCAGTACAGGGGTATGATTCTGTACCAATACTTTCAAAATATACATTAGCCCCTACTACATTAGCCCCGGCGCAAGGTTTAGGCCAAAGGGGTCAAGTTAAATTAGTTTTAGATGATTATGAAGAGGACGGGCTACCCGGTAGTTATTTGGGCCGTTTAATTGCGGATAATCCGTATTATTTGGACCGGAAATTAATAGTAAAGATTGGTTATGTAACGGATAATTTTAACCCGGCTACGGACCTTTCTGAAAGGCATTATTTTATAGAATCTATAGACGGTCCTAGCGAGTCCGGAAAAGTAACCATTACCGGCCGGGATGCTTTAAAGCCTTTATACATAGAAAAGGCTAAGGCCCCAGGAAGCGCAAAAACCCAATTAAACCAAAATATAAGCGCGTCTAAGACTGGTAATGTTAGCTTTATAGACACTACAGATTTTCCCGCAAGCGGCTATATTGTTATGGGGGAAGAATATATTTTTTATTCTGCGAAGGCTACCGGAAACCGGCTTGTATTTGCTACCCGCGGGGCTTTTGGAACTACGGCGGCCGCCTATGATTCAGGGGAAGAGGCCGCGGAAATATTGGCATATAACGGCGTTAATTGCGTTGATGCTATCAGGGACCTTATTTTAGATTATACCGACATAGACCCGGCTTTAATAAATAATGTTGAATGGAATAATGAAAGGGATAATTTTTTAGGCTCTGAATTACTTTTTGGTCCAGCGGCTATTAGTCCTACCCCTGTTAAAGATATTATTAGTAAAATTGCTATGCAATGTTACCTTAATATATGGTGGGATGAACGGGACCAGGAAATAAAATTAAGGGCTAATGGTCCTACATTGGCCCCGGTAGATACCTATACAGACGATCAAATATTAGACCAGAAAGCAGGCATAAAGCGAAGCCTTAAAGACCGGGTTACTCAGGTTTGGTACTACTATGAAAAGATAGATAAAAGCGGCGGGGATAATGCCAGTAATTATAGAAACCTAGAAATTACCGCGGATTTATCATTAGAAACCCCGGCTAAATATGGTAGTAGTTCTGTAAAGGTTATTTTTGCAAACCTTATAGATAGCGCGGCTACAGCTATTAAAGTAGGGTCCAGGATACTGGATTTAAAGCAGGATGGGACTACAAAAATAAGTTTTAAGCTAGACGCTAAAGACATAGATTTTTGGACCGGGGATTTTATTAGACTTGATACTGATTTACTGCAAACCAGTTTTGGTAATAATCAGACTTTTGAAGCGCAAGTAACACAAGTATTAGAACAGGATGGGCATACATACACGATAGAGGCCGTAGCTACTGATTTTGATGCAGTTTCCCGGTATGGTTTAATAGGCCCGGATACGTTGTTAGACTATCCAGCGGAAAGCCCGGCGAATATAGCAAAATACGCTTTTATATCTCAAAATACAGCGCCTTATTTTGCGGACCTAACAGACGCATACAGGATATTATAAAAAATGGCTTATATTCCAATTGGTAACAATGAGGTAGACCCGGATAGCCCTATAACTACTTCTTTAATGGTAAGGCTACGGGATAACCCATTAGAAATAATAAATAATGGCACTAATGCCCCTGAAATAGACGGCGCGGCAATTGAGGCCCAAACGGTAGGCACTACACAAATTGCCCCGTTAGCGATTACGGAAGCCCGGCAAGGCGATAACAGCATAAGCCAGCCAAAGTTACAAAATTCTGTAGTAGGTCAGGCGGAATGTAAAACAGGCCAAGGGTCCGTAACCCTAGCTAATTCCGCTGGAACTGCTACGTTAATTTTGCCCGGCGGGCAATATGGTTTTTACCCGCGTATTCAGAAAACTACGGGGGTGTTACCGGGCCAAGTTTATATGTTTAACGCTAATTTGTCCGCCTTGGAAAGTTACATATATATAGATCATGGCGGGGTAGCCCCAGGAACTACGATTATTAACCAGCGGTATTTTGTAGCGAGCCCGCCCCATGATTTAGGGGACGGTGAAATTCCGTATTTTTGTTTTGTATTGCTTAATAATGCCGGTGATATAGTAGCGGCTTATAATGCCCCGGAACCGCCTTGGATGTATAACGGGCCAACAAAAACTACCCCGGATTTTAGGGACCAGGACGGGAAGCAATGGATACGGAAAAAAACCAGGGCCGGAAGCCTTGAAAGCGGGGAAATAACAGAACAGCTAATAGAAGTAACGGCGGATATTAAAAAGGCGGACATTGATTTAATACCACATCCATTTATAGGTATGGATTTGACCGGGCTAACCCCTGTTTTATTGGACCCTATAGGTACGGAAAGGTTACTAGATTTACATGAATCCGGGGAAGATATAGCGGAAATATTGACCGGCGGCCATTTATTGATAGACAATACAGAAGAAATTACCAGGGCGAAGCCTAACGGCGTATTGGTTAGCCGGGTCCGTTGGAAACCCTAGGGGGAAATAATGCCAAGATCAATAGTAGATACACTGAAAAACCCGGCCGGGTCCGCCCTTGTAGGTGCGGTTTTAATATTCCGGGCCTTTGGAACTAGCGCGGATAGCGGTACCCTTCCTAATGCTACGGAACTAAAGTTAGATCCTACAGACGCTACAGGGGCCGTAAATGAGGTTTTAGAAGCGGGTGAATATGGGGTATATATTCAACAGGACGGCGGGGAAACGTGGCTAGGCAATGCTACGGTTACGGATGGAGCGGAAAGCCAGACAATAGCGGATATTTTGGCGGCTAGTGAACCTGTTAGTTCAGCTTTACAAAGTTATATTAACAGCGTAGCGGCCCCTAAGAGATTGCCAGCGATTAATGATACAGACGCGGACCGGCAATTAGTAGCGGCGGATGAAGATAGGACCCTAAAGGTAAATAATGCCGGTGCGTGTACCAGGACAATACCGGCGGATTCTATAGAGGATATACCGGAAGGGGCGGTAATAGGCGGCTACCAGCAAGGGGCCGGCCAGTTAACGCTATTAGCAGGGGATAGCCCGGCGCAAGGGGCGGTAGAATTAACCGGGGGTGCCGGTGGTAGTGTAGACAGTATTACCGTTGATGGCGTTGAAATAATGAGCGGTGCGGAAGCTTTTGATACTGATTTAGAAACTACGGCGGCCAATGTAGCGGCCAATATTTTAGCTAATGTATCTATTCCGGATTATTCAGCTACGGCTAACGGCGCGGTTATTGTCATTACCGCGGAAACCGGCGGAACGGGGCCTAATGGCTTTGTAGTGGCCAGCGGTACCACAACGATAACTACCGCGGATACCAATTTAAGCGGCGGGGAAGAGGTTACATTAAACAGCCCCGGCGGACTTGTTAGCACAAACCAGCAATTTAGCCCTTGGGCCTTGCAAAAAGTAGGGCCTAACGAATGGAATTTAATAGGGGACCTTGCCTAAATGCAAAATCCTATTTGGAAAGCGGCGGTAGCAAGTAGCCAGGCCGGCGGGGGTCCGCCCCCGGTTGCCGGTGTCGTTTGGGATGGCCCTATATCTTCCAGTAATGCCCCTACCTTGAACGAATCAAAAAGTATTGCTTCTTTTAATGTTGCCGGTGGTGGCAATTTTGGCGCGGTCAAGTCTGCTACCTTGCTACCAGATACAGACAAAAGGGTAATAGCCTTTAAATATTCCGGGGGTAATGCGGAATGTTTTGGAACAATGGGGTTAGCTAATTCAAGTTTCGATATTGATAACCTTTTTGCTACCTTATTTGGAAATGCCTTTTTTATAGGCGGCCAGGTTGAAAACGGCGGCGCACCATATAACGGCGCGGGTAAAGATAGCCCCGGCGGGTTTTCAGAATTAAGCCCGGATACTAACCCCAGGAACGGGGATTTAGTTGTAATTGTAATAGACGGTACCAATTGGCAATTTTTTATTAATAACGTCCGTTTAACCAATTTACGGCTAGACCCTAACGGCGGGGATTTTGGGCCGACTTTTAACCAGCTATTTGTAGGGGCGGGAACAATAGGCCCGGCGGCGGGTACTGTCAATGTAGAATTAATTAGTACAAAGGCGGAATTAGAGGCTGAAAATATTAGTTCTTATTGGTTCCCCGCAGGTACAAAAACATTTTTAGATGAAGTTATAGCCCCGAATGTAGGCAGTAAAATAGCGTGGATAAATCCAGTTTCAGGGGCTTCTACAATGCTTTATGGCCGGTTAACGGATGGGGCCAGGGTAGCGGATTTACACGAATTGCCCGGTAGTAACCTGTTATGCGGGTCCAGTAGCTTTAATACCGGCTCTATAACGGATTGGGTAGCGCAAGAATTTGAAATAGTACAATCGGATGTTGATGGGGTTTATACGGCGGAATTTTTGCTAAGTGCTACAGACAGCGCGGAAATACGGGTAGATTATAACCATAACAGCGGAAACCCAAATTTAAGCGTTGTAAATGGTGGGCCAGCGGTCAATATTTCCGCCCTTGCTGCCGGTGATTTAATCGGAATAGCGTATAACCGGGTTAATGATGCCTATGCCGTTTATTATAAGCCTAACGGCGGCGGGGAAGTTACTATAGATTCCGGTACCGTGGCGGCTAGTCTTTCCGGGGAATTGCTTTACAGGGTTAGGGCTAACGGTGGGGACGATACAAACGGCTTACAGTTAAGGCTAAAACAGGGCGGGGATTATGGCATAAGCCTATATCCAGGCACTACGGAAACCATATTAGGGGAGGCTATCTAATGTTTTTCCATTCCTTTAATACGGATACCCCAGGGCTAATAGCTGATGAAATACAGGTAGGCGGTCTTTTTCGTTTTGGTTTGTTTAATGCCGGTGATTTTATCATTTTAGAATATGACGGGGTTAACCTTTCATTAAATGATAGCGGGGCCGGTGAGTCTAGCCAGGCTTTAGCCATAGCTGATAATGACAATATTGGCATAGAATACGACATAGAAACGGGTAACTACCGGGTTATCCATAATAATAATGAAATAGTAACCGGGAATAACCTGTTAGCCGGGGAATGTTTTTTTAATGGCTTTTCTTTAAGCCAGGGCCAGCGGGTAATAGCTAATAACTTTTCTAATTCATACGGACTAGGGGCCAAAGATTATTTAGGAAATTTAATATAATCAGGGGCGGCATATGACCCTACAGGAATTAATAGAAGTTTGGAAAACGGGAAGGGATAAAGAAGATAGGGAGCGCGGTTATAACCCTAATACTAATTATTGTGGGTCGGGCTTGTTTATGTTGCCGCGGTGGTTTTTCTTCCATTGGGCCTATAATCGGGCTAGTTTTTACCATGATAACGATTACCAGGTAGAAGATAGAACTACACAAAGTAATTACAGGATGGCGGCCAGGATATGTATAGATTTAATGATTGCCGGTGTTATGCCGTGGAATTTTAAATTCTGGTTAGCTATGGGTATATTTTGGGGTTTTCTTTTCCCGGCGGTATCTACAGTAGGCCGGTTAATTGACAAATTAGGGGGGAAATAATGGACCCGGAAAAGCAGGAAAATATAACTATTCCGCCCAATAAAGTTACATTTTGGGCAAACCGGCGGCGGTTAGCCTATATGTCTTTCTTTGCGCTTGTTATATTTGGCGTAGTAGCCCTTTTTAAATCCGTTACACAATACCAGGCCAGCGTATTAGAGGTTATTTGTGGGGGCTTTGTATTGGTCCTATTGAGCTATATTTTAGCGGCTACGGCGGAAGATATTGTAAAAATAAAGGGTTAACCCTATGGAATCCCCTTTAACATGGGCGGCATTAGGGGCGGGTATACTTTTCTTTATCACGGTGGGGGGCTTTGCTAATACTTTAGTACAGCAGGGGAAACGGGAAAAAGAGAGTATTTTTAATGCTATATCCAGGGTAGATAATAAGCATAGTCAGAATGTAAAGGATATATACGCAAAATTAGACCGGCTAGACCGGGAGAATTTAGAAATAGTCCGGGACCATAAAAACGATATAATCAATGTATACCGGGATATATTAACCAGTGAATCAAAGGTAACAAAATGATTAACCCTGTAGCCCTTTCCGTGGCAATATTTATTATCTTTTTGGTATTAGCTATAATATCAGTAAAAACTATTATCAACAGTGCGGCGGTTTTGATGGTGCCGGGGTCATTGGTCTTTTACCAGGCTTACCCGGATACGGAAGCTAAATTTTATGCCTGTTTAATTTTGTTATTTACTGCGTCTTTAGTGGTGCTATGGAATTGGTATTATTATGAACAGCGGAATAGGACCGGGGCTAATTAAGGACGGGTTAGAGCGTAGTTATATACCGTTTTTAACTTTGTTGTTTTTAATTCTGTTTATAGCTATAGGGTTAGAACATAATTTTAGCAGTAGGCAATTAGAAGATACGGCGGCCAGGGTAGAAAAAAGGTTAGATAGCCTTGAAAACAAAATAAGCGCGATAGAGGCCAAATATAGCCTTTTAGGTACGCAACAGGACCCACTAGCCCCGGAATTAAACGAATTAAAGCAGGAATTGAAAGAACTACAGGCGGAACAGTTTAAAATCAGGCTTAAGCTAAAATGAAAAACATTATCATAAAGGGGGGAAGTATTGCCGGTGCTTTAACGGCTATTTTTGGGCTTATTGCTTATATGGGGTTTACCCCTGTTTTCGCGTCTGAATTTCAGGAATTTAAAGGGGAGTTTTACGGCTACCAATTAGAGCAATGCCAGACCGAATTAAGGAAAATAAAAATAGAAATATATTACATTGAATCAGACGGGGAAACCGCCCCGCCTTTTTTGTTGGAAGAAAAGTTAAGCCTTGAAGATAAAATAGGCCAGTTACAGCAGGAACAAAAGGAACTAGCGGAAAGTGATAACTAAAGAAGTTAAATTAATTGCCGGTGTGATAATTATAGCCATGTTAACCGGGCTTTATTTCTATATTGATAACAGGGCTTACAACAGGGGCTACCAGGCGGCGGAAAACAAAGCCTTGAAAAAGGATAACGCGGAATTGGAAACGACTGTAGAAGAAACAGCGGCGGCTACACTGGAAGTAACGGCGGAAAGCGAAAAGACAGCGGAAATTAATAATAAATCGGATAATATAAAATATGTCTATATTACTAAGCGGGTCCCGGTACCGGCGGATAATTCTAAGCCTTGTAATACTTTTGACCTTAACAGCCTGTATAACGACTACGCAAAAGAACAAAACTCCCTGTAGTTTTACATTGGCACAATGCCAGGATTTACCCCTATGCCATGTTGACCAGGAAGCGCAAACAGCTACCCCGGACGATACTAAAAATTGTTTGATAGAATTAGGGGCGCGGTTAAAAGATTGTTCTACCCTTCATAACCAGTTAATTAGCCAGGCTAAAACCTGTAACAAATAACCGGCCCCTATGCCGTAGCGCGGCGGTTAAGCTAATTCAAAGTGCGGTAAATCTTGAAAATTTTGGTCTTTACAAACTACCCCGTCCGAGTCCCAATTACCGCCCCATATTACCCGGCGTGTTACTTTTCCTTCCCTTAACAGGTCGGCGGCGGTAGAAAGGATTACCCCGGCCAGGTAACATAAAT
>Ga0180438_10012027_pt1 | contig 10351 bp, 10 predicted proteins | sample SS_ome_12_FD_132455 | JGI IMG/M metagenome (GOLD analysis project Ga0180438, IMG submission 132455) | Hypersaline lake sediment archaeal communities from the Salton Sea, California, USA - SS_3_D_2 metaG | ecosystem: Environmental > Aquatic > Non-marine Saline and Alkaline > Hypersaline >... | reverse complement strand
TATCGAAATCGCACTATAAGGACACGCTTCAATGCATTTATAACATTTAGCGCATCGCTCATCAGAAGGAGTTGCACGAATTAATTCCATCGTGTATTCTCCCTTACCCATTGGTATCCCTGCAGATGACGCTGCTCCTTTTGCTTGGCTAACGGCAAGCTCAATCGTTTTCTGACCTTGAGCAGAACCTGCTAAAAATATACCAGGGACTTTAGTGCTTATTGGATCGAGTCGAGCGTGAAATTCTTTTAAGAATCCATCTGGACTTTTTTCCATGTTCATGACTCTGGCAATTTCTACGGTCCCTTGTGATGGTAATGAACCCGAAGATAACACGACCATGTGGAATTCGGCATTAATAACTGCATCTGTTCCTACGGGTTCCATTTGGACATGTAAATTCTTGGTCAGGGGATCTTCTGTAATGCTTCCTACAAGACCTTTTACAAACAAAATTCCAGCGCTCCTGGATCTTCTATAGTACTCTTCATAGTCTTTTCCTGCACATCGCATGTCAATGTATGTACACATGATTTCAGAATCGGGATATTCTGACTTTATCAGTTTTGAATTTTTAAGAGATAGATTACAGCACACAACGCTACAATATTCGTGTGTTTTCATGTCTCTTGAACCAACGCAATTGATAAATAATATCTTTGTTGGTCTTTTTCTATCCGATGGTCGAATCAAGTGTCCGTAAGTAGGTCCGTTTGGTGCTATGATTCTCTCCAGTTCAATCTGAGTTATCACATTTTCGTATGTTCCATATCCATAGTCTGGTCCTTTGTAGATATCCCACCCCGTAGCAACAATTATGGTTCCTATGTCAAGCTCTACGATTTCATCCTTCATGCTGAAATCAATTGCATCATTTTCACATGCATCAACGCATGCAAAACATTCTACACAGGACTCTCTAACAATGTCTTGAATGGCAGGTACTGCTTGAGCAAAAGCAATGTCAATTACTTTTCTTGCTGATAGATTCTCGTCAAAGTAATTAGGCACGTAAATTGGACAGTTGTCAGTACATGAGCCACATCCTGTACACTTACTCTCGTTCACGAATCGCGCATTTCTCTTAACCTGAACCTTGAAATTGCCAATATATCCATCAACATTAACGACTTCACTATATGACATTATGTTGATGTTAGGATGGCGGTTGGCTTCAAGCATTTTTGGACCGAGAATTCATATTGAACAATCATCAGTAGGGAATGTCCTGTCAAGTTGCGACATTCGCCCTCCGATCGTCGTATTTTTCTCGACTAAATGGACTTTATACCCCGCATCACCTAAGTCAATGGCAGCGCTCAATCCAGCAATTCCTCCTCCAATCACTAACGCTTCTGGAGTTACAGGAACAGTCTTCGTTGGTACGTCCTCTAAAAGTCGCGCTCTTGCTATACCTGCTCTAATGAGTTCTATAGCTTTTTGGTTTGCATTTGGGCGCTCCTGTTGATGAACAAAACTACAATGCTCCCTTATATTAACGAATTCTAGATATCTTGGCGGTAATCCTGCTTCCTTTAATATTGCGTGAAACACAGGTTGATGAGTTTTTGGAGTACAAGCAGCAACAACAATTCTCGATAATTTGGAATCGACAATTTGTTCTTTTATATAGGTGGACCCTCCTTCTGTACAAATTGAAAGGTATTCGAATGCTTTTACACCTTCAAGCTTGTTTAACTCTTCAACTATCATTGGCACGTCTAAAATCCCTGCAATGTTAATTCCTCAGCGGCACACGAAAGCTCCGATTATAGATTTCTCGTTGGTCTGATTTTCAGACAAGCTATTCACCTTTTTAACTTAATCCTCCAATAGTTTCAATCTTTATTATGTTGCATGTACTATTAAATATGGTTAAGTAAATTGGCGATAATTAAATAAATTGGTGATTTTTAATTGAAAGTCTATGAAAATGTACGATCTCGATAAAATTTGTAATTTTCATGCATGAATCGGATCACATTATTATCAAAATTGGACAATAAGGAATTTTTTATACTATTCTTCCTTGTTATATAATACATAATAAAGGAAACACAATGTTCGATCCAAACGAGTTAAAAAAAGTTATTGAATTACACCAAAAAAGTTATAATCTGTTCTTGTGGCTAAACAAGAAATTAAAAGACTTTGGAAGAAGATCGAAGGAACACACGCTCTTCGACGAAGTACACGAGAAAGTCTCTTTTTATAAGGGGTGTTTTGCGTGGATTAGTCGTCATTTTGGAGAATTTCCTCATGATGCTAGGCCTGCAGAATCAGAAATCGAACCATTTGCATATTTATTTACATCTTTCTTGACCACATCTTTTATTGTTACAGACAAGGTTAGAGTATCTGATGGATGCCCGTGTCCGTTCTGTACTTTTTTTTACGATATTACTGCTTTTCAAGTTCGAAATCCTGATAAAAAAGCCAGATTAAGGGCAGAAAAACTTAAGGCCCGTTATATTGAAAAATTAGATCGTGAGGCTGAATTACCTAGCGTTCCCTCTAATATTGAAGAATGGATTCCAGAAAATCCTGAGTTAAGCAGAGACATTTCGTTAGCAACATACGCTCAGGAATTGATCAGGCGTTCGAAATTTACCAGTCAAGGAGAAGCCATTTTAGCACTTTGGCGAGAAATTGCGTGGAAGGATAATCACTTAGATAAAAAATTTAAATTGTCGGCAAAAGCTATAATTCACGCAGAATCCCGTATATTAGAGAAATTAACGGACTGAGTCATTTTAGTATTAATATATATTATTTGATATTAAAAATAGGATTTTTTAAAAAAAGTAAGAAAAAAAAATAACCTTTAACTGACTTTTCGAATTACTGCCTTCACAATATCATGATCTATTTTTGATAGATTGCTTATTATTTGAAAACTCTGTCGTTGCTTTCCCTGAGTATCATCGTCAGAAGGAGGAGGCTCTTTTTTTAAAATACGAGCATATTCAATTAAAATATACGAAGAAATCGCTTGACTCTCTTCTTTTGATAAATCTCCAAAATTTTTTTTGGTCAATTCATCTATAGATTCCAACTTACTAGAATCTCCCTTTAGTATATCAACTATTTTCTTGATTTTAGCTTTTGCTTCGCTTGAGATCCCTTTGGCTAGTTTCTTGTATCCTTTTTTCCCTAATGGGCTATTTTTTGTTATTTGTTTTATAGAATGTCTTTGCATTATGTTGAATCCGGGTATTTAGAACCCTTTTTCTAGTTTTGTTAGAATTATAATAATAGAAATTGTATAAATACTTAAGCTATAGAAATGTAAAGATTTTTTAAATTAAAAATAAAAAGAAAATAAAAAACATTAATTATTTGGTTTCTTCAAGCATTTCGCTGAAAAGCTTTTTTGCTGCACCAATTCGGGTTTCTTCGCCGATTTGAACGACATTTTTCAAGGAAATTGCTTCTTTTGGACAAACGGCAATGCATTGGGGTTCTTTCTTACCAACTTCGGGATCGATAAATTCTTCTTTCATGTCCTCGCATAAGTCGCATACTAACGCTTTTTGAGTAGTTAAATGTAAAGACATAACTCCAAAATCGCAGGCTCGCACGCAAAATCCGCATCCATTACATTTGTCGTCGTCGCATACTATCGAACCATCTTCGCCGTGTTCTAACGCTTTTTCAGGACATGAACGAATGCAAGGGGCGTCGTCGCATTTTTGGCACGCTAAAGCAACGTTCAAGATTGGTTCAATTCTTATTCTGTGTATTCTCGTGTTGATTGGATTGAATTCTCCGTCGTGAACAAATGAACACACGGATTCACATGTCTCACAACCAGTGCATAAATCGGCGTTTACAACGATAAATTGGTTAAATTTTTTAGCTTTTGGTGGCATCTATTTTTTCCCTCCTAATTTGCCAATTACAAAATCCATTCCAAGTTCTTTGAGTTTAGCGTCAGTAGGAATTCCTGTCTGTTTATCCCAACCCCTTGCTTCGTAATATCCGCTTAAAACGGTCTGATAACCTTTCTCGTCCAGCGTGAAACCTTTTGCAGGTCCCTTGGTATGTGCTTGTTTAAAGAATCTCTCTGGGGGGTGATCATCTGCTCTGGTCCATCCTTCCCTTATGTTGAAGCATTTTGAGAGGGTAACAATTGCGTCTCCTCTAATATTAATCGATTCACCTGTTGCGGGAATACCCGTAACGAGTTCATAAACTTTCGCCATCTCGTCGTCGTTTTCGTAAATCCCTCTCGTGAATTTACAGATGATATACGAATCAACAATTGCGTAAATGTCTTCAGTTTCTTTGATCTTCTTTCCACGTTCTACAGGTTTATCGTATCCAAACCGATCAAATGTACCCTTAGCATCTAAGCCATACGCTCCATTTCTTAAATGACAGGCACCTCTAATTGCGACACTTTCTCCGACCGCAAAACTAGTCATGCCGTGAATGTCAAAAGCGGGCATCTCAAGGCCCTTAATTTGCATTCCGTAATAGCTGGCGTTTTTTCTTCCCATTTCTTCCAATCTTTCGCCAGCAGCCTTACAACCATCTCCGAAGATTTTTCCAGGAAAACCTTCGCCAAGAATCATTTGTTCGTTGAATTTTACCAAATTTACCGTGGATCCAAATGGTAACTCATAGCCTAGGTCTTCTTTAGTGATTATGCCTTCCTCGTAAAGCTCACATGCCATTGAACAAGTAACTCCCCCTGAAATTGCGTCAATTCCTAAGTCGTCGCATTGTGAAACGCACTTGAACACGGTTGGCCAATCGTCACAACCCGTATTCGTACCATAAGAATAGCACATTTCGACATCGATAGAAGAGAAAAGATTCGGCCAATGAGGGTGTGTTTTTGGAACTCGGGTAATGTGATCGCAAGCAATTGAACATTGAGAGCAAGCAACTTTCTTAACTACCCAATCTTCATTGAGAGTATCTCCTGTAAAAGTATTGTCGTCAATTTTCTCCCACGTGCCTTCACGATAATTCTTGGTAGGCATCATTCCAAGTTTATTATAGCTCGTTAAACCAGCGGGCGTGCCTAAATCTCGGTATTTGGCCGTAGCTGGACCGTTAGCAACCTTTATCAATTTTTTAGCAAGTTTATAGAATTCAACGGGTTGAGCTACTTTAGTTCCTTTAGTTCCTCTGAACGCAACGGCTTTTAGATTTTTTGAGCCCATTACGGCACCCATGCCCGTCCTTCCAGCTTGACGATTTCTATCGTTTGTAATGCATCCTAATCGGGACATCCGTTCTCCAGCGGGGCCTATTGCCATTACTCCAACGCGTTGGTCTTGAAATTCTTCTCTTATGATTTCTTCGGTATCAAAACAACCCTTACCCCACAAATCTTTAGCGGGAAGCAAGTACCTATCGTCGTCATCAACAACCATATATACAGGTTCAGGAGATTTTCCTTTGAATACGATCATGTTCACTCCTGCTCGACGAGCTTGAGCTCCTACTGAACCCGATGAAATTGCCATGCCAAACATTCCCGTCAAGGGTGACTTAGCAAAGACACCATACTTAGAAGAAGTTGGTAAAATCGTTGTTGGGAAAGGACCGTGAGCGTAAACAAACACGTTGTCGGGACTTAATGGATCAACACCCGGTTCTAATTCATCCCATAATACTTTTGCACCAAAACCATATCCTCCAATCCAGTCGCGGCAGAACTCTTTTGACATCGTAGACTGCTTGATCGTTCCATTTGTTAGGTCTACATCGAGCCTTACCTGCGTATAACCAGTAATTTCGTCTGGAATTGGCACATCCTTAGATTTACTCATAGTTTTTCATCAAATTGTTTTTTTAAAAAATTTAATATGTTATTATATAATCAATCTAATTTAAAATTCTCATGTTTCAGTAGGCATGATAGAGAAAAGAATATTGATTGGTATGCTCAAACATAACGATTATCCAATGATCATCAAAAAGTGTTCACTCTACTTATAATTATAAACAAATCATTCTTTTTTCATTAGTATGGATCCAAAGGTTGATGATTATATCGAAAAACAGAATTCTCCTCAAAAAGAGGTTTGCCAGATTTTAAGAGATATCATATTAAACACATTTCCTTCAATAAAGGAGGAGATGAAGTATGGCGTTCCTTATTACGGAAATAAGTTCTATATTGTTGCTTTAAAAACTCATGTGAATTTAGGGTTCTCGATTAAGGGATTAACGACAGAAGAGATAAAGCTCTTTGAAGGTACTGGGAAAACAACAAGGCACTTGAAAGTTGGATCTAAAGGCGATATTGACGAAGATAAAATAAAAAGATTATTAAAAATGGTATATGAAAAAGGTTAATCTATTGATAAATATCATTTTTTAGGATGCCCTTGAGGGCAAATTTTTAGACAGACACTACAGTATGAGTTTTCTAAGATACTAGCAATGCACTTGCTTCTCTCTATATGAGTTAATACTCCACTTCCCTCTACTTTCTCAATAGGTTCTTCGTAAGCTGCGCCACCCTTGCAGTTTTTCACGCACGAACCACAATTCTTGCAATATTCCTCCATTTCACTGAAATCTCTTTTCACTATTACGGGTAATTCTGCGTCTGTAGTGATCATTCCCCACCTTTGACGTGGTCCGAATTCTGGAGTTATTACGATACCGTTCCGACCTACGATTCCTAATCCTGCTTGTACAGCGTGAGGAGGAAATAAAAGCTTGCCACCAAAGGGATGATGTGCTTCGCTTTTATACCCTTTTTCTTTTAAGAATTCTGTCATTTTAATCGTTATTTCTCCAAGTTCGTAATAGACTCGAAAACATTCTATTTCTGTATCAACGTGGGGTGCTTTCTTCATTTCAGACCAGAGCATTTCCATTCCAAGAATGACAGCGTTTTTTCCAAATACTTTTAGATCCTTGAAAATGAAATCTTCATTAACGGGGGTATATCCTATAAGATCAACTCCCATGTCTTTTGCTTTTTTTTCAAAATCCAACCAAAAATCTGGAGTTGTTTCTGTCTTGGTGTTATTCTCATTCCCATACTTCGTTTTCCTAGCGTTTTGAAATCCCTTAAACGTTCCACGAATGTATTTGCTGAATTTTTTTGCCGCTTCTTTCTCAATCTTTTCTGCTCCCGTTCCCATCGTGAAGAGTTCTTGTGGTACAACGAATACCAATCCTTCATTTTTTCCGACATAAGTCGGTTTAATATTTATACTCATGATTGATTCTCAAATAGAGATTAATTATAATGTACTATAATCTAATTTTTCTATTATATCTTTAAATAATTTAACTATTTACTTTATTTTTTTTTAGGATGACCTAAGCTGCAGACTTTTAAACAAACAGAACAGTAACTATTATTCAACAGGCTTTCGATACATTTTGAGCGATCTATGTGAGTAATGACACCAGAACCCTCTACTTTTTCAATGGGATCTACTAATGCAGCATTACCCTTACAGGCCTTAACACATGCTCCACATCGTTCACAAAAATTCTTCATTTCACTAAGATCTCTTTCTGGACTTTTAGGAATATCCGCATCGGTGGTTATAATCCCCCACCTTTGGCGTGGACCGAATTCTGGCGTAATAGCAAGTCCGTTTTGCCCCTTTATTGCTAATTTTGCTGCCACGGCGTGATATGGAAAAAGTAGTTTACCCCCAAATGGATGATGTGCTTCGCTTTTATATCCTAATTCTTTTAAATATTCAGTTAATTTGAGCGTACTATCTCCAAGTTCTTGATATACTCGAAAACATTCGATCCCGCAATCCATATCTGGAGCCTTTTTTATTTCCGGCCATAAGAGTTCTTGTCCAAGCACGATTGCGTTTTTTCCATAGATGTTCATATTTTTAAAAACAAAATTCGGGTTAACAGGAGTATATCCTATGAGATCTACGCCCATGTCTTTAGCTTTCTTTTCAAATTCTTGCCAGAATTCGGGAGTTGTTTCGGTCTTGTGGTTATTTTCATTTCCATTTTTTGATTTTATGGCTTCCTGCATTCCCATAAAAGTTCCTCTTATGTATTTCCTAAATGTCTTCTCCCTTTCTGGATCCATTTTGTCTCCCAACGTCATTTTAAAGAGTTCTGATGGGACTTTAAAAGTTAATCCGTCGTTTTTACCAATATAGGTTGGTTCTATTTCACTTATGATTAATACCTCTATAAGATTTTAATTACAATAAGCTATATTCTAATTTTTCTATTATATCTTTAAATACTTTCGCTTTTGGCTCAACTGCAGGTGGACACACCTTTAGACAGAGCGAGCAATAACTTTGCGTTCTTAACGTTTCTAAACATACATCTCGATCGATATGCGTCAAGATTCCCCCTTCTTTTGCTACGGGTTCTTTAAAAATTGCATCTCCAAGACACGCTTCTACACAAAGATTACACCCGTCGCAAAACGCTTGGAGTTCGCTTAAATCCCTTTTTTTAGTTTCAGGAATATCGCAATCAACAGTTATAAAGCCCCATCTCATCCTAGGTCCAAATTCTGGCGTAATTGGAAGGCCCGCCTTTCCTTTAATTGCTAATGTTGAGGCCACAACATGAGGGGGAACCAAAACCTTCCCACCAAACGGGACCTGTGCCTCTGCTTTATATCCTCGTTCCTGTAAATATTCTGTTAACTGTAAAGTAGTATTTCCCAGGACGTCTTGCAGTCGCATTGACTCATATGCGGCTAGCGTGCTATTAGCAGTTTTAATTCTATCCCAGAGCATCTCCTGTCCTAACATGATCATGTTTTTGCCGTATACTTCTATATCAAAGAATATATAGTCTTCCATGACGGGCATGTAGTTGATGATTTGTACTCCTTTTTCTTTGGCTATGCGTTCAAATTCTTTCCAAAACTCTGGCGTTGTATCCGTTCTTGATAATGCCTCCCCGTTTTTGTCAACATTTCCATATTTAGATGTTCTCGCTAGATTCCACGTTTTAAATGTATTACGAATTGAACGGCTAAATTCTCTTGCAGTTTCTCGGCTGATAACTTCTCCTGCTTGAGGTGTCACGTCAAAAAGCTTAGTTGTCCCCTTAAATGTACAATCGATATTCTTTCCCTTGTATGTTGGTTTAACTTTCTCATCCAATTCTTCTTTAGGCATGTCTGTTTTCATACTGAACATGTTTTTTACACCGAATCATTAAAGATATTCTAAATAAAATATATTAATAGTTCAATATAAACTTTACACCATAGTAAAGATAGGGGACCTATTACATATAGGGAATCTAAGGTAAGTCGAAGAAAAGAGCAAATATTATATTTAATTTTAATTTCAAAAGAATATCGAGTTAATAATGAGCAAATTTGAGAATGGGTATTATTCATGTCGACTAAAAAGATTGTTGTTTTTGGGTCTTACGTTACCGATTTAATGTTCAGGGTTCCAAGATTGCCGGTAAAAGGGGAAACGCTTATTGCGTCTACTTTTAAAATGGGCCCTGGAGGTAAAGGAGCGAACCAAGCAGTTGCAGCCAAAAGGGCTGGCGCAAAGGTTTCCATGATTACCAAAATTGGAAAAGACAAGTTTGGAGAATTAGCAATGGAAAATTTTCAAAAGGAAGGAATCGATTCCAAGTATATCTTTTTAGACGATGAATATCCGACAGCCTGCGCAACCGTTTTAGTTGACGAATCATCGGGCGATAATCAAATTGCCATAACTTACGGAGCGACAGAACACATTACTCTGGAAGAAGTCGAAACCGCCAGGGAAGAAATAGAATCTGCGGGAATATTAGTCACTCAATTAGAAGCAAATCTCGATGCTACCGAGAAAGCCATTGACATAGCAAAAAGGAATAATGCCATAATAATTTTAGATCCTGCCCCTGCTCGTCCCCTTACAGATGATTTTTTAAGCAAAATTGATATTATAACCCCGAACGAGATCGAAGCTTCAATGCTATGCGATAACTTGAAAGTTGAAACCGTCGAAGACGCTAAAAAAGCGGCAGATATCCTATTATCTAAGGGTGTAAGGAATGTAATCGTAACTTTGGGGGAAAAAGGTGCCTTGCTGGCCAATGGAGATGATGAACATTATATTGAAGCATTACAAGTTGATGCTATTGATACAACGGGTGCTGGAGATGCGTATAACGGGGGTTTAGCCACGGCATTAGCGGAAGGCAAGAGTTTGTTATATGCGGCTAAGTTTGCCAATGTGGTTGGAGGATTATGCGTGACAAAGATGGGAACTGCTCCTTCAATGCCTTTTAGAAAAGAGATAAATAACATATTCTAAAAAGATATATGTACTTCTTGTAATATTTAGATCTCTTGTTATTGAAGTATATTTATAATTAATATCTACTAAATATCAAGTATGAAAATTAATAATAAAAATTT
>Ga0180438_10012024_pt1 | contig 10352 bp, 6 predicted proteins | sample SS_ome_12_FD_132455 | JGI IMG/M metagenome (GOLD analysis project Ga0180438, IMG submission 132455) | Hypersaline lake sediment archaeal communities from the Salton Sea, California, USA - SS_3_D_2 metaG | ecosystem: Environmental > Aquatic > Non-marine Saline and Alkaline > Hypersaline >... | reverse complement strand
TGCGGATCTCGTGACTCATGATCGCCAGGAAATCAGACTTGAGACGGGCGGCTTCCAGGGCCTCATCACGTGCCTCCACCAGCGCACGGTTCTTCCTGGCGACTTCTGCGGCATAGGTTTGCAGTTGGTAGATGTACTGCTCGCGCTCGATTGCGTTGCCAACCCACTGGGCCATCAGGCGCAGAAATTCCCGGTCGGCGGGCTTGAAAGGCTCTAGGTGCGGGTCAGGGCTGAAGAAGCTGAGCACACCGTACACCTTATTGCCGACAAAGATTGGCGTGCCCAGGTAGGCCTCTAGCTTGAGGGTCTCATAAGCGGGGTGACCGGCCCACTCAGACCCACCGGCGTGTTCAAAGCTGATCGGGCCGCCGGCGCGCAGCGTGTCGCGGGCATAACTGGAGTCGAGGTCATAGACTGTGCCAGGAAGAACCGAGTTGTCCAGTGAGTGGCTTGCGGCGATTTCATACCGCTCGTCCTTAACACGCGCCAGCGCCCCGGACTCTAGGCCAAACCTCTCGCACCCCATCGCCAGCAGTGCCTGGATTTTGGTGGCAAAGTTCGTCTGTTGTGCACTGATGCCGTATAGGGTGCGAATGGACTCCTCGCTTTCGTGCAGTGCTTCTAAAGCCTGTTTCTGCTCCGTTAGATCGGTGATCACGGCAATCGAGCCGACCACGCGTTCGCCACGCTGTAGCGGTACCTCGGTGATAAGCGCATGGACGGTGTCGCCATCCGTGCCCCTCAAGCGCGCCTCGTAGGTGCTCATGTTCTCCGGATGGCGCTCCGTGTGCATCTCCTTGAGCACAGTGTGATCTGCGGGCAGCGTCACGTCAAACAGTGTCATGCCGATGAGCGCTTCCGGCGATTGTCCCACCATCCGTGCACAGGCTGGGTTGACGTGCACAAAGTGTCCTTCGGTGCTGATGACTGCCAATCCCTGCCCCATGGCGTTTGTCAATTGCCGCGCAAAGTCCCGTTCCAGCTTTAGTTCCATTTCTGCCTGCCGGCGTTCCAGTGCCAGTGACATCGCTACCGCCACTGTTCGCAGCAGATCGACCTCTGCTGATCCCCAGGAACGGGCTTCCACGCAGTTGTCAAAGCCGATAAACCCGACGAACTCGCCCTGTGCGATCAGCGGCAAGACCAGGACCGAGAACACGTCGGGGGAGTCCCAAATCTTTTGCTCGGATTCTGGAAAATCCGTGACGAAGCCAGTGATGACCCGGCCTTGCGAGAGTGTCTCGACCCAGCGTGGACAAAGCGCTTCCAAAGCCAAGTCCTGTAGGTTGCGGTCATCAATTCGGGGGGAGATGCCCTCGGCCACCCATTCAGCACATTGGCTCGTCAGCAACTCACCTTCGGGACTGTAGTGGTTCTCAAACACGTAGACCCGGCTTGCGCCAGAAGCCCGCCCCAGCGGTTCCAGAACCTCCTGGGTGTACAGAGGTTCGTCATTTTGTGTCGCCAGCAGGCGGTGCTGGACCTCCGCCAACGTCGCAGAGTACCGATCCCGTTGGGTGAGCATCTGCTCCGCGAGCTTGCCCCTGGTGATGAAACGAACGACGGTGATAACTTGATCTTCCTGATCGGGGAGCGGCAACACGCATATTTCGCAATGTTGCTTTTCCGCCGGCAGAGGAAGCGTGTACTCCACCGAGACCGGTTCGTTGGTCTCCAGTGTCCGAGCGACGGCCCTCTGCAGTACCTGGGTGACTGATGGCTCGAGTACTGTCTCAAGTGGTCGACCTACAAAATCGTCGGACCGTACGCATAGCCCATCATAGCGCCCCGATTTGTAGTCCAGGATCGTGCCATCGGCGGTCAGGCGGAGGTAGAGATTAGGGAATATATCGTGCACCAGTTGGGGTTCTGCAGTGGTTTGAACCGACTTCTGTTCAACTTGTTTGCTGCCGGTAATGTCCAGCGCAATCCCACGGGTACCGATGATCTCCCCCTGAGCATTGAGCAACGGCTCAACATAGACCTTGTACGTGCGGTTGGCCCACTCGTGCTCATAGGTTGTAGTTCGCCCTTTCAGGGCGTCCTGGTGAAACATAATGGGCGCAGAGTTGGGGTCTGCCGCATCGAGAAACTCGTCGAGAGACAATCCCACGGCTTCGTCGGGGTCCAGGTTCAGTTTGGCCAGGTCGGCCCCTGATGCAGATGCGACCTTGAGTTCCACGTCCGTGGTCCACAGCACAGCCGGTAGGTGCGCCGGTGCCTGCTGTTCACGGGTTGAACTCTCCCACGGGACCTGTTTGGCTTGCCGGCGCTCTGTGACCTCCAATCCATAGATATTGACATAGTCGGCAGACTTCATCGGGACGAACAGACAGGCAAAGACACGCTCGTCGTGCTTGTATTCCACCTCGACACACTCGTTGGTGTCCAGTGCCTGGGCGACGGCTTGTGAGTAGGAATCGGGAACAACCTGGTCGCCAGCGCCCATCCAAGATAGTAGTTCCATGCCGGCAGCGTTCCCGTAGAGCACGTTGCCATCTACAGAGACCTGGAGCAAGGGATTGGGACTATCGGACGGGAAGTGAGCCATCGCCTCGAGCAACGATTCCGCCTGCATCTGGTCCGGCACATCTCGTAGGCTGATGACAAAGATCGGCTGTCTGTTCTGGATAAAGCGCCTGATGGAGGCGTTGGTGGAGAACCCTGTGCCGTCTTTGCGCAGGCAAGAGGCTGGGCGGTGTGGGCCGATAATCCACGGGATCTTGGAGGTGGCAAAGCGCTCGATATGCTGCCGGAGAGTCTCATAGAACTCTGTCGTGAAGAGAGGGGCGAGCGGTTGCCCCAGCATTTCCTCGGCCTTGTAGCCAAAGATCCGCTCCGCACCCGTGTTGAAGAGGCAAATATGCTGCTCGTCGTCCAGTGCGATGATCGCCTCGTTCGTGATATTAATGATATTGTGCAGTAGTGTCATGTCCAACATGTCTGCGTACCACCGTTCTGTTCTGTTCTTCAGACTTCCAAAACGTGATGAAGGAGCGGCATATGGACGTTGGGGCCCTCAGCCCGATGTCGCCCATTGTCACTCTTCCTGATATTGCTGCAACTGGCGGGTGATATGTTCCAACGCTGGCGCGGGCTCTGCCGGTGGTTCGATCCGATGCTCCTCTTTGCTCAAGTCAAATGCGATATCTCTAAACAGGGTGCCCAGTCTACTATCGGGCGACTTTTCAACCGGCGGAACCCCCCGATTGATCGCGTCAACCAATTGCTCTGACGCGAAGGGAATGGCAAAATTCACAGGTCGTCCAAGGGTGTCCTCAATGGCCTCGCGGGGTACACCACGCCGTTCGAACGTCTGGTTCAGCACCAAAGAAATGATACTTGGATCATATCCCAGACTGTCGAAAATCTCCAGGGTACGCTTCATCCCATAGACGGACGCTATATCGGGAGTCATCACTGCCATGATTTTGTGGGCCATATCTAGCCCTATCAGCGTCCTTTCCTGGAAATCATGGGGCAGATCGAGTACCAGGTAGTGATTGCATTCCGTCAGCAATCCGAGAGCACTGGAAACGAGTCCACCGCTGACAAGATCTCCCTCCTCGGGAGTTGGGGGCGCGGCCAGGACCTGGAGGTCTGTCGAGTGGGACAACAATGCCTGCATTACCGTGTCTCTGTCAAGGTCCTCTGGGGCAACCCCTACCAGATCGGCCCACGTATTGTGCAACGGCAAATTGAGCATCAGCGCGTCGTGGCCACATGTGAACACCATATCTACCAACGTGGTGGGCAGTCCCCAGGTATGCACCAGGCCGAGCGCCAGGTTGGTCGCTATTGTTGAAACACCTGCCCCTCCCCGCAGCGAGAAGACGGCAGTGATCTGGCCCTCAATCGGGGCCATCTGACTCTCCAACACCGGGCCCTTGCGCTGAAGAAGTACCTGTACGCGGGCTTCCAATTCTGCCGGTTGGAAAGGCTTGACCATATAGTCATCGGTGCCGGCTTCAAAGCCCTTGAGCTTTTGCTCCAGCGTATCGTTGGCCGTCAGCATGATGATGGGCAGGTGGGCAAACCTTGGCCTGCGCCGCAGCTTCCGGCAGACCTCATATCCGTCCAGGCCAGGCATCCCAACGTCCAGAATGATCAGGTCAGGCTGGATACCGTTGACCTGGCTGAGCGCTTCTGAACCGTCGGAGGCGGTAAAGACCGTGTGCCCTGCCCGTGACAATGCAACGGTCAAGAGTTTCAGGATAAAGTCATCATCGTCTACAACCAGAATGCGTGCTGTCATTACCTATGTTCCTTGTTCCCAGCAATGCCTATTTCAGCTTCAGCGAGTTCGGCTTTTTCAGTTCCCAAGTGGGCACCGAATTCGCGAGCGAAGGTGGATTATCTCGTGAGATGAATATTCTTCTGGGATTCCCGTAGAACGTGTCCGTTTTTGCTGGGTTACCCATCCATTCAAGTGCTTGGCTGTGGCAATTGGTGTCCAACCACAGCCATAAGGCTGCAGTACTATTAATACCATACTTCTGTGCACATGGTGTGAAGGGCTGGTGAAAGATTCACTAAATCATCGTCGAATCCGGCCGCAGCGCGTCTCTAACGGTGCTGCCGGACCCGGCATAGGGAGCGGGCGAGTCTGGAATAGCGAGAGGCAGTGACTGAGGATGGGGCAGAATGAAGAGCGGACCCTGCCGTGCTGTCTGACCTTGGTTTTGAACCTGCTCTCGGAAGCGGGAACCTGCTCGGCGGGTTTGCCTTGCCCGGAGGCCATCGCATTCCGCTCTGAAGACACGGCTCCCGTCTGTAACAGGTGTTGGCTCAAAACGGGTTGTCGGCTTTCACGCACGGCAGGGCTGTTGTCATTATGATACAGGATGCAGGTAACAAGGGGGTATAGATCTGGTGAACGATCCCATTTCTTTGGGCTTGGGTCAAGTTCGAGTGGCGTTCGAAGAAGAACCTGTGGGGCAGGTTCGGTGGTGGCTGGAACTGGGAACTGGGGTTCCAGGCGGGCGGCAAGACCCTGATCCTGAACCTGCTCGTCGCCTCGCTTCGCTTCGATATTGAGCGATCAGGCCTTGTCATAGTCTCAAACAATGGTACAATATTTGACATAACTAAAAAACAGGAGGATTCCAGATGAAGAAGCTGGCCGGCATTTTCCCACCCTATTACCACTGTCAGAAGGTCGAAGAAGTCGCGTTCGTAAGGGACTCCAATCGAGGCTCCGGCGCTACAAACCTCAAGATTGTCGAGAAGGCTTTACAAGAATTCAGGGCCGCAGTGGGCCAAGTGGACAGCGAAGTCTATGAAGGATTAGGGGATGATTATGAATGCATAGAGTATGCCATAGCTCGTTTGGAAAAGCTATTCCAGATGAAAGAACTGGATGATGAATCCAGGATAGAAGCTTGCATCTTTTCACATTTCTTGTGTGATAGATACAGGGCACTGGAGAGACTTGCCCACGAACTTGACGAACGATGTCAGGAATGACCCAGAATAGCTGAATTCCTATTCCAACATATCTGTGCTCAGTGTGCAAGCCTTGGCCAGTATGCGTCCAGGCCCCGTATCTGGGTGCTTTTGCACCTAGCTGGCGCAGCGCGGCTTTACGGTTTTGACTTCTCTGCCAGTTAGGGCTATACTATGCACGCTCGACCAGGTTGCCCGAGGTAGTAGGAGCGTTTCGGTGGTCAACGTTCAATCACCGCGAGACCCATCCGCCGTCAAGGCCCGACTGACTTTTCTTCACTGTTTGAGGTACAGTCTACATGGTCACCAACTTCAGCGAGAAAGCTAACTTCATCTGGTCCATCGCCGACCTGATCCGCGATACGTTCAAGCGTGGTCAGTACCAGGATGTGATCCTGCCCTTGACCGTGCTCCGGCGTATCGACCAGGTGCTCGAGCCGACCAAGGCCAGGGTCCTGGAGACCTACCACGAATACAAGGACCGGCTTGCCACGCTTCCCGATGGACTGCTACGCAAGGCGTCGGGCTACGCCTTCTACAACACCTCGCCCTACACCTTCGAGCGGCTGCTGGCTGACCCAGCCAACCTGGCCGATAACCTACGTCAGTACATCAACAGCTTCAGTCCCAACATGCGCGAGGTGATCGAGAAGTTCAACTTCGACAACACCCTCAGCCGCCTAGACGAGGCAGGGCTGCTCTACCTGGTGATGGAGCGCTTCAAAGGGGTGGACCTGCATCCCGACCGCGTGCCCAACGAGGAGATGGGCTACATCTTTGAGGAGTTGATCCGCAAGTTCAACGAGGCGCTCAACGAGAACCCCGGCGAGCACTTTACCCCGCGCGAGGTGATCCGCCTGATGGTCAGCCTGCTGGTGTCCCCGGATCGGGAGTCGCTGAGCACGCCCCATATCATCCGTACCGTTGCCGACCCCTGCTGCGGGACGGGCGGGATGCTGATCATCGACAAAGGGGCGATCGAGGAGATCAACCCTCGAGCCGACGTGCACCTCTTCGGCCAGGAGGTCAACCCTGAAACCTACGCGGTGTGCAAGTCGGACCTGTATATGAAGAGCGCCGACGGCGCGACGCTGAGAACATCGTGTTCGGCAGTACGCTGTCCAGCGACGGACACGCTGGCAAGCGCTTCGACTACCAGTTGGCCAATCCGCCGTACGGCAAGGACTGGAAGATGGACCGAGACGCAGTGGAGCGGGAGGCCGAGCGAGGTTACGCCGGGCGCTTTGGCGCGGGTACTCCCCGCATCAGCGACGGGCAACTGCTCTTCCTGCAGCATATGCTCTCGCGAATGAAGGATACCAAGCAAGGGGGTGGACGCGTCGCTATCGTGATGAATGGCTCGCCCCTCTTCACGGGCGACGCGGGCAGCGGCGAGAGCGAGATCCGGCGCTGGATTCTGGAGAACGACTGGCTGGAGGCCATCGTTGCCCTAGCCGGAACAGCTCTTCTACAACACTGGCATCGCTACCTACGTCTGGGTGCTCTCCAACCGCAAGGAGCCTCATCGCAAGGACAAAGTGCAGCTCATCGACGCCACCGATCTGTGGAAGCCGATGCGCAGGAGCCTGGGCGACAAGCGTCGCGAGATCGGCCCCGACCATATCGCAGAGATCACCCGCGTTTACCAAGGTGCAACGCACTTGGAGGAAGTGCGTTGCACCTCCCGGTCAAAGGTTTTCAGCACCACCGACTTTGGCTACCGCAAGGTCACGGTGGAGCGACCGCTGCGCCTCAACTTCCAGGCCAGCCCCGACCGTATCGCCCGGCTGGAGGATGAACGCGCCTTCCAGAACCTGGCAAAGAGCCGCAAGCGGGACAAGGCTGTAAGAGCGGCCGAGGAAGCTGCCGGCCGCCAGTTACAGCAGGCCATCCTGGACATGCTGGCCACGCTGCCTGATACGCTCTACCGGGATCGTGCACCCTTCCTAGAGGCGTTGGACGGGGCGATCGAGCGGTGGAACAGCACGCACGCACTAGACGGTGCGCGCCATATCAAGTTGACCGCCTCTGTGCGCAGGGCGATCCTCAGCGCGCTTTCCGAGCAGGACGAGACAGCCGAGGTCTGCCGGGATAGGCACGGTCATCCTGAGCCCGATTCCGACCTGCGCGACTATGAGCGCGTGCCGTTAGACGAGGACGTGGACGAGTACTTTGCGCGCGAGGTGCTGCCGCATGTGCCCGATGCCTGGGTGGATGAGGGCACCCGCGACCACAAGGATGGCGAGGTTGGTAAGGTGGGGTACGAGATCAACTTCAACCGCTACTTCTACCAGTACGAGCCTCCGCGCCCGCTTGCCGAGATCGAGGCCAACATCCGCACGCTGGAGGAGGAGATCATAGGGATGTTGAGGGAGGTAGCTTAAGGTGCAACGCACTTCCGAAGTGCGTTGCACCTTGTTGCACCTTAGGAGGGCGGAGGTGACGGGGTGAGCACGGACGGTCGCTGGCAGCCCTACCCGGCGTACAAGGATTCGGGTGTGGAGTGGTTGGGGGAGATTCCAGCCCAGTGGGACATAGCGAGACTAAAACACGTGGCACGCCTAGAGTATGGTGATTCCTTGCCCAAGGATTCACGCAAAGCGGGTGATGTCCCTGTGTTTGGTTCAAATGGGGCAGTTGGCTCGCATTCACGACCCAATACTCTTGCACCTGTATTGATCATCGGCCGAAAGGGCTCCTTCGGGAAAGTGAACTTCTCAACGCAGCCCGTTTTTGCCATTGATACGACCTACTACATTGATTCTAGGAACACGAGGGCAGGCCTGCGGTGGCTTTTCTATGCGCTTCAACTGCTGAGACTGGATGCTTTCACTCAGGACAGTGCCGTTCCGGGACTAAGCCGAGAGTTTGCCTACGAGCAGTGGCTACCGCTAGTGACTCCTTCTGATCAGTGCAACATCGCCGCCTTCCTCGACCGCGAGACGGCAAAGATCGACGCGCTGATGGCGAAGCAGGAGCGGCTGATCGAACTGCTCCAGGAGAAGCGCGCCGCCCTTATCAGCCACGCTGTCACCAAGGGTCTCGATCCCACCGTTCCGATGAAGGACTCCGGCATTTCGTGGCTGGGCGAGATACCGGCGCACTGGGAAGTAGTACAAACTCGTCATATTGCGGAGTCACTGCAAACGGGCCCCTTTGGCAGCCAACTACATGCCTCGGACTACTCCACAGGAGGTGTTCCTGTCATTAATCCTTCCCATATGCAGAACGGGCGCATCGAGCCGGATTGGGATGTTGCTGTTGACGAAAAAACTGCGAGACGTCTGGCACGTCATAGATTGCGTGCTGGGGACATTGTCTTCGCACGTCGAGGGGATTTGGGTCGTTGTGCAGTGGCTACACGGGGGGAAGAAGGCTGGCTCTGTGGCACGGGCAGTCTGAGGATGCGTCCCAACCTGGACTTGGCTCATCCATCCTACCTCAACCAAGTTCTGTCCACAAGTGGGATCGCCGAATGGCTGCTACTTCAGTCTGTAGGCTCGACAATGGATAATCTCAATACAGCAATCCTGTCACGACTGCCCTTGCCTGTGCCTCCTCTCGTTGAACAATGCGCCATCGCCGCACAACTCAATCAAGAGGCCGCCAAACTCGACGTCCTAATTGCCAAAGCGCGGGAAATGATCAAACGGCTGCAAGAATATCGCACCGCCCTCATCTCCGCCGCCGTCACGGGCAAGATCGATGTGCGGGACGACCAGGTGCAACGCACTTCCGAAGTGCGTTGCACCTCATGCACCTCATGCACCTCAGGAGGAGACGGTGCCGGTCAAAAGGCCTGAGTATCTGCCCGGTCAATATTACCACTTCTACAACCGTGGAGCGCACCGGCTCTCAATCTTTCGCGAGGAGGATAACTACATTTTTGTCCTGCGCAAGGTGAAGGCCTATTGCCGTTCACTGACCCTGATGCCCATCGCATACTGTCTGATGCCCAACCACTACCATTTCCTGATCCGCCAGGATGGCGAGCAACGGGCCGGGCTCCTGCTGCAGCGGGTCTTTAACAGCTACAGCAAGGCCTACAACAGGCGCTATGAACACAGCGGCACGCTGTTTGAGGATAACTACAAGGTCATTCCTGTGGAGGATCAGGCCCACCTGCTACACCTATGCCGCTACATCCACGCCAATCCGATCAAACACGGGCTGGTGACGGACCCGGAGGGGTGGTTCTACTCCAACTACCTGGAATGGGTTGGCGAGCGTGATGGCACATTGGTGGATCGCGACTTTGTCCGAGAGCACTTCCGGTCCGCCGAGGACTACCGGGAGTTCGTACTGGACTATGTTCTGGAGCGGGGACTGCCGAAAGAGCTGGAGACCTATTTGAATGCCTGGGAGGGGTAGGTGCAACGTAGGTGAATGTAGGTGCAACGCACTTCCGAAGTGCGTTGCACCTGATTGCACCTGAGGAGAGGCCCTATGGTCGATATCTCCGAGAGGAACTTTGAGGCCACCATCGAGTGTGCCTTGCTAGCGGGTGGACCGGACGCCTGCCCCGGCGATGAGACGGTCACTCGTGAGCCATCCCCTGCTTACGGCACGCTCGTTCCCGGCGGTTACCTGCGGCGCACTTCCCAGGACTATGAGGAGGATCTGTGCCTCGATCCCGATATGGTCGTCGCTTTCATCCAGGCCACCCAGCCCAAGGAGTGGGCCAAGCTCAAGCGGCAGTACGGCGACCAGGCTCGCGCCCGCTTCCTCCAGCGGCTCTCCCGGGAGATCACCAAGCGCGGCACGCTAGATGTGCTGCGCAAAGGGGTCAAGGACGTGGGGGCCAAGATCGCGTTGGTCTGCTTCTGCCCCGTCAGCGGCCTCAACCCGGAGCTTCAGAAAAAGTACCAGGCCAACATCTTTACCATCGTCCGCCAGCTCCAGTACAG
>Ga0180438_10012023_pt1 | contig 10353 bp, 11 predicted proteins | sample SS_ome_12_FD_132455 | JGI IMG/M metagenome (GOLD analysis project Ga0180438, IMG submission 132455) | Hypersaline lake sediment archaeal communities from the Salton Sea, California, USA - SS_3_D_2 metaG | ecosystem: Environmental > Aquatic > Non-marine Saline and Alkaline > Hypersaline >... | reverse complement strand
CTATAGTCCTACTAAAAACATCCTTGCTTTTGTGTAACCACAAAATTACAAATAAATTATTAATTATCAGGTACTTATGGTGGGCCCACTAGGACTCGAACCTAGGACCAAGGGATTATGAGTTCTAATCTGTGCTTTTTAATACTTTCTACCAAGTATGAAAATGTTTGAAAACTCCTTATAAATCAACTATATTCATCTTCTTTAATTCTATGGTCTAAGACTGAGTTTGAAATAAGTAGCCTACTATAAGACTACTAATTTATGAAGACTTTTGTTCGTTAGATCGGTGAAAAATACAAATTATAAGGACAATATGATGAAAAAAAACATTGAAGTGCGAGCTCAAGCGAAACCTCTGTTGATTAAGTCGAGAGTGGAAGTTTCAGAAAATTTAATGGCTCGAATACAGATTGGTCAAACAATGCTTGCCAAGTTAATTGACTCGCAAGCTGATTTTGATAATTTACGCCAAGAAAAAGATCAGTGGCATCGCTTTAATATAACCTTTTTAGAGCACATTTTTGATAGAGATGAAATAGCAGATGAGTATAAAAATACTTCTAGTGTGAATCTTAGACTCAACCCGACGTTTAGTGAACAGGTGGTGATTCTACGGGGATACATTGAGGCGCTAATCAATGTGTTAGCTTCTATTGAAGAACGGCTGCCATTGTATGCGGAGGCTGTAAGCGCCACTCTTCCTCCAGTAAATCAGGTTGTTAACAATTTAAAATCTGTATTTATCGTGCATGGTCATGACGAAAAGCTTAAGCATGAAGTCGCTCGCATTGTCGAAAGGTTGGGTTTAAATCCTATTATTTTGAGTGAGCAAGTAAGTCAAGGCTCAACAGTCATTCACAAATTCAAAAAACATGCTGCGGAATCCGCATTTGCAATTATTCTTCTGACTCCAGATGATATGGGCTATTCAATAAGAAATCCTGAAATAAACAAACCAAGAGCTAGACAGAATGCTATTCTCGAATTGGGTTATTTCCTTGGGGTGTTAAAGGAAGAAAATGTTGTTGTTCTTGTTTCTGGCGAAGTTGAATTGCCAAGTGATTATCACGGCGTTGTGTATATACATGTGGATAATAATTGGCAAATAAAATTAGCACAAGAGATGCGTGCAGCAGGGCTAGAAATTGATTTAAATTTGCTTGCGGTATCAGGTTAGGTCATAAGCTATCATTTGAGGTGTTTTTATGGCATTAGTAAAATTGACGAAGAGTAAAGTTGATTCAATAGATTTAACGAAGAAATCTGGAATTCAAAGCTTTTATTATGATGCAGATCTGAAGGGTTTTGGTCTGCGTGTGGGAAGTAAAACCAAAACATATTTTGCTGAAACTAAAGTTAATAGAAAAACTGTTAGAGTCACGATTGGAAGGCATGGTGTGTTAGCACCAGAGCAAGCCAGAAGAATAGCTAAAGAAAAACTAGCCACCATGGCACAAAATATTAATCCCAATGAAGTTGAAAAAGAAAATCGCATTAAATCTGTGACGTTGCTGGAAGTTTATAAAGATTATATTTCTGCCAGGCAATCATTGAAACTAACTACCTTGAATGACTACAAAAGATGTATAGATGATTATTTCAAGGATTGGTTGCAAAAGCCGATGCTTGGGATCACGCGAGATATGGTAGAGCAAAAACATCGCAAATTAACTGAGAGAAGCCAGGCGCGCGCTAACTTGGCCATGCGGTTCTTGCGGGCCTTATTTAATTTTGCATCTGAATATAGAGATGGGAAAGGTAGAGTTATTATTGCAGATAATCCTGTGCGTCGATTATCTGTGAAAAAAATATGGAATCGCATTGAGCGCAGAAGTAATTATATACAGCCTCATCAACTAAAAAAATGGTGGGATGCGGTATGGACTCTTCAATCCAAACCTAGGGTTTCTAAGCGGAAATCTGACGCGCAGTTTGTAAGGAGTAGAAATGTTGAAACTATACGCGATTACTTATTGGTTACATTATTTACCGGTTTACGCCGCGAAGAAGCTTTGACGCTTACTTGGGGGAATATTGATTTTGAGGCTAAAACTTTAATTGTAAAAGACACAAAAAATCGTACTGATCATATTCTTCCATTATCAGATTTCCTATTTGATTTATTTATACGAAGAAAATCTCAAAGTATAAATGAATGGGTTTTTGAGGGGGATGGAAAGCTTGGGCGCATTATTGAGCCACGTAAACAGATGATGAAAGTAACAGAGTTATCAGGAATCAAATTTACATCACATGATTTGCGTCGAACATTTGCAAGTATTGTGAATATGCTTAGTGATTCAATTAGCTATTACACAGTTAAACGGCTTCTAAATCATAAGTCATCAGATGTTACATCTGGGTATGTTCAACACGATATAGAAAAATTAAGAGTCGCAATGCAGGCGGTGACAGATTTTATTTTGAAACATATCAGTGTTTAAACTAAATGGAAATTAAAATGAAAATAAAAAGAGTTTCACCGCGATTGTATAATGATTATAGTGAATTACTTGATGAGAATCTTTCTGAAGAAGAAATCATCCGTGCTTTAATACATTTTATTCGACATGTAGAGAATGAAGAACCAATAAGTCCAATATTGTTAAAATTCATGGCAAAATGGGCTGGGAAGTCCTTGGAATCTGGTAATTATAATCCTTGGGATATTAAAAAAAGAGGAAGGCCAACTTCAGTTTATTCAAATAGTTATTTGTATATGTTGGCATGGTATAGAGCATTTCTAGACCCCGACTATTGTAAATTTCCTAAAAGTTCTGATGTGGATACAGGTTTATATATGAAAATAGCGCACTCGCTGAACAAAAATGATCCGCAATCAGTGCAAGCAGCGAAATTGATGAGGGGGATTGACGATATTTTGTTAATTGATTCAGAGAGTAGTGTGAAGCGGGCAATAAAACAGTTTAAAAATAATGGACTTAGAGTACCTAGTGAAAGTGATAAAGGTGCAGATATACATAATGAACATCAGATTGAAATATTCGGTCGTAGGATTCTAAAAATTGAGAAAAATCACGAGGTATATTTGTTAAAACAGAAAATTATTAATAAATGGTTGTCTATGAAAAAATAATTATTTCAAGGTTCAATAAATCAATAATTATTGAACCCTGACAGCAAAATATCATCGCGTAAGATAGGGCTTGTTTTAAATAATTGGAGCAAGTTTTATGAAAACCGAAATACTAAGTGGTCATCCATATAGATCTTTTTTACTTTTAGAATTTAATTCTGCCCCGCTAGAGACTTGGTTTAGCCAGAGTACAGTTGCAGCCGTGCGTGGGTGCTCAATCGCCACCATTGAAAGAGACCGTTGGGCAGGTCAAGGTGTCCCATTCATTAAATGCGGGAGAAGTGTCCGATATACCAAGCACTCAATCCTTGAATGGCTAGATAAATATAAAAGTGTTCAATCAACCTCCCAGTATAGTATGGAGGTGGCACAATGAATATTATTGTTCAACAAGCTAAATACACGAAAGCTGTATTAAATAAAGTTTATAATTTTCGTGGTCTGTTTGTGAAAAATATCTGCAATAACGGCGCGCTAGTATGTAGTTATTCAAGTATTTTTTCATTTAATAGAGAGGTGCTTCGATGACTAGTCTAGTGTCTGAAAATATGCGCGATCAGGTGGAGATCGCGCTTCAGGATAGCTTGAGTGAGCTAACTAAATATAATCAGTTTATTCTATATAAGATGATACCAGATCCAAATAAGCCAGGTAAATATAAAAAATTACCGGCTTGTTGTCTAACAGGTATTACGGCAAATGCACATGACCCCAAGATATGGATGAGTTATAAGATTGCTTTAGAGGAGTTAAGAAAGCGAGACACTAGCTTTGGTATTGGGTTTGTATTGACTGAGAATGATCCATTTTGGTGTTTAGATATTGATAGTTGTTTAGAAAATTGTGATGTTAGTGGTAAAAAATGGTCTGATCTTGCTATGAGCTTACTGGGAATGTTTCCAGATGCTGCAGTAGAAGTTTCATTATCAAAAACGGGGTTGCATGTTTTTGGTATAGGGAAAGCATCTAGTCATAAATGTAAAAATACTAAGTTGAATATAGAGTTTTATACCTCTAATAGGTTTATTGCACTTACTGGTGATAGAGCTTGTGGATCGATTAGTCGTGATTGGACAGAAGAATTGAAACAGCTTGTTTCCAATTATTTTTCACCAGACCTGTCAGTTGATAATCAATTGCCAGAGTGGACTGATATACCATGTGAGGATTGGGAAGGTTATACGGATGATGTTGAGTTAATTAATCACGCTTTAAAATCCAACTCAGCTCGTGCAGCTTTTAACAAAGGCGCAACTTTCCGTGATATATGGGAAGCAAATGAGGATGTGCTATCTAGATATTATTCTAGTGATAATATTAATAATTATGATGCTAGTAGTGTGGATATGGCGTTAGCGATGCATTTGGCATTTTGGACGGGCAACGATTGTGAGCGTATTTTTGTATTGATGTGGCAATCCGGGCTGGTAAGAGACAAATGGGATCGCAAGGATTATTTAAGTAGAACCATTTTGAGCGCCTGTGCTAAGCAAAAAAATGTTTTTAAAATTCAAAAATCCAAAGAATCAAGTGGCTCTAATCAAAATGTTAGCTCTCCAGAGTCACTTCCCACATTACCTGAAGTCATGCCATTTGATTTTAATTATTTGCCTAAGGTTCTGCGTGAATATGTAGCTGATATCTCTGAGCGCATGCAATGTCCTCCAGACTTTCCGGCAATTGGTGTGATCACAATGGTAGCTGGTATTATTGGGCGTAAAATTGGCATAAGACCTAAGTGCAAAGATGACTGGACAATTATCCCAAATGTCTGGGGTGCTATTGTTGGTAGTTCAGGAATAAAGAAAACACCTGCGCTTAATGCGACTTTAAAGCCTATACACAAGTTGCAAGCTCAAGCGTTTCAGATTTATGAAAATGAGAAAATTGAATATGATACAGAAGTCGAAGCTCGAAAAGTAACTAAGTCAGTAAGAAAGGCTAAGGCTAGGAAATCATTACAGGAGAACTTATCTGCAGATGTTAAGGATTTACTTAAAAATACACAAATAGGCAGTCCTCCAATTATGAAACGTTATATCATAAATAATGCAACATATGAGAAACTAGGAGAAATTCTGTATGAGAACCCTATAGGTGTCATGGTTGAATATGATGAAATTATAGGTTTGCTGAAACAGCTGGAAGCCAATGGTCAGGAGGTTGCTAGATCATTTTATTTGTCAGGTGCAAATGGAGATACCCCATGTACATTTGATCGCATTGCACGTGGGACATTACATATCCCTGCGGTTTGTCTCTCTATTATTGGGGGTATACAGCCAGGAGTATTAGCTGAGTATGTGCGCCAAGCAATTAGTGGTGGTTCTGGAGCTGATGGTTTGTTACAGCGCTTCGGGTTGCTTGTATATCCTGATATATCACCACAGTGTCATTATATTGATCGTAAGCCAGATTCTGTAGCTAGGGCTTCTCTGAATAAGTTGGTTGATTATCTTGATACTTTTGAGCCTATTCTCTTGAGAGCTCAGTATGATGATTTTACTCCAGTGCCTTATTTGCATTTTGATGACGATGCACAAGTGTTATATGCAAAGTGGTCTACCGAGCTGGATATTAGACTTAGATCTGGCGAGGAACATCCTGCTATTGTGTCTCACCTTGCAAAGTATCATAAATTAATTCCATCATTAGCATTGATATATCATTTATGTGAAGAGCAATCCGGGCCTGTAAAAAAAGTATCGTTACAGCGTGCCATTAATATTAGTAAATATTTAGAAAGTCACGCGCGCCGAGTCTATAGCTATGCAACAAGGCCTGAGGTTGATGCGGCAAAAACGATATTAAAGCGTTTAGAGCGCGGTAAGTTAGCATGTGCATTCAAGGCGCGTGACGTTTCTCAGCGTGGCTGGGCAGGATTAGAAACTCCTGCAAAAGCCCAGACTGCAATAGATTTTCTGGTCGAGTATCGCCATCTCTTAGTTGAAGATTTAGAAACAGGAGGGCGTCCAACTAAATTGTACCATTGGCAGAAATAAAAGTTATTGAATGGTTAAACCCTCAAAACACTCAAAAGATACTTTTGAACCTTTTGGGGGTTGGACTCAGTGCGAATATATAAAATATCTTCTTATAAATACATGGAGTGCATAACATGCCAAGCAAACTTACTGTTAAACAAGAAAGATTCGCTCAAGAATATATTTCTATGGGTAATGCTAGTGCGGCTTATCGTAAGGTATATGATGCATCTAAAATGACCGATGAGGCAATACATGTGAGTGCCTCTAGAGTTAAGGCTAAGGTTTGGCTAAGGATTCAAGAGCTGCAAAAATTTGAGGCTGAAAAATATGCAATGACTAGATCTGAAGTTCTAAAAATATGGGCACAAATTGCAACTGCTGATGTAAATGAAATTGTACAGATTCGCAGAAAGAGTTGTGCTCATTGTTATGAAGGTGATTTTAAGTTGGTACCCAGTGTAACCTGTCAAAAGTGTGGAGGTGATGGCGAAGCATATATGTATATTACAGATACAAGGCAGCTAACAGGTGCTGCCCGTTTGTTGTATGCTGGCGCTAAAAGAACTCGGGACGGTATTGAGGTCATGCTACGTGATCAAGATTCGGCGCTAGTTAATATTGCGCGTGCGATAGCTATATTTGATGAGGTGAAGCACAAGCCTGCTTTAAATTTGCAGGCTGTTAGTGATAGCATCAAAAGTATTGTTGATCCAAAGGAAGCTTCTAGGGTTTATCAGTCTATAATGCAATTATAAGGAATATTCCTGGTCTCCATGTTCTTTGACGAAATTTATATCAATTCCAAAAGATTTTAATTCTTCAGCTGTAGATTTGAGATTTTTTTTACTCAAGGCTAATTTAAAGATTTTTTTCATATCTGTTAAGCACCCTTTTGTGCTTGTTAGACACATTGATTCTTCTGGCAAAACTCTTGCTGATGCAATCGTTGTAAGTACAAGCATCTTAGCAATTTCGGAGCTTATTTTTTTTCCGCTTAAACAATCAGATATATCAGATTCAATTTGTGTAATTTTTTTCTCTGCATAACTTAGCGCAAATTGGCAATTTTTAAACATAGGTGTGCCTGCAATAGATCCGTCGCCTACACATACTAGGTTAATCGTTTGTCCTTTCATTAAAGAAGCAATTTTTGCAGCGGCATTTTTGCTAAAATGTGCTTGAGGAGGCATAAACGTATTGATTCCATGAAATATAATATAAGGATTGTTGCCTAGACCACTATTGATACTGGCAATTTGACCTGTTACATACAGCATTTTACCGTAATATTTTTGATCAGCAGCAACTTGATTTTTGTTATAGTCTATTTCAGCATTAACAGCAGAAACTGACACGAGTTCTCTTTTTAAAATTGTATCTGCGCCATTTGAAAATGATAGAGCTTCATCTTCGAGTACAGCTTTAAGCATTATTGATTCACGAGGGGTTAATGTATAACCTTTTTTTGATGAAAGATGGCTTTTATCATTTGTTTCATTTTTTTCTGAGATGAAGCCAATGATAAAAAGACAAAACATTATAGTTATTATGATAAAAACCCATGGGTATTTCTTTTTGGGATTAATTGGGTTGGTAAAATTAATATTTTTTTGGAGCTTATGCGCAAGTTGAATATTCTTTGATCGAGTGGAGCTCATAATTAAAAACCAATCGATAATAGTCCATATTCCTAAGCATCCAAGAGTGACGAGTTTTGTTAAGCCTAGGCCGATTTGGCCAAGGTAAAATCTATCAACTCCAAGTGTCCCTAATGTTAAGCTAAGAATTAAAGCAACGGTAGGGCTTTTCTCTACACCTGCGATGCCCATATCAAAATTTAAACGCTCGCTCTCTGAAAGAGAATCGCGAATATTTTTTCGTGAAATAAAATATGTCATATTGTTCATTGGAAAACCTTAAATTAGCCATCTATAAATAAGTAATAGATTTGTGTTTACGAACCCAAGTGAAATCACCTAGTTGATTTCAAAATGTGGAATGATATAGGTATTAATTTAAAAAGTATAGGATTCCTAAGTATCTAGAAAAGTAAAAAGATTAGATTCTCTAAGCTTATAAGTTAACCTTATGAGCTCCCAATGCCAGGTTCCCCATTGTGCAAAAGACTTAAAGAAGCCAGAAAAGGCGCTAATCTTTCTCAAAAGCAATTAGGTATTGCAGCTGGAATGGATGAGTTTTCAGCTAGTGCTCGTATGAATCATTATGAAAAAGGTCGTCATACACCTGATTATTCAATGCTAAATCGTATCGCTAAAGTGCTTAAGTTGCCAGCGGCATATTTCTATGCTGAATCTGATGAGATGGCAAGTTTAATTCGTTTATTCCATAAACTTAAGAAAGCCGACAAGATAGAGTTAATTAAAAAATTAACAGCTATTGTAGAATCATCATGATTCATATGTTTGTAATCAATGGATTCAAAGAGCTTTTAAGACCTTGTCACACAAACTTAGCGTCTAAATTATGACAAAATCTGTAGTAGCAGGTGTAAAAATTGTCAAGCATGCTAAAGCTGGTCCTTTACTTCAAAACGTTTTTTTAATTTAGTTAGTAATATTGGTGTGCGAAGTGCATTGTTTCGCCTCCAGTGTGATAAATTTATTCGATGACTTACACAATGCCTATATGATTACCTAGAGCCAAGTATTAATTTATTATTTAAGATTACAGTTTAATAGCAAAGTTATTATAATTATTGGTTATTGGTATATAAGGATTTTTTATGGTTAACAAGCTCAACCCTCCAAAAAAATCAAATGATGATTTTATACATTCTTTAATTGAGGCCACAGTCGGGTCTGCGCCAGCAGTGGGAAGTTTTTTATCAAAATTCTTTGTTAGTGTTATTGCTCCTCCTTATGAAAAAAGAACTAAAGAATGGATGGGGGCAGTTGCTTGTAAAATTCAAGAAATTGAATCTAGTGTAGAGAGATTCAATATTGAAAATTTGCAAAATAATGAGCAATTTTTGGACGCCATATATACAACAACCAGGACTGCTATAGCTACTAGCAGTAATATAAAGAAGGATAAATTACTTTATGCGTTGCAAAATATAGCATTGAATAATTCGCCAGATATGGTGAGTAGTGCAATTTTTTTAAATTTTATCGAAAGATTTAATGAGGCTCATATTATTGTCTGTAATATATTTGAATCTCCAAATGATTGTCGAAAGAATAGAAGTATTTATGAGGTGAAAGAAACGCCTATGGAGCTTTTAATTGAGGTGTTACATCTTCCTAATTATTTAATCGATCAAATCGTTAAAGAGCTTTATGACAGTGGGTTGATTACGATAAATAAAGATAAGCTTGGTGAGCGCCCATCCGATCCGATGCTGGAAGAAAACTCATTTTTAACCGAGTTTGGGAAACAGTTTATTTCATTCATTAAAAAGCCGGCTTTTTAGCTATTAATTTACTCATTAAATTATATAAGTTTCTGAATGCAAAATATTAGACTGTGATTGACAGGTATATTTAGAATAATTATTAATATCAGATTAGAGGGTGTTTATTTCTTTAATTATCTACAATTAAAGATTTTTTGGTTTATGTATTAGCTCTACTTTAAGTGATGTTTTTCCTGATAACAATCCTATAAGGTTCTGTCTAATTATTGTTTGCTCAATATTTAAAATTCCGTGAGCTAGCGGCACGTAAGCACCCTTCTTGAGTAGGACCTTATTAAAGTCAAACTTTAGTAATTTAGACATTTCAAAAAGAAGACCGGTTAAATAATCCGCGGTCTTGTCGTCCCATATTTTTTGATATGTTTGATCGGGGTTTTGTGGGTATGAATTTAGGTGGTCACGATAGCTATTCCATGCGTCAGTGATTCCGTTGTCGCCGTAAAATTCAATGTCTATCATGTTGAGCGCTTTAACATGTTCAAATGATAGGGGTTCGGCTCTTGTTGCCATTAATGTTTTGAAGATGTTTATCTTTCGTTCTTTTCGCTCATCATCGTTTTCAAGTTTTTTTTGTAAGCGTAGGGCTACAATTGGGGAGAGGTATATTGCGCAAATAGTTATTAGGCCTACAATTGCTGTCACTAGCCCTGTATTATCTGTGAGCCATGCCAGAGTGGTTGCCATTAGTTCCATGATTACATTTCCTACTATAGTCCTACTAAAAACATCCTTGCTTTTGTGTAACCACAAAATTACAAATAAATTATTAATTATCAGGTACTTATGGTGGGCCCACTAGGACTCGAACCTAGGACCAAGGGATTATGAGT
>Ga0180438_10012020_pt1 | contig 10354 bp, 9 predicted proteins | sample SS_ome_12_FD_132455 | JGI IMG/M metagenome (GOLD analysis project Ga0180438, IMG submission 132455) | Hypersaline lake sediment archaeal communities from the Salton Sea, California, USA - SS_3_D_2 metaG | ecosystem: Environmental > Aquatic > Non-marine Saline and Alkaline > Hypersaline >... | reverse complement strand
TACGACAACCCTATCCGCATCTTCAGCTCCTTTGACTTCAAGTGGTGACCCGGATTCACGGAACAGGCCAGCGGTAGCCGCCAAGTCCGGATACGCTTGTTCTCCGGGATTGCGGTAATGGTAGAGATTTCCCTGGTAGTTCCTCAGCAGCAGCTCCTTACCGGTCTGGGACAGCACGTAGTTCGGCTGGAGGGGAACCTTGCCGCCTCCCTGGGGCAGGTCGATCACAAAAGTAGGAATGGCCAGACCTGAGGTATGCCCGCGCATGCCTTCGATTATCTTTATGCCGGTCTCCACCGGCGTGCGGAGGTGTTCTGTCCCCTGTACCTCATCGCACTGGAAAAGATAATACGGACGTACTTTTATCCTGAGGAGACCCTGGCATAGCTTTAGTTGAGTTTCGACGCTATCGTTAACACCGCGCAGCAGGACGGACTGGTTGTTAACCGGCACGCCGCTGCGCAGCAGGCGGTCGCAGGCTTCCGCCGCCTGCGGGGTCAGCTCACGGGGGTGATTGAAGTGGGTGTTAAGCCAGATGGGGCCGTGTTTTGACAGTGCAGCGCATAATTCTTCATCTATCCGCTGTGGCAGCACCACGGGGAACCTGGTGCCAATGCGTATTATCTCGATGTGTCTTATCTCTCTTATTCTGGAGATAATGCTTTCCAAACGGCGATTGGACAGCATCAGGGGGTCACCGCCGGACAGGATGACATCTTTGATGCCGCTGTTCCGGCGCAAATACTCCAGCATGGCTTCAATTTCGCTCTCATTGCGCACCCACCCACCGTGCCGCCATTCCCGTTTGCGGGTACAATGGCGGCAGAGCATGGGGCAGATATCGGTAAGCACCATCAGCGCCCGGTCCGGGTAGCGATGTACCAGGCCGGGAACCACGGAATCCTCTTTCTCGGCCAGCGGGTCTTCCTGGCCAATTGTCCCCATGGTTATCTCCAAGCTGGAGGGGACCGCCTGTTTTTTAATCGGGTCATCAGGATTATCCGGGTCAATCAGCGATAGGTAATAAGGGGTAATCGAGAGGGGATAGCGCATGGTCACGAGCTTGAGCTGTGCCTGTTCCTCTTTTGACAGAGGGATAAATTCAGCTAGCTGGTCAACAGTGGTGATTCTGTTCCGGAAGTGCCATCTCCAGTCATTCCAGAGGGCATCCGGTATGTGTTCAAAAAACCGGTGTCTATTAGCCGCAGTTTTACCGGGGGGTTCTTCCGGGTCAGCAGAGGTATAACTACGCCCAGGAGGTTCTTCATCAGCCTCGCTGGTGCTCTTGAGTTCCGCAGGACGTTTTTCTGGTCTGGGTATAAATTGACGTTTAATCTTTATTGATGTTCTCATTTTGTGCCTACCGTTTAGATTCGAAGTTAGCCAACCCCTTGACTTTATTCTATTGTTTCCCCCATAATATAGCCTGAGTATTATTTCAGGAAAATATTTATTAGAAATATATTTCTAGTAATATTATATAAGAATAAGGTTACTTGTCAAGTGGTTTTTGATATATTTAAAAAATGTTTTCCGGAGGTGCAAAATTGGCAGATTGGAATATATTTACCAACCACGGTTTAGTACTGATCAAGGTTGCCAAAAACCCAGACATGACCGCCCGGGAAATTAGTACCGATATCGGCATAACCGAGAGGACCGCCCACAAGATAATAGTTGACCTTGAAGATACGGGGTACATCACGAGAATTAAAATTGGCCGGCAGAACAAGTATAGAATCCATCCCGCCGTGCCGATTAAGGACGAAGTGACTGATGCCTCTTTAGGCGAGTTACTGGCGACACTTGGCTGGAAGAGTAAAAAACGAAAGTCAAAAGCTGATACCGCATCACGTTGATCAGATGAAAATCGCTGCGAAATATTTTAACTAGGCCCGCCTATGCTTATTACCTGAGGCGGGCATGATAGCATGAATCCACTGAAATTTCTCAAGCCCAGGCCGACCATCTCCGAACAGGATATAGAGTCAGGGTTACGCTGGTTTACCTTCGAGGGGATGGCGGCTTTAGGCTTTTTCAGCATCACAACGAGCGGTTTTTTAGCCGCTTTTGCTCTTGCCCTCGGTGCCAATAACCTGCAGATAGGTATTCTTGCGGCCCTCCCTTTCATCATGCAGACTCTCCAACTGCCGGCAATCTGGCTGGTGGAGAGATTTAGAAGGCGTAAAGCGATTGCTCTGATGACCTGGGTGCCGGCACAGTTGCTGTGGTTCCCCATAGCGCTTATCCCCTTTTTCATTGAGACGCCAAGCGCCTGGGCTATATCCACTCTTCTTGCTTTTATGGCACTGCGTGGCCTCTTTGCCGCAGTTAGCAACTGCGGCTGGAACGGCTGGGTCCGGGACTTAATCCCCCAGAAAATGCTTGGCCAGGTATTCTCCCGACGCCTCGTTTTATCCACAGCCGCCGCCGTTGTTTTCAGTCTGGGCTCTGCCTTCTTTGTTGACGTATGGCAGGAACGGGTGACCGGCCAGAGTGCCATATTTGGCTATACCTGCGTGCTTCTGTTCGGCGCGCTATTTATCGGTATGGCCAGTCCTGTCTTTATGGCATTGATGCCTGAGCCGTTAATGCAGCCGGTAATGGGGCCGCAACCATCGATTTGGAAAAGGCTGAGCGCGCCAATACGTGACCGTAACTTCAGACAGCTCATCCAGTTTCTTCTTTTCTGGGGATTTGCCTCGAACCTGGCGGTCCCTTTCTTTGCCGTCTACATGCTGACGCGGCTCGGCTTACCTCTCTCGTGGGTCATCGCGTTCAGCATTCTGAGCCAGCTATTCAACATACTCTTTCTCCGTGTCTGGGGCCGTTTTGTTGACCGATTCGGCAACAAGGTGGTCCTTTCCCTGTGTGCCTCGCTTTACCTTCTGGTTATCCTGGGCTGGATATTCACTACCATGCCCGAACGCTACGTGCTTACCTTACCGTTGCTGGTAGTTCTGCATGTTTTTGCCGGCATCGCCAATGCCGGGGTAACTCTCACCGTAGCCACGATTGGTTTGAAATTGTCGCCGAAAGGTGAAGCGACCTCTTATCTGGCCGGGGCTTCTCTGGCCACAAACATCGGCGCTGGCCTGGGGCCACTTGTTGGCGGCTTGCTGGCCGATTTTTTCAGCACGCGCCAGCTGGACCTGACCATTACCTGGACAGACCCTCTTAATTATGTGCAGGTTTCTGCCCTGAACATCATCGGTTTGGAGTTCCTGTTTGGCATCGCCTTTATCTTTGGCCTGATGACTCTGAGCACATTAGCCACCATCCGTGAGGAAGGAGAGGCCAGCCGCGAAGTGGTCCTCGAGTCTCTGATGTTTCCCACGCGGGAAATATCGCGCCCGATGAGCTCGGTGCCTGCCTATAACCTTCTGAGTAACTTTCCCTTCGGCTACCTGAAGAAAATACCGGTCCCTGGCCTGGATGTCGCGGTCGGGGTTACGGCATACCAGATTGCCTCGGCAGCCAAAGCCGCGGCGTCAACGGTGATACGCGGTCGCCGGATGACCAAGAAACTGGCTAAAGCATTACAGGATAACCTGGCCACGGTGTGGAAGGCAAGGAGAGAGGTTAAGGTGCATGGTATCGATATCACTCGAGAGGCAGCACGTGGTGCCATGCACGTTGTAGACGATAAGCCCTTAACTGCGGAAAGACTGGTAGGCCCCATAGCCACGGGCGTGGTCAAGGCATCGAGTCAGGCAGGAGTTAGTCCGCTTGATGGGATACAGGGGTCCAGCCAAGGGATTGTTCAGGGTGCCATTGAAACCGGTACTGACCTGACGGCAGTAACCATACATACCATTAAAGCCGCTAAAGAAGTGGCCAAGCTAGGTGGTTTCAAGGAAGAGTCAGCGGTGTTAAAGGCGACGGTGGGGGCGCTGGAAGCAGCAGAAGCTGCCGGTTCCGAAGTGGTGGCTAAAGTGAGAGAAGCATTGCGTACCACGGCGCATGGCAGCCAGGAAAAGCTACCAGATGAGAAGGCGCAGGTCAAGGATTAATCCTCCAGGGCTATCGGCACTATAAGCAAGATAACAGTCAAAAACGGTCTGTTCCTAAATGTAAAGCTAACCTGTGGCCCCCTTTTGCGTTATATAATTACGGAAAATTTGAGACAGTAGAGAGGGGCATAATGAAAAAGAGGACGGTATTGGCCAGCTTGATAGCATTACTCAGTATGGTGGTTCTGGTTCTGGGGGTCGGCGGTTGCCAGCAGGAACCGGCTGCGCAACCGGAGATTTCTCCCGACCCTTTCACCGTAGTTTGGGGGCCCGGCAAAGAACATGTGGTGACATTTAGCGGGGATAGCGCTGGGCACATTGCCGGGAAAGAATCTCAATTTACGTTAAAACTGGATAATAACTCCTCAGCACCATGGCAGGGTGAATATATCGTTCAGTTGCTAGACCGCGATGCAATAGTCATGGAGATAGCCGGAGGGACGTTTAACGTTCCTGCCGGCCTTGGAGAGCAGATAGATATACCAGTGGTGTTTGAAAGCGGACTTGATGGACCCTATGGGCTCTCTCTGTACATCCCGACTCGCGAGGTGCAGAGTATCCAGACGATATGGATAGGTGAGAAAAGTGCGGTCAATACTGGCTCCTGGCCTTCTCTGGCGAGCCATCCCTGGCTATGGCCGGAAAGTGCTGAGCTAACCGAAGAGGCCGCCCGGCAAAAAGCCGAGGAGTTCGTGAAGCACAGCCCGACCTTCATTTTTGACGGCATAGAGGATAGCCTAGAGCTGGTGGAAACCCTGTATCCGGATATTGAGAATGCCTGGCAGTTCGTCTATCATTTCCAAAGCCGTCATGCCGGTTATGGCGATAAAACGGGGCAGATGCTGGCCCAGATGATAACCCCGCACGAGGCTATCGTCACGGTGGAAAATGGCGTAGTCAAGAGCGCGGTTATGGATGAGAAGTGGGACATGATTGCCCAGCAAATGCTGAACGAGGTAGAAATCAGCCTGGCGCCAATACACGAAGTAGAGGTCTACTTTCTGGAATCATTTCCCGTGCAGGTTGGCGTGCGCATCGAAGGCGGGCTGAGAGATGGCTGCACCACCTTCCATGATGCGGTGGTCACCCGGGAAGGCAATGCTATAGACATTGAGGTAACCACCCAGCGTCCCAAGGGCGCGATTTGCACCGAGGTCTACGGCTTCTTTGAGGAGAGCCTGGTGCTGGGAAGCGATTTCACGCCGGGCACCACTTACACCCTGAAAGTAAACGACTACAGTACGACTTTTGAAATGCCTTAACACACTCGACCCTGTTGCCGGGCGTCCATGGGTATCGGGTTTTTCAGGATAATGGATCTCCAGCGAGCTATTCTTCCGGGGCAATCCGTATCAGGCGTCTGCCGAGATTCTCGCCACGATACAGGCCGGCGATGGAGCCGGGCGCCTGCTCGATACCTTCAAGGATGTCCTCACGGTAGCGGATACGGCCCTCTCGTACCCATGGCGTGAGTTCTTTTAAGGCTTCGGCGTAGCGCGCGGCGTAATCCAGTACAAGATAACCGTGCATGCGTGCCCGTTTCACCAGTAGGCGACGTTCAACCCGGGGGCCTTGGGGAACCGGGTCCCAGCTGGCGATGGATGCGGTGCCGCAGATAACCACCCGGGCGCCCACGCTGAGGTGTTTCAGTACTTCATCGCTTATCCTGCCCGCGGTATTATCGTAGTAAACGTCAACGCCTTCCGCGCAGGCTGCGGCCAGTGCCGAGGCAAAATCATCAGCTTTATAGTCGATGGCTGCGTCGTAGCCAAACTCATCGCGGCATATCCTCACCTTCTCAGGGCCGCCGGCGATGCCGACGGTACGGCAACTTTTTATCTTGGCGATTTGCCCAACGCAGGAGCCCACGGCACCGGCAGCCGTAGAGACCACCACTGTTTCGCCGGTTCTGGGCTGACCGATTTCCAGCAATCCGAAATACGCGGTCAGGCCGTTAATCCCGAGTACGCCCAGCGATGTCGAAATGGGGAGGCCGGTTTCAGTTACCTTCCTGATAATCCTCTTCGCCTCCATGGAAGCATAGTCCTGCCAGCCGAACATGCCGGTGACAAACTCCCCCGGCCGGAAAGCGGGATGGCGGGACGCCTCCACCCGACCCGTGGCAAAGGCACGCATCACCGCCCCGACTGGCACCGGTTCCATATAGCCGGTGACGTCGCTGACCCAGCCGCGCATCGCCGGGTCGACGGAAAGGTAAATATTGCGTACCAGAACTTCGCCTGCGTTACATTCGGGTACGGGCGCCTCAACAATCTCAAAGTGTTCAGCCTGGGGGATGCCCACCGGTCTTGACTTCAGCCTGACCTGGCGGTTGATATTTTGTCCCATATTTTTGCTCCTGATGGTATCCGCTGGATGGAGAGGATAATAAAGTATCCTTTTCTCCATGTCAAATTCTTTTACCGGGCATATGATAGCTGCACTGCAAAAGGATGCCATCAGTTCAAGGCTATCGGTAGGCCGTGCGGCGCGAAAGAAGGTTGGTGCTCGTGAAAGGGCATAAAAATCGGTTAAGATGTTAATCAGCGATTGATTGTACAATAATGTAGTGGAGGTATTTATAATGAAGGCTTTGATAATATATGACTCGGCTTACGGTAATACGGAGAAAATTGCCAGAGCCATCGGCGGTGCTATTAGCGGAGATGCCAAGGTGATCCATGCTGGTGAAGCAAGCCTTTCCGCTCTGAAAGATATTGACTTGCTCATCGTTGGGTCTCCTACTCAGGGTTTCAGAGCGACCAAACCGGTGCAGACGTTTATCGATGGTATTTCTAAAGACGCTCTTCGGGGCATGAAATTGGCAGCCTTCGATACGAGATTTCCGGCAACTGACGTGGGGAAGGGACTGCGCTTTATCATGAAGATGGGTGGGTATGCCGCGCCACGCATTGCGGAGGCGCTCAAGAAAAAGGGTGGCCACCTGGTAGCGCCACCCGAGGGCTTCTTCGTTAAAGACAAAGGAGGCCCGTTAAAAGAAGGGGAACTGGAGCGCGCCGCCGGCTGGGCGAAAGGAATTTTATCATCCTCCGGGTAGCAAGGAGCTGTTTGTTAAAGTAATGCTGCATATTCCGAGAATGGCTCGCCATTCCCGATGGACTTGTTAATAGTGAGCAGCCGATAAAGAGAGGACAGAATGACTCCGGGAAATATCTTAATTCAGACGAATCACAACACTGTTGCCGAAGTCATAGATCCCAGGGGGAAGGGCCTCTGCAATGCCGGGGGTTTATCGGCTCTGGCCATGTTGTTTTTGATGATAATACAGATTATCATCTTCGTTGTCTGGCCCCCACCCAGCACCGTTGAAGGCTATTTCACGCTTTTTAACAGCCACTGGCTCCTGGGGCTGTTGAGCCTTGACTTTTTGTATATTGTGGATAGCGTTCTCTTAATTTTCATTTATCTCGCTCTCTACGTCGTTTTAAGAAAAGCTGGCGAGTCTTCCATGCTAATCGCTTTGGTTCTTGGTCTCACAGGGATAGCCGCCTACTTCGCGTCGAACACGGCTTTCGAGATGCTTTCTCTCAGCAACCAGTATGCAGCAGCGACAACGGAAGCGCAGAGGACGATGTTACTGACAGCAGGGCAGGTTATGCTTGAAACCTATACGGGTACCGCTTTCGACATATACTACGTCCTGAATACCATTGTCCTCTTTATCTTTTCAGCTATAATGCTTCGGAGCAAGCTCTTCAGTAAGGCAACCGCATACCTGGGAATCGCGGCCGGTGTATTGATGATAGTACCGTCTTCCGCGGGAACATTGGGTCTTTATTTCTCGCTCGCATCTCTTATCCCCTGGGCGATATGGCTGGTCTTGGTCGGTCTGAGGCTCTTGCGACTGGGGCGAGCGGGATAATTCCATCGGATATATCATAATGAATAAACGAGAATAGGAGTATTGAATGACATCTATAGTACAGCAACCAGAAGAAGAATTGAGCGCTGGTCCAGACCCATCGTGGAAAGGGCTTTACAAAGCGGGCGGAATATCTGCATTTTTGTATGTATTGCTGGCATTGGTGGTGCCTTTTTTTATGTTCATTAAACACACGGAACTGAGCAGCATGGTCATCGGGAGCGATGTTCTTGAGTACATTTCTACGAATAGCGTGGTTTGGTGGGTGATTCTGCAGAGCCTGGTTTTATGTGCCAGCTTTTTTGCCATTGTTACCTTCGCTGCATTATATCTGGTTTTAAAGCATCTGGGTAAGAGCATGGCTCTGGTGGGGACAATTATTGCGGTGGTGATTCACATTCTTTTTATCGCTTATTATCCCGTTACGCTGGGCCTGTCGTTTTTAGCAGAACATTATCAAACTGTGAGTGAGGCGCAACAAGCATCTCTGGCAACCGCGGCGGAGGCGCTTCTGGCAATGAACAACGCGTTTAATCCTGTCTATGAAAGTGTATTTGCTGTCAGCATTGCGCTTTTGTCAGTGGTGATGCTAAGAGGTGTTTTTAACAAAAAGGTGGGATACCTGGGGATAATTACGGCAATTTGTGCGATTGTAGCTCTCTCACTTTTTTCAATCATCGGAATTGGCTATTTCTGGTGGTGGCTGGTGTTTAATATCTGGTTTGTGGCGATTGGTGTGAAGCTTTATAGGTTGGGATTGAGCAATTTACCAGTAACTAATACACCGATGGAGACCAGATAATATCGCAGGCTGATTCAGCAAGAGAAAGGAAGATACCATGTTAAGCGTAGTTTTCGGCATATTCTTTCTGCTGCATGGGCTGGTTCATTTATTATATTCCGGTCAGAGTGCAAGGCTCTTCGAGCTACAGCCCGGGATGGTCTGGCCGGATGGCTCGTGGGCATTCTCAAGAGTTTTCGGTAATGAAGCAACCAGGATTCTTGCCAGCATTTTATGCATATTGGCGGCACTCAGCTTCATGGCTGGCAGTATCGGCATATTCGTATCACAGACCTGGTGGCACCCGATGGTCGCGGGTTCAGCTGCCTTTTCTGCATCTATCTTTATCCTTTTCTGGGATGGACAAGCGCGGGCGCTGGCTAACAAGGGATTGTTTGCCATTCTCATCAACCTGGCGATTCTGGTTGCATTGCTCGTATTCCGGTGGCCTAGCTTGGGGTGATGGAAAAGGTTCCAGTGGGGAAAGCGGGTAAAGAATCCCGATAAGTTCTAAATATCGTAAATATTGTGCGCGATCTGGATTTAAGTGGGCTGGAGTATCACTTCAGCCATGCAGATCTCAAAACTGTGCCACCATGATAAAAAGCAAACGGCACGCGTGTCTGGGCCAGCAACACAAAAAGCATTACTCCAGGTAAGTAAAGCTTGCATTGCATGACGGGTCCTTTTAGAATGTAAGCGCAAAGCCAAGCTCAAAGGTTTTGCCTGTTGTCATCGTATAGCACATCTATTTTTGGCTGATAATATTCGATACATGTCATATCTGGAGATTGGCGGAAGCAGATTATTCTATGAGCGCACGGGCGTCGGCAGCCCGCCGCTGTTGTTCGTGCATGGCTTTGCCTGCGGCCAGGACGACTGGCGGTACCAGGTGGAGCATTTCAGCAGGAGCAACCTGACGGTAGCCTGCGACCTGCGAGGCCACGGCAATTCTGGCACTGGACATGGGGAATGTACCATAGAGACCCTTAGCAATGATATTGGTCGTCTGCTGAAGAACTTGAATTTACCACCCGCAGTTTTAATCGGGCACAGTATGGGGTGTCGGGTGATGCTGCAAGCGTACCGCACCATGCCTGAGGTGGTGTCCGGCCTGATACTGGTTGATGGCAGCCGCCTGGCAACGGGAAGCCGACCGGAGGTGGAGAAGAAAGCACGGCAGACGATGAAAAAGACGGGTTATGCTGATTGGGCGCGCCGCGCTTTCGACAATATGTTTACCGCGGGGAGCGATGCTTCCTTGCGGGCGAGCATAATCAAGAGAGCACTGGCCCTTTCCGAACAGGTGGGTATCCTACTGTTCACCAGCCTGTGTGGCTGGGATGCCGGGGAGATGGACTCGGCTCTGGCGCAAATCAGGGTGCCGCTACTGCTTATACAGAGCACCACCGTCAATGCCAATATGGAACGCGTTTCGCTTCAGCCGAGAGACACCACACCGTGGCTGGAGCTGGTCAGGAGCCATGTGCCCGGGGCACAGATAGAGATAATAAGTGGCACCGGACACTTCCCGATGCTGGAAGCGCCGGAAGAAGTCAATCAACGCATCGCTGCGTTTCTGGCTGCATCATAGGCCACCACGGTGTGCAGCAAAACATTGGCGCCGGCGGCAATATATTCCGGCGTCGTATTTTCCAGCTCATTGTGGCTGATGCC